>Ga0255057_10000324_pt1 | contig 27156 bp, 21 predicted proteins | sample Cases_109_6_MG_FD_189022 | JGI IMG/M metagenome (GOLD analysis project Ga0255057, IMG submission 189022) | Seawater microbial communities from Amundsen Gulf, Northwest Territories, Canada - Cases_109_6 | ecosystem: Environmental > Aquatic > Marine > Gulf | place: Canada: Northwest Territories... | reverse complement strand
GAGCGCTGCTTAGCCAGCGCGATCAATCCTTCGAAAAATAATCCGCGGACTGATATACGCCCGTGGACTGCTTTCTGAGTTGCATGAGCACATCGTTTGCCAGCGAACTCGCGCCGAAACGAAACCACTCCGGTGTCATCCAGGCATTGCCGAGCGTTTCGCGCAGCATCACGAGGTAATGCACTGCGAGCTTGGCCGTCGATATGCCGCCTGCCGGCTTCATGCCAACCATGCGCCCTGTGTCGTAATAGTAGTCTTTGATTGCCTGCAGCATGACCAACGTGACTTGCATGGTTGCCGCGGGCTTAATCTTGCCTGTTGATGTTTTGATGAAATCAGCGCCCGCGTGCATCGCTAGTACGCTGGCCCGACGAACGCGATCAAGTGTGCCGAGTTCGCCGGTTTCGAGAATAACCTTCAGGTGCGCTTCGCCGCAGGCCTCCTTGACGGCTGCGATCTCGTCAAACACATATTCGTATTGGCCGGACAGAAAGGCGCCGCGTGAAATTACCATGTCGATTTCGTTCGCTCCCGCGTCGACGGCCATGTGCGTGTCATCCAATTTAACTTGCAGCGACGACATACCGCTTGGAAACGCCGTGGCAACCGATGCAACATTGATGTCGTGACCAATAAGCGTTTCTTTCGCCACGGAGACCATCGTCGGATACACACAAACCGCCGCCACATGCGGCAGGTTCGGCATCGCGTCGTGCAGGTGTATGGCCTTTTGACTCAGCTGCCGAACCTTGCCCGGCGTGTCGTTGCCTTCGAGCGTTGTCAGGTCGATCATGCTCAGTATCAAATGAAGCGCCTCAACCTTGGACCTGTTCTTGATACTGCGGCTTTGAAAACGCGCCACGCGCTCGTCAACGCCCACTTCATCGACAGCGGAAACCTTGCTCAAGTCCGGCAGTCGACCAGATATCTTTAATGCTGTAACACTCATTTTCTTGTGTCGTTTCTTGTGTCGTTATCAGTTCGTCAGGCAACGGCGGTTTCGAGCGCGACCGTAATCATCTCGTCAAAGCTTGTCGCACGCTCATCGGAAGTGAGCTCTTCACCGCTTCTGATGTCGTCGCTGACCGTACAAATCGCAAGCGCCTCAACACCGTGCTCGGCAGCGATCGGAAAAATACCCGCGGCTTCCATTTCCACGCCATACACATTGTACTTCGCCATCGTCTCGAACATGTCCGGATCGGGCGTATAAAAGAGATCGGCCGAGAAAATATTGCCCACGTGGTAACAAACCTTTTGCGCCTCTGCCGCTGCGACAGCCTTTTGCACGAGGTCGAAGCTGGCCAATGCGGCGAGATCGTAGCCGCCGAAGCGCATACGGTTTACATTTGAATCGGTCGACGCTCCCTGCGCGATGATCAGGTCTCGCATCTTCACGTCCGGGTGTGACGTGCCGCAACTGCCGACTCGCATGACGCGCTTTACGTCGTAGGATTCGATTAGTTCAGTCACGTAAATTGACGCCGATGGAATGCCCATGCCGTGCGCCATAACCGATATCGGCGTGCCTTTGTATTCGCCCGTGAAGCCCCACATATTGCGGACATCTGTCACCCGTTTTGGACTGTCGAACCAGGTCTCGGCGATGTATTGAGCTCGCAGCGGATCGCCGGGCATTAACACGGTTTCCGCGAAATCGCCCGGCGCCGCATTCATATGTTTGGTAGCCATCGGCCAATGGTACCGGATTGCCGCCGTAAGGCCGAATGACTACTATCGGCACGCCTTAAAGGGAATCTCATGCGCAAACCATTGATACTGTTAGTCCTGATCTGCGGCTGCGGCGGCCCCGAGCCCGAAGAGTCCGAGACGCCGGAGAACGGTGTTCCGGCAACGCTCGCATTTGCCGGCAATCTGCAGGACAAGAACATCGCGGAGGCCAGTGGCCTTGCGGCGTCGCAGCGGCGCGCTGATGTTTTGTGGACTCACAACGACAGTGGCGCCAAAGCGAGCTTGTATGCGATCGACCTCAGCGGTCGATCCGTGGGTCGCGCCAAAATGAAGAAGGCCGATAACGTCGACTGGGAAGACATCGCCTCATTCACTCTTGATGAGATACCCTACCTGCTGGTCGCGGACGTGGGCGACAACGAACATAAACGTGACAGCGTTATGCTGTACGTCGTCGAGGAACCCGACCTCGCTGTCGACGCAAAACCCGACATCACGCCGGCATGGCGTATTGAATTTAGCTATCCGGGCGGACCTCGGGATGTCGAATCGGTCGCGGTCGATATTGAAAACGAACGTGTATTGCTGCTAACGAAACGCACGATTCCCGCCGAACTCTACTCGCTACCCTTGCGACCCAGGTCCGACGAGCTGCAGATCGTGACATTTCTTGGTGAGATTGCGTCGCTGCCGCAGCCGAGCGGAAGAGACGTCGATTTCGCCCTAAAAACCAAGAGTTGGCACTGGCAACCAACGGCTATGGACATTGCCCCGGACGGAAGCGCGATAGCGATCGTCACACTGGCTCCGGCTGTTTACCTGTACCAGCGCAATCGCGACTGGCTGAGCACATTGCAGGCGGCGCCGCTGAAGTTCACGCTACGAGGTATTCGCGAACCCGAGTCCGTGGCGTATAGCGCGGACGGCAATTCCTTGTACATCACCCATGAAAAGAAGCATGCCGCATTGCTGCGTATCGACTTCAACTGAGGATTATTATGAAATCAACGGCGCGAATTGTAACGGCCATGACTTGTATGCTGATCTACGCCGGAGTGCTCGGCGCCTGCGGTAAAAACGAATCACCCGCTGCCCCGCCTGCGCAGGTCCCGGATGTGACCATCATGACCTTCAATGTGCAGAACCTGTTCGACAACATCGATGATGCTGACAAGGATGACAAAGCCTATTTGCCGATCGAGGCGAAACTGGACGACGCCCATATTGCACAATGTAATGAGATCCCGGTTGATAGCTGGCGCAAAGAGTGTCTGGAACTCGACTGGAGCGATGGCGCGATCGATTACAAGCTCGAGGTTTTGGGCGAGACCATTCGTCAGGTCAGCAACGGCCGCGGACCGGATATTATTGCGTTTCAGGAAGTCGAGAATGCGGCGATTCTCGATCGCCTGCGTATGGAGCAGCTGCCTGATTCCGAATATCTGCCGGCTATCCTGATCGAAGGCCAGGACCTGCGTGGTATCGACGTGGCGTTCCTGTCGAGACTGCCGCTGGCCGTTCCTGCCATTCTTCATCCACTGCGCTTCCCCGAACACCCAGAGCGCGAGAAGGACACGCGTGGCGTACTCGAGGCAAGGTTCGAATTGCCTGACGGCGCGATGCTGACAGGCTTGTCGGTACATTTCCCGGCGCCGTTCCATCCGACCGAAATGCGGGTCGCTGCCTACCAGCATCTCAACACTTTGCGTGCAGCATTGCCGGATGATCATTTCGTATTCGCCGCTGGCGACTTCAACACGACCAGCAGCGAGAACGCGGCCGAGAACATGCTTGAGCGCTTCGTGAACCCACACTGGTGGCCCGCTCATCAGCTTGGCTGCGACGCGTGCAAGGGTACTCATTATTATTCGCGTGACGACGCCTGGTCGTTCCTGGACATGATTCTGTGGTCGCCGCGAAACGATGGGGCATCATCGTGGACCGTGGATCCCGCTTCGGTGCGGATCGCCAATCAATATCCGGCGCAGGTGACCGAGACCGGCACGCCGGCGCGCTTTCGCCTTGCAGAAAGCACGGGCGTTTCGGATCACTGGCCCATGGTCATGAGCATTTCAAAATAGGGCTATTCCACGCATAAAAAAAGCCAGCCCGAAGGCTGGCTTTTCACTGTAGCGTAAGCCTAATCGATCAACGGAAGTTGATCTCGAGGCCCATGCGCACTTCCCACAAGGAACTGAAGGTCTGCAGGTCGCTCGCATCGCGGTTACTGAAGCTGTCGTAAGTATACTGATCTGCATTGGTAATGCCGTAGTCACCATCGACAATCCGCATCGATGAGAACGGTGCGTCGTATTGACGGCCCCAGTCGTCGTTGAGCATATTGCCCAGGTTGTAGATCTTCACAAAGCCAAGGGCTTTCAGGTTGTCTACGAACAGGGGAATTTCCTGGTCAATACGCAGGTCAACTCGCGTACTCCAGGTCGCGTTGACTCCGTTGCGTTCTGCGAAGGTTCCGGGCGCTACGCCTTGGGCGGCCGCATAATCGAAAAACTCCTGCTGAGGGAAATTCGGACCAAAGACAATTGCCGGATCGCCAGCACCTGTTGGTACGTACAACAGATGCCGGCTGTTTGGATCACCTTCGAGGCCCAGGTCGAACATCGTCAAACTCGCCGGCTGGCCTTCCGTGCGATACGCCATCAATGTCGCACGCGTGGTGTTGTCGCCGAAGAAGTCATACGCGTAGGCAAGCCGCAATGTCAGGCGATGCGGCGTGACATAGTTGGAATTTCCTCGAATGGGGTTGAGCGGATCGTTGGTCGCGAGATTTTCCCAGCTCGATCCCGCCGTGAACGAGGTCATCGGGCTGACGTCTTCGGCATCCGTGTAGGCGTAACCGAAGCGCGCATCGAGACCGAAATCCCAGGACTTATCAAGGGTAAACGAGAACACGGTCGAATTGGCGGAACCCGAGTCATTCGACAACATGAAATTCGTCCGGCCCCGAGCGTAGGCAGTGATCGGCTGTCCGAGAACCGTTGTGCCTACCTGGTCCTGAGAGACGTCCTTGTATATGGCCGGATCCTCAAGTCTCGTGTACATGATGTCGGCTTCAAGATGCATGCCCCACAACGGAGTATCCCAGGTGCCGCCCAACGAGAACTTCCACTCGCCTGGCTGCTTGTAGTCGGGATCCACGATAACCATGAAGCTGTCCGAACCACTTGCAGCGGTCGTGTTGGCAACGTCGTCAAACTGATCCTGCGTTGGGTCCTTTCCGGGACGTGCCGCACCGGTCAACGGAATCGAACCATCCAGTACGCTGTCGCGGTAGGCCGTACAGTTCGCCGGGTCGTTATCATCGTCGCAACTGATGCCCAGGAAATAGTCGTTTCGCGTCTGCACATTGGTGATGCCGTCGTTGCTCCAGGCATTCGATAACCACACGTTCGGATTTCCGCCCGAGTACAGGCCGATGCCGCCGCGCAACGATATCTCCGGCGTCACGCCCCAGGTAAAGCCGAGGCGTGGCATCAGGATGCTGACGCCGTCGATGTTCGCATCGTTGCGCAAGCCATTATTGGTATTGGTGAAGTTCTGATTGAACTTCGGCCGGTCATCACTCGAGAACCAGTCGTACCGCAGTCCTGCAGTAATCGTGAGATCCGATTCGTTGAAATAGAGCTCGTCCTGCAGGTAAACGCTGTGCAGAGTGTTTTCGAACAAGGCCGCAGCGTCCGTTGCTACGTTGGTGCCACCGCCGCTGCCGTAGTAGATACGACTTGGTTTGCCCAATTCGAATTTGTCGATACCCGACGTTCCGCAAGTCTGGTTGGCAAAGCGGCCAGCTGCGTCCAACACGCCGCAAGCTGCCGGGTTGCTAGCTGAATCGTCAAAGTAGTCGTGTTCACCGCCCCTGGAGTGCTGTACGAAAATATTGAAAATTTCAAGCCTTTCCTTCTCATAACCACCCGAAATAACGTGGTCACCCATCAGGTACTGGCCTGACATCTTGAAGAAATCACCTTCATAGCTGAGGCCATTCGCCTGGCGAGAGTCGTCCGAACCGATGTAGACGGTACCGGTGCGCCCGCCCACGCTGATTTGATGATCACCCATGTCTTTATCAGCTCCGACCGTAACCTGCGAGTCGATCATCTCGTTCTGGCTGAAAAAGATCTCGGTCGAGAATGCGTCTGTCCATTGCGCGTCATAGATGAAGGTCAGGGTCTCGAATTCGGCGCCCTTGTCGTAGTAGTGGTTCGCGAATTCGAATTCGTCCGGATCACTATCCGAAGACCGTGACTGAACGCCGTCGTAGAAATTGTAAATTCCCGACAGCTGGTGGTCAGCGTTAAAACTGTAATCGAGGCGGATCAGGTATTTTTCATCGGTCTGCGCGCCGTTGCCACCCTGATCACCGCTGTCGTAGTTATAGATGTTCGAGGAAATCGTGTTGATGCGATCGTAGTCCGTCTGTGACAGCCACGGCCGCTCCTCACCATTACCGGAACCGGCATAACCCTGGGCGAGGAAGCGCGGCGCCTCAGATTCTTCATAAGCGGCAAAGAAGAACAAGCGGTCCTTGAGGATCGGGCCACCGAAGCTAACGCCCTGCCGTGTTTCGTCGTAAGGCTGGCTGCTGAGATCCTGACCAGCGAGGGAATCATTGATCAGGCCTTCATTGGTAAACTCGTAAAAAACATTCGCCTCGAATTCGTTGCTACCTGATTTCGTAACGGCGTTGACGTTACACGCAGAGAAACCGCCGTAAGAAACATCAAATGGTGCGAGTTCGACCGCAACCTGCTGGATCGAGTCAAACGGGAACGGCATTCCGGTCGCAGTCGCGTATCCGTTTGTATTCAGACCGAAGCGGTCGTTCTGGCTCACGCCATCCAGCGTAATGCTGTTGAATCGCGGATGCTTGCCGGCGCAATTGACCTGAAAACCGTCGAGGTTCAGACGCGGGTCGATCGAGTAAACATCCTTGATGTCGCGATTGAAGTTAACGGCACTATTCAGCTCTTCGAGATTGAAAACGGCTGAGGGGCCGGGCGCGGTATCGACCAGGTCCGCTGTCTGTCCGATCGTAATGATTTCTTCGATCGCCACGTCTTGCTGCAGGTTAATCGTCAGATTGTAGGTGTCGCCGAGACTGATCGACGGCACGTCGATGGTTTTGACGTTATTGATTGTGACTAAGTACGGCCCACCGACTGGCAAACCTGTCGCCAGAAATGTTCCCGAGCTACTTGAAATGTAGTTGCGGTCCACACTGGTTCGCGTATCCGTGACGACAACGTTCGCGCCGCTTACTGCCTGACCGGCCGAGTCGAGGATTCTGCCTCGAATCTGAGATGAGGTGTCTTGTGCCTGCGCGGGCAATGCGATCATTACGACGAGCGTCAGTGATACGAACGTACCAACTGCCCGGCGTAACAAATGGCTGCAGGATATTTTCATTGGACTTCCCCTGATTTAAAAATTGTCGACAATCTTTGAATTGTTTTTGTTACGGGCAGCCAGTCGATAGGCCTGTGTGCCAAATACAACATCGAACTGAATGACCGGTTGGAGTATGCACCATATTGTCGCTCGTTGAATGTTAGGTGACAAGTTTGTGATCAAGTGCTTACAAGGCGAAACGATACGTTCAGCCGCGCTCGCAATGATTCGCGCCGGCCGCGCCAGGACCGATATCAAGGCCCTGTCCTGTCCAACCTAGAATTAACTTTCAGGACACTGCATAAACGACTGTTTTTGTATGAGTGGAATCTTCGGAATTCACTGAGCAGATGCTCTAAAAATTTGCCCTTCCTGTTGTTTTCGCGACACAAGCGCTGCTCAATTCGCCCCTGCGAAGCATTCCGCGTTCGAGTCCTCAAGAATAACGATGCGCGGATTCTCCGGGTCCACTGCTGCACCAACCGGTCGTCCCTCGGCTTGCGCACGCATGATCGCGTCCAGTACCAGGTATTTGAGTTCGGACCCCGTCTTCGACGCAGGCGGCTCATTCGGTATGTCGTAGCCGTCGCCGCCGCCGTATATAAAGTCCGATACGACGAGATCGTAATCTTTGTCGGCATCGATTTGCCGCCAGCCGTCATCCGTTGGCACCTGCAGACTCACAATGCGGTCGAACTCGTCCCGAGCGCGATCAATACACACGCGAAACCCGGAAATCTGTGGGAAATGCCCCTTACTCGGCCCTTCGCCGCGATACCCGGCCTCCAGCATCGTCTGAAATGCTGCGCCATTCATCGACAGATAACGCAGGTAGGACGAGAAGCCAAAGGTCCGACCGATGTCCTCGAAAGTGATATCACCGGCAATAACATCGTCTATTCGCAAGGTTCCGCTATTGATGAAGGCGAGATCAGCCGGATTATTGTCAAATGCCGTGCGCATCTGATCGACGACGAAATTGCCCCAGTTGGATTCCACATTTCGGATCGTTGCTTCGCGACCGTCCAACGGCAATGCCGCCTCACCGACTCTAGCCGTGAGGAATGGGAATTTTTCCAGCAATCGGTCGCGCCAGCCTTGGGCAAGTTCTGCGTACGCCGCATCCTGCACGACATTTGCATCGAGTTCGACTGCAGTCGTTTTTATTATTGCCATGCCGTTGTCATCAAAATCAACATCGACGCGCCAAATACTGCGCGCGTTTGACGCGCCTTTGACGACGGCCGCGGATATCGCCGATGGCGCTAAAAATTCCGGCTCGTGTTCGTGCCCGCCGCCGACGAACGTCAGATTCGGATGCTCCGCCCTGAGTGTCGCGATTTCGGCGTCCTGGTACAGATGAAGATGCGTCAGTCCCACAATCAGATCGACGCCTTGCGCCTCGAATTCGCCGATCGACTTTCTCGCAACGGCCATGTAATTGATATCGACAGGCGCATAGTCACGGTCATTGCCGCCGTCTTCATGGTGCAATGTGAGCGCGAATATGCCCACCTTGCGATCGGCATGCTCAAAAACAAAAGCCGTTTTGAGCGTAGTATCGACATCGTCTGCGCCTGTTTTAAACTGATAGTTGTCGCCGAGCCAATCGAAGCGTGATGCACGCACCGCGTTGACAAGTTGTTCTGCCGTGCGCCGGTCAGTCTCGTGATTGCCAATCACGACATGCAATGGCGCAATGTCGTGCATGAAATTGAGCGCATCGACCATTTGCAGACCGCCCCATAGCTGGCTCTCCAGTGACGGAAACAAAAAGTCGCCACCATGCAAAATATGGACGTCACGCCCCTGTTGTTGCGCCTCTTTGACAATCGTGACGACGCGCGCAAGACCGCCACGCGAACCACTTTCAACCGCGCCGATACGATAGGTATCGTTAAGGTGAATAAACGTCAGGCCGGGATTTTCGACGGATCGCTCAGACAGGTTTTTGTCCGGGTCGTCCGTATTCGCTGAGCACGCCGCCAGACAGAGTATGACTGCGCTAAAGTGTTTGAGTCTGGTCACCGTGCCCTTTCCAGTAGATGGCTGCCTGCTATTCCCCATGCTAACCTCGACACAGGCTTTTCGGCGAACAAAAAAATGAAAACATTAGGCTTGATAATCCCACTCGCCCTGCTCCTGGGATGCAGCGCCGAGTCGCAAACAAACGATCCACACCGTGACCTCGGCCTTCTCTGGGTGAAGCATTCCGCTGAGTATCAGGCGATTTCCCGCCAGGTGTATTCGAGTGCAACAAAAGCGCTGCCCGAATTTATCGCAGACACCTCGTGGAGCGCGATGCCCACACAACAGAACGCCGCTGAACTCCCACCGGCAATCATTCTGGATGTCGATGAAACGGTCGTCAGCAATGTCGACTTTCAGCTCGAGTATGAGCGCCCTTTCGCGAACCATAAACTGGATGAATGGACGCGCAGCGTTGACGCGACGCCAATTGCGGGCGCCGCCGACTTTGTTGCAGCGGCCCGCGCACAGGGCGTGACGGTATTCTTCATTACGAATCGCCCCTGCGAATTAATCGCTGGAAACGATGATCCCTGCCCGCAAAAACAATCGACGATTGATGACATTCGCGAAGTCGGCGTCGAGGCGGATGCCGGGCATGTGATGTTGTCAGAGGAACAGGGTTGGAATCGCGAGAAGTCCTCACGACGCGAACTCATCGCAAGTACCCATCGAGTCATCATGTTGCTGGGTGATGATCTCACCGACTTTGTCGCCTGCACACGAAGCTCGCCAAAAGCGCCTTGCACGCAAGCTGCGACGAGTCAAAGCCGTCAGGAAGCTGTCGTCAACTACGCAGCGTATTGGGGCCACGGCTGGTACATACTGCCGAACCCCATGCACGGCTCGTGGACCACTGCGCAGTAAAAGCGTATAAATAACCGCCTGTTGCAGGGGGATTGTTATGACGAAACTCAAGTGTGGCCTGATTCAGATGGCGCTCAAGGGAGATGGCTCGATGGAGCCTCTCGAAATCCGCGACCGCATGATCGAGGCGCATATTCCCTACATCGAAGAGGCCGGCAAGCAGGGTGTGCAGGTGCTGTGCTTCCAGGAAGTATTCACGCAGCCCTATTTCTGCCCCGGCCAGGATCGCAAATGGTACGCGGCGGCCGAGGCGATTCCTGACGGCTACACGACTAAGTTCATGCAAGAGCACGCAAAGAAACACAACATGGTCATCGTTGTGCCAATTTACGAAGAACATATGACGGGTGTGTACTACAACACGGCCGCTGTCATCGACGCCGATGGTTCCTATCTCGGAAAATATCGTAAGACCCATATTCCGCAGGTCGACCCTGGATTTTACGAAAAGTTTTTCTTCAAGCCCGGTGACCTTGGTTACCCGGTATTTGATACCGCGTATTGCAAGCTCGGTGTCTACATTTGTTATGACCGTCACTTCCCCGAAGGCTGGCGTGCGCTCGCGCTTAACGGTGCCGAGTACATCGTTAATCCGTCGGCTACGGTAGCGGGACTGAGCAAATATCTTTGGGAGCTGGAGCAACCGGCATCGGCGGCGGCGAATGGCGTGTTCATCGGAGCGATCAATCGCATCGGATCAGAAGAGCCCTGGGCGACAAGCCACAATATGGGCGAATTCTACGGCTCGAGTTACATCGTTAATCCGCGAGGTTCGATTGAAGCGCAGGCGAGCTACGGTGACGATGAGCTGCTGGTACACGAGATTGATCTCGATATGGTTCGCGAAGTGCGCGACACCTGGCAGTTCTTCCGCGATCGCCGGCCCGATATTTACGGCCCACTGACAGACAACTAAAACGCGGCTAAGCCCGGAGGCCAAATGTCCGAACTACCATCGGTCAGCACCCTACGTACCGTCGGCGAACACGTCGAACTGGAGCTCGGCCAGGATTTGGCGGCCAGCCGACGATACAACGACGACATTGCACCGACCAAAGCGTCGCAACGTACCTGGTCGAAATGGAACGTGGCATCGCTGTGGGTCGGCATGGCGATTTGCGTTCCGACTTACATGCTTGGCGGGATTCTGACGGCCAGCTTCAAACTGTCTGTCAGTGAAGCGCTCTGGACGATCCTTATCGCGAACATTGTCGTTTTGGTTCCGCTAACACTGAATGCTTATCCGGGCACGCGCTACGGGATACCCTGCCCCGTCGTTTTGCGTTCGTCGTTCGGCATTATCGGCTCGAATCTGCCATCGCTAATCCGGGCGATCGTCGCCTGTGGCTGGTTCGGCATCCAGACCCTGTTCGGCGGCATCGCTATTCACCTTTTGTTGTCCGCATTTTTCCCGGCCTGGGCCAATCTCGGTGGTACCGGCGAGGTTATCGGGTTTTTTATTTTCTGGGTTGCGAACATCACGGTTGTGATCCGTGGCTCGGAGTCGATCAAACACCTCGAAACAATGGCGGCGCCTATGTTGCTTGCTGTCGCTGTCGGACTGCTTTTCTGGGCCTTGCCAAAGGTATCCGTGACCGAACTACTCGCCGAGCCGGCCAATCGTGCCGCGGACGCGTCGTTTCCCGCGCTTTTCATGGCTGCACTCACCGCGATGGTTGGTTTCTGGGCGACGCTGTCCCTGAACATTCCCGACTTTAGTCGCTTCGCCAAATCGCAGCGCGCGCAGATCACGGGGCAGATTATTGGCTTGCCTGTGACGATGTTCCTGTTTGCTGGTCTCGGCGTTGTACTCACAGCGGCGTCGACTGAACTCGTTGGCCAGACGATCTCCGACCCCATTAACCTGATCGGTCAAATAGACAGCCCGTTCTGGGTCGTACTCGCAATGCTCATGATTATTCTCGCGACGATATCGACAAACACCGCTGCAAACATAGTGTCTCCAACCAACGCTTTTCAGAATATTGCGCCGAGACTAATCAATGAGAACAAAGGCGTTCTGCTGACCGGCATTATCGGTATCGCGCTCATGAGCTGGGAGCTTCTAAAAAGACTTGGGTGGCTGGATACGGAAGTGAGCGTCGAAAGTCTCTATGCGGGCTGGTTGCTCGGTTACTCAAGCCTATTAGGGCCAATCGCCGGTATCATGGTCGTTGATTACTTCGTGGTGCGAAAGCAGTCCTTTGATGTGCTGGCGCTCTACAAAGACCATGCCGGCTATCCTGCGTGGAATCTCGCCGGGCTGATCGCGTTTGCGATCCCCGTAACACTAACGCTTGTAGCGATTACAACGGGCAAGCTGGGTTGGTTTTATACCTACGGCTGGTTTACAGGATCGTTTCTTGGCGGAATTATCTATTACCTCGCCGCAAAGCGGCTGGTAAGGAGCTGAACATGAGTTTGCTGATCAAAGGCGGCACGGTCGTCAACGCCGAACAAAGCGTTCGTGCCGATGTACTGTGCAATGACGGCACAATCGTCGCCGTCGGTGAAGGCCTGGTCGCGCCGAAGGGGGCACAGGTCGTCGATGCAGGAGGCACTTTCGTCATGCCGGGCGGCATAGACCCGCATACGCATATGCAACTGCCGTTCATGGGCACGGTTGCCAGCGAGGACTTTGAAACCGGTACGGCGGCCGGCCTCGCCGGCGGCACGACGATGATCATCGACTTTGTTATTCCTGGCCCGCAACAGGACATCATGGAGGCGTACCACCAGTGGCGCGAGTGGGCCGAGAAATCGGTTGCCGACTACAGCTTCCACGTCGCGATTACCTGGTGGGACGAGACCGTGCATGCCGCAATGGAAACACTGGTTCGCGATCACGGTGTCAACAGCTTCAAACATTTCATGGCGTACAAAGGCGCCATAATGGCCGACGACGAGACTCTTGTTAACAGTTTCACGAGGGCAGTAGAACTCGGCGCCATCGTGACGGTACATGCCGAGAACGGTGAACTCGTCTATCGCCTGCAACAAACGCTGTACGACAAAGGCATTACGGGACCCGAGGGGCATCCGCTGTCACGCCCGCCGGAGTGTGAGGGCGAGGCCGCGAACCGCGCCATTCGCATCGCCGAGGTTCTCAATGTTCCGCTGTATGTGGTGCACAACTCCTGCAAGCAGTCCCTCGAAGCCATTACGCGTGCGCGCAATGAGGGCCAGCGCGTTTTCGGTGAGGTGTTGGCAGGGCACCTGCTGATCGACGACTCGGTCTATCGTGATGAAAACTTTGAGGTTGCCGCCGCGCACGTCATGAGCCCGCCGTTTCGATCAACGGAACATCAAGACGCACTGTGGCGTGGTTTGCAGGCGGGTAATCTGCAAACAACCGCCACGGATCATTGCTGCTTTTGTGCCGACCAGAAAGCGGCCGGCAAGGATGACTTTCGGTTGATACCGAACGGTACGGGCGGCATCGAGAATCGCATGGAAGTGCTCTGGCATCATGGTGTCAGTACCGGGCGCCTCACGATGAATGAATTCGTTCGCGTCACGTCGACCAACGCCGCGCAGATATTCAATATATACCCGCAGAAGGGCTGCATCGCTGAAGGCGCCGATGCCGACATCGTTGTCTGGGATCCCGAAGCGTCCAAGACGATTTCTGCAAAAACGCATCACCAAAAAGTCGACTACAATATTTTCGAAGGCATGACGGTCAAGGGTCGCGCGTCGCACACTATCAGCCAGGGAAAAATCGTGTATGCCGACGGCAAGCTCGACGTCGAGCGCGGCGCAGGACGATACGTCGATCGGCCACCCTTTGCGCCCTACTATGAAGCGCTCAAAATCAAAGCCGCTCGTGCAGAGCCGGTTGCCGTCAAGCGCTAGAGAAGATCCGCGATGTCGAGCAAATCACCGGACATCAAAGCCGGTCGCCTGAGCAAGACGGAGATCGATCGCAACTTTGGCGACCTGCATCCGCCATTGTCGCGCTCGGAAGCGCTAATCGCCGCGGACCGCTGTTACTTTTGCTATGACGCGCCATGCACAACCGCATGCCCAACAGGCATCGATATTCCGAGTTTTATTCAAAAGATTCGCAGCGACAATATTCGCGGCTCTGCGCGCACCATTCTCAAGGAAAATATCATGGGCGGCATGTGCGCACGCGTGTGCCCGACGGAGGTGTTGTGCGAAGAGGCCTGTGTTCGCCACACCCACGAAGATAAACCCGTTGATATTGGTTTACTGCAGCGTTATGCGACCGATCCGGTGTTTGCTGACGGCACACAATTGTTCGAACGCGCGGAGCTTTCTGGCAAGAAGATTGCGGTTGTCGGCGGCGGGCCGGCGGGACTCTCATGTGCGCATCGCTTGTCCGTTCTCGGGCACGACGTCGTTGTTTTCAATCGCGACAGCAAGCCAGGCGGACTGAACGAGTACGGCATCGCCGCGTACAAAACCATCGACGACTTCGCGCAAACTGAAGTTGACTATATTCTGTCCATCGGCGGGATCGAGGTTCGCAACAACACGTCGCTCGGCGAGGACTTCACGATCGAGAAATTGCGTGGCGACTACGATGCGGTCTTTCTCGGTGTCGGGCTGGGCTCGGTCAACGAGCTTGGCGTGGGAAACGACGATCTGCCCGGCGTATTGAACGCGATCGAATATATTGCGGACCTGCGACAGGCTGAAGATATGAGCGCCATGCCCGTTGGCAGAAACGTGGTCGTTGTCGGCGGCGGCATGACCGCAGTCGATATCGCCGTGCAAAGCAAGCGCCTCGGCGCAGAACGGGTTGATATTGTTTATCGACGCGGCGCCGAGCAGATGGGCGCCAGCGGATTCGAACAGGAACTCGCCCAAACGAATGGCGTCGGCATGCATTATTGGGCACAGCCGGTACGCTTGCATGGCGAGGATCACGTCACCGGCATCGAATTTGTTCGCACCGAACTCGATGACGGTGGTGCGTTGGTAACAACCGCCGAGTCGCTCACATTCGACGCAGACACCGTGTTCAAGGCGATCGGCCAGAAACTGGAGTCAGAAACCTGTGCTGGCATTGAAATGCAGGGTGGCCGGATCGTAGTTGACGAGAATCATCGCTCATCGCTGGCGGACGTCTGGGCTGGCGGCGATTGCATTGTCGGCGGCGATGATCTGACGGTATCGGCGGTGCAGCACGGCAAGCTCGCAGCTATCGCAATCGACACGCAGCTGCGCGGCTAAACTTTTCCCGGAGGCAATGACATGGCAAACCTGACATCGGAATACCTCGGCGTAAAATCACCGAATCCGTTCTGGCTCGCTTCTGCGCCGCCGACCGACAAGGGCTATAACGTCAATCGGGCATTCGAGGCAGGCTGGGGCGGCGCCGTATGGAAAACGCTGGGCGAAGACCCGCACATCGTGAATGTCAGCGGCCCGCGATACAGCGCGCTGCACAGCAACGAGCGCCGTGTCATCGGTTTCAACAACATCGAACTGATTACCGACCGGCCGCTGCAAACGAATCTTGATGAGATGCGACAGATCAAGCGCGACTGGCCGGACCGGGCCGTCGTTGCGTCGGTAATGCTGCCGATGGATGAGGCCTCATGGGCGAAGTATCTGCCGATGATCGAAGACACGGGCGCCGACGCCTTCGAACTGAACTTCGGTTGCCCGCATGGCATGTCCGAACGCGGCATGGGCGCCGCAGTCGGCCAGGTGCCCGAATACATTCAGATGGCGGCGGAATGGGCCAAGAGCGCGGCATCGATTCCGGTCATCGTCAAACTGACGCCGAACATAACAAGCATTCTGCCGCCGGCGAAAGCGGCAAAAGACGGTGGCGCCGACGGCGTGTCTTTGATCAACACGATCAATTCGATCATGCGTGTCGACTACGACAACCTGACCATGTTTCCGACAACCGATGGCATGGGCACCCATGGCGGCTATTGCGGTGAAGCCGTCAAACCCATCGCATTGAACATGGTCGCCGAGATAGCGCGCACCGCTGAAACCTCTGATATCCCGATCTCTGGCATCGGCGGCATCAGCAATTGGCGCGACGCGGTCGACTTCCTCGCACTCGGCGCGCAGAACGTACAGGTCTGCACGGCGGCGATGGTGTACGGCTTCAAGATCATCGACGATCTGACAGACGGCCTCAGTAATTTTCTTGATGACAAGGGCATGACATCGGTGTCACAGCTTGTCGGCAAAGCCGTGCCCAGCGTGACCGACTGGCAATACCTGAACCTCAATCACATCGAAAAGGCTGTCATTGATCAGGACCTGTGCATCCAGTGCGGACGCTGCCATATCGTCTGCGAAGACACGGCACACCAGGCCATCACGAACACTGTGAACGGCGAGCGCAGATTCGAGGTCATCGACGAAGAGTGTGTGGGCTGCAATTTATGCGTCAGCGTGTGTCCGGTCGACAACTGCATTAGCATGCAGCAACTCACAGAGGGAGTTGATCCGAGAAGCGGCGAGCCTGTGCGTAATGAAAAAGCTAACTGGACGACGCACCCCAACAACCCAATGCGCAAGCAGGGATAAGAAATGACGGACCAGGAACTCATCGATGCGGCACTCGCCGTGCGCGAACATGCGTACTGTCCATACTCGGGGTTTTATGTGGGTGCGGCACTGGTCGATGATCGGGGACAGATGCACATAGGCTGTAATGTTGAGAATGCATCCTATCCACAGGGCAACTGTGCGGAGACCAGCGCGATCGGCGCAATGGTGGCGGCTGGCGGCAAGAGGATTGTGACGTTTGCGGTGGCCGGCGGTCGCGAAAAGGTGACCGCCTGCACTCCCTGCGGCGGATGCCGGCAGCGAATCGCCGAATTCGCCAACGAGCAGACGCGAGTCATCGTATTCGATGATGACAGTGACTGGCACACCTACACGATGAGCGAATTACTGCCCGCCAGGTTCCATTTGTAGGAGCGGGGGGCCTCCCCTTTGGGGACCCCAGCCCGCGATTCAGTTAGTTACCGACGCTTGCCTTCAGGGCGTTAACGAATCGATCGGCGTCGCCATATTCATGGGGCAGCCAGAGCTCGAGATAGTCGTCCTCACTTTCTCCCGACACGACGTAAACCGCGTAGTCGAGAGTCGTGCCTTCCTGAGTTTTTTCGATAGACACAACTTCATTGAAACTCAAATCATATATTTCGATTTCGTCGTCCCATTCTGCATAGGCAATGACGCGACTGTCAGTCAGAATTGACCCGCCTTCGCGAACAGACAAGAGACCTTCAGAGTAGAAATTCTGGATGTGCTCATCCTTGCCGATGATCCCCTCATCCAATAGAACCTGCAGGTGTTTGTCGCCAATTTCCTCGTGCGTCTGCACACGATCGGACGGTGCATAGCCCGTTTCAATCAGGAAACCAAAACCGTAAGCAGCCACGACCAGCAAGGCCAGACCCTTACCCAATAAGCTCATTAACGATTTCATTGCCCTCTCCCTTCGCCCTGTTGGAGCGCGATCGCAGCGCAAGCGCAGCTCCTACAGAATCGTAAGCGCAGCTCCTACAGCAGCGCTTCGACGTCAGCTCGCATCGGTAGTGATGGCTGCGCGCCGCGCTTCGTCGTTGCGGCTGCTCCCGCAGCACACGCAAACGTCAAAGCCTGTTCCGGTGGCTGGCCCTCAACGAGAGCCACCGTTAATGCGGCAGTAAACGTATCACCGGCGCCGGTCGTGTCGATTGTATCGACTGCGGGTGCCGTGGCGCTCCCGACCAGGTCACAATTCTTCCGTAACTCGGCCCCATCACGACCATGGGTCGTGGCAACAAATCCCTTACATTTCCGTAGTTTATCTCCGTACCATTCAGCCTCTGTTTCGTTGACGACGATCAGGTCGGCGCGCGCCAGAAGGCTTTCGTCGACCTCCCGCGCCGGCGCCAGATTGACGCATACGAAGCCCGGGAATTCACACGCGACCCCCGTAATCGTCTCCTCGGGTACCTCGAGTTGACAGATCAGGGCGTCAGCAGGCGGTAGCTCAAAACTCTCCCTCGATAAGCTGGCGTTTGCGCCGGGCGCGACCACGATGTGATTCTCGCCAGACGGCGCCACACAAATAAGGGCAACACCGGTCGCAGCGGCGTCATCGATTACACAATGAGTCAGGTCGACTTCTCCTTCATGAAGAAGCGCCAGTGCCTCGGTCGCATTCGCATCATTGCCCACACAGGCGATGAGTTTGACGTTGGCACCGAGTCGCCTCGCAGCGAGCGCCTGGTTCGCTCCCTTGCCGCCTGGAAAACTATGTAATTCGGCTCCGGTCACCGTTTCGCCGGGTGCGGGCAGCCGTGATACCGATGCGGAAAGATCGAGATTAACCGAGCCAATAACGAGTATCTCTGTCATGTCACATTGCCAAATCGCGAGAGTCGCTCGGTAAGCAAGTCGTAGAATCCATCTGCGTCGATCGTATGAATCCAGTTAGCGTTGATCGGGCGATCCGTAACATGCCAAAAGTCGACCGCGGTATGACCCATCGTCAGCTCCGACTCTGTCTCAACCGTGATATTGCACATCTTGCCCTCGAACAGTTCGGGCTTCAGGAAGAAAGCAATCGTACACGGGTCATGCAATGGCGCGCCCTGTGAAGAGTATTTCCCAGTGTCGTAACGATCAAAGAAACTGAGCATGCCGGCGGTAGCATTGGCAATTGGGTTATTGAGCGCTTTGATTCGCTCGACGCGCTCTCGCGTTGATAACACCTGGTGCGTGACATCCAGTCCCATTACCGTAACCGGACGTCCACAATTAAAAACGATATCCGCCGCGTGCGGGTCGACTATGATATTGAATTCGGCCGACGGCGACGTGTTGCCACTCTCGCGCATGGCGCCACCCATGAGAACGATCTCCTTGATGGCCTTTGAAATTGAGGGTTCGCGATCGATCGCCGTACCGATATTTGTCAGCGGCCCGGTTGGCACGAGGGTGACGGAGTCCTGCTCCTCTGCGAGCAATGTTTCGATTATGAAGTCGACCGCGTGCTGTTCCTGCAAGGGCGTCATTGGTTCGAAAACATCGAGACCGTCAATACCGGTCGCTCCATGGATGTATTCCGCGGTAATCGGCTCGCGCTGCATCGGCCGATCACAACCCGAATACACGTGCAGTTCGTTTTTGCCCGCGATATCGCACAGCATACGAGCATTGCGTTGAGTCAGGCCGAGCGGAACATTGCCGGCGACGGTCGTGATACCCAGAATCTCAAGTTCGTCGGGCGATGAGAATGCGAGGAACAGCGCGACCGCGTCATCCTGTCCGGGATCGCAGTCGAGTATGACCTTGCGTTGCGACACAGCTCTATATCGTAAGCAGCAATCCCGCAAGCGCGGCACTCATGAGGTTCGACAATGAACCTGCGGCAACGGCCCGAAGACCAAAACGTGCGATCAAGTTACGCTTTTCGGGAACGAGGACGCCAAGACCACCGAGTAGGATTGCGATCGACGACAGGTTCGCGAATCCGCACAAGGAGATTGTGACGATCGCCCTCGTACGCGCGCTGGCTGTCGCCGGGTCCAAGTAGTCATTGAGATGAATAAACGCGACGAATTCGTTCAGGATTATTTTCTCGCCGAAGAGTGCGCCTGCCGCCGTTGCCTCGGCCCAGGGAATACTGAGCAAATACATCAACGGTGCGAAAATCCAGCCCAGGATCATCTGCAGGGTTAGCTCGACATCGAACCAACCCGCGACGCCACCAATTATGCCGTTAAGCAAAGCAATCAATGCGACGAACGCAATCAACATCGCACCGATATTCACGGCCAGCCTCAGGCCGTCTGACGCGCCCATCGCTGCGGCAAGAAAGACGTTCTCGTGATCGCTTTTCTCGATCTTGAAATTTGAATCCTGACCGGTCTTGTCGTTCGGATCGTCGGGCATCAGCATCTTCGCCATCAACAGACCACCCGGCGCGGCCATGAAGCTCGCGGCCAGCAGGAATTCCATCTTCGCCCCGTAGGATGAGTAGGCAACCAGTACGGTACCTGCCACGGACGCCACACCCGAAGCCATCACGGCATAGAATTGCGGTTCGGTCAGTCCCCTGAGATAGGGCCGCACGACGAGCGGTGCTTCCGTCTGGCCAACGAATACGTTCGCGGCCGCGTTCATCGATTCGATGGGTCCCGTGCCAATAATTTTATGTAAGGCTGTGCCGAATATCTTGACCACCCACTGCATGATGCGCAGGTGATACATGACTGACATCAATGCAGAGAAGAAGATTATGACCGGCAAAACATGAACCGCGAAAACGACGACGTATTTTCTTTTATCCGGCGAAAGCCATTCGCCTTTCTCTTCAAACTCATCGATCCTTTCGGGCAGCTGAAGCAAGTCCTGGCTTGCGAGACTGCCAAAAATCATGTTGATGCCTTCGCGGGAAAAACCGATCACCGCATTGACGCCGTTGGCCAGACTTTGCAGAACGACGCCGCCGCCGTCGGTGTACAGCACCATCACTGCGATGAAGACTTGCAGCGCAAACGCCGCACCGACCACGCGAAGATTGATTGCTTTACGGTTGGTGGAAAGCGCGAACGCTATTCCGAGCAGTACGGCGATGCCGACGAGACCGATCAGGTTGGACCCCATGACTTATTCCCCGCGAAATGAATCTTGTTATTAGTGCCGTTAAGGATACCGCAAAGACTGCGGCTAGCCTGTCAAAATCTCAGCGATAACCGGTTCCTTCTGCACCGCATCGGGCCCGGTCTTGCATGCCTCGAGAAGAAGGTCCTTTGCCTGGTCCGCGTCTGCCTCGGATGCCGCATGCACTACAGCCAGCGGCGTCTGGTCGTCGAGCAACGTACCGAGCGATGCGAAGTCGCTGAATCCAACGGACAGATCAAGCGCTTCGCCAACCGTGTGACGACCGCCGCCTAGTTCGATTATTGCGTTGCCGACACCGCGAATATCGATTGTCGTCAGATAGCCTGTCGCGTGGACGGGTCGAACAACCGGCGCTTCTGCAAAATATTTCGAACTGTTATCGATGAAGTCGGACGGACCGCCGAGCGCTGCAACCATCTTGCCGAATATCTCCAGAGCCCTGCCACTCGTGATCGCTTCGTCACATCGCTTGGCCGCGACCTCGCTATTTGACTCAATGCCAGTCACAACGAGCATCTCCGCGCACAAGCTGAGAACGACCGCATCGAGACGGGGCTCCCGATGATCGTTTCGCAGATAGCGGATCGCCTCATCGATCTCCAGGGCATTTCCCGCCGTGTGTCCGAGCACTTCGTTCATGTCGGTGATCAGGACATGCGTTTCCAGATCTGCCATTGCGGCTGTCGCAATGATGCTTTCCGCCAGTTTGCGCGCACGTTCCGGCGTCGGCATGAATGCGCCCGAGCCGACTTTGACGTCCATGACCAGCGCATCGAGGCCGGCTGCGATCTTTTTTGAAAGAATTGACGCCGTGATCAAGGGTACGGATTCTACCGTGGCCGTAACGTCGCGAATCGCGTAGAAGCGCCTGTCAGCCGGCGCGAGATCGGCTGTCTGGCCAATGATCGCGCAACCGACTTCTTTCACCACCTTCCTGAAAGTCGCAAAATCGGGTGCGGTGTTGTATCCCGGAATTGACTCAGCCTTGTCTGTGGTGCCGCCTGTGTGACCCAGTCCGCGCCCGGAAATCATCGGCACATAGCAACCGCAGGCCGCCGCGATCGGCGCAAGCATGAAACTGACTTTGTCGCCGACGCCACCCGTCGAATGCTTGTCGACAACGGGTCCGTCAAGCTGCAAGTCCTGCCACTCCAGCACGGTGCCGGATGACGCCATGGCCAGCGTCAGCTTGGCGGCTTCGTCGAAGCTCATCGAATTAAGACAGACCGCCATTGCAAGCGCGGATACTTGCTCCGTGGGAATACTGTTGTCGGCCAACCCGTCAACGAAGAACTGAATTTGTTCATCGGATAATTCGAGGCCGTCGCGTTTTACGCGAATAACATCGGTAAACAGCATCAGTTTCTCTCGAAGCCTCGGAGCGGCATGTCGGGGCCGCGTTGCAGCCAGTTGTTCGCCGGATAATGACAGCTCTTGTCGATGACATGCAGCGTGTAAGCATGACGTGACGTTGGAGACAGGTTCGGTCCGCTCATGTGTGGCGCACGACCCGAAAAAATAACCATAGTACCGGCCGGCGCTTCGGCGGGCGCCCTTCGTTCTTCCGGGAAAGGTGAATCGTCCAGCGTTTCAATGACGAACTGCCCGTTCTCCTGTCGATAATTGAGTTGTCGAAGCGGCATCTTGTGCTCACCCGGAATGAAGTACATGCAGCCGTTCTCAACAGTCGCGTCTTCGAGCGCGAACCAGAAACCGATACAGGATTCAGGTTCCGTATAGAGGAATGTCGAGTCCTGATGGCAAGTAACCTCACCGCCGATTCGTGGCGGCTTGAAGATATACATCGACTGCAGAACGCCAGGGTCTTCATAACCAAGACTATCCACCAGTCCGGCCAGTTTGTCCGTATGCGAAAAATCATCGAACACGGGATCGAGGTCGTGCATCGCGTGGCCCATCTTATTCAGGCTTTGTTCCTTCGGCTGGCGCAACTCGCCGGACTCATCGAATGCGTCGTGCTCGAAGAAAAAGCGGATTTTGTCGCCCGAGTCGTTGAAATAGTCGTCATTCAGCTGGCTTTGCTCGGTCACTGAGAAGATGCTGCGCACCAATTCTGGATCGAAATCATCGATAAGCTCGCGGGCCCTGTCTTTCAGGCGCCGACATGCCTCGACCGACACGAAGTCATGCAGAATAATGACGCCGTCGCGCTCGAAGGCATCGATCATCGCCGCGCTAAGACGACCATCCTGCGGCGCCGCAAAGCTTTGTAATTCGGTGGTTTTCATGGCAGACGGGCACTATACCGCGGGAGAAAAATATTGTCGTAAGCAGCGCCGTTTTTGATACCCAAGCTCGTGTCCTGAGCTATACTTCCCTCTATCAAACTACAAGAACTAATCGGGGGGATTAGTCATGATTAGTACTACCATCCATGCACTCAGAAAGCTCGTACCGGCGGCGTGTATCGCGGGCGTAACGGGCATTTGTTTAATGGCGATGCCGTTATCAAGCGCTCAAGCCCAAATCGTGCTCGAAGAGATCACGGTGACGGCGCAGAAACGCGAGGAAAATATTCAGGATGTTCCGATCTCAATCAGCGTTGTGTCCCAGGAAGTCATGGACAGCGTCCGGGTTGGCGGCAAGGACATTCGCTTCCTGAATGCCAAAACGCCCAGCCTGATCGTCGAGTCGGATTTCGGCCGCATTTTTCCGCGTTTCTACCTGCGCGGTGTCGGCAATACGGACTTTGATCAGAATGCCTCGCAGCCAGTTTCGCTGGTGTACGACGAAGTCGTTTACGAGAACCCGATGTTGAAGGGTTTTCCGATATTCGACACGCAGCGAGTGGAAGTTCTGCGTGGTCCTCAGGGCACGCTGTTCGGCCGCAATACGCCAGCCGGCATGGTAAAAATCGAGTCCAATAAACCCGAAGATGAATTCGGTGGCTACGTCAAACTCGGAGCGGGAAATCTCGATACCACCGACGTTGAGGCAGTCATCGGCGGTCCCATCGGCGACAAATGGGCAATGCGATTGTCAGTCCTGAACCAAACTCGTGGAGACTTCGTTGCGAACGACGCGTCCGCCATTGATCCAAACCTGTCGGCTCTGGATGATCCAAGTTTCCTGGAAGGTCACGAAGAATTCGCGGCGCGTTTCCAACTCGCTTACGAGGGAGAAACATTCTCGGGCTTGCTCAATATTCACGGGCGCGATTTTGATGGAACAGCAACCTTGTTCCGCGCCAATATTATTGAGCCCGGCACCAACGACTTTGTAGCGGGATTTGATCCCGATGTTGTCAACTTCGACGGCCGTAACGAGCAGCAGCTACAACAACTTGGTATTCAGTTACACCTGGTGTGGGATCTTGACGATCTCACGGTGACCTCCATCTCGTCAGTCGAAAATGTTGAAACCTTTAGTCGCGCAGATGTTGAAGGCGGCATTGGTTGCGCATTTTGCCCTGATGCCGTCAATCCGGATCCGTCGGGTCCTGGATTCATCCCCTTCCCGGCGCAAACCGCCGACGGCATTCCCCAGCACAAGCAAATAACCCAGGAATTCAGGCTGAACAATAACGCGAGCGAAGGATTCCGCTGGCAGGTGGGCATGTACTTTTTCGATGAAGCCCTGCAGGTGGACAGCTTCAATTACGCCGATCGAACCATTTTCTTCGATGGCTTTGCTCATCAGGAGCAAAACACGACCGCCTATGCGGTATTCGGTCAGGGTGATTGGGACTTGACCGACAGAACAATCCTGACGGTCGGTCTGCGATTTTCCGACGACCAGAAGAACTATGTTGCGTTTCGAACCACGGACTTGTTTGGCGTTCCGGCCCTGGGGCCATTACCACCGGTGTTCAGGCGCACATCCGACAGTGAGGTCAGCGGCAACATCAGTCTGAACTACACGATTAATGATGATGTCAGCATCTACGGCAGGCTCGCCCGAGGATTCCGCGCCCCGAGTATTCAGGGCCGGGTATTATTTGGCAACGCCGTCACTGTTGCAGACTCCGAGATCCTGCATTCGCTTGAATTTGGCGTGAAGAGCCAGTTGATGGATAACCGCGTGCGACTGAATGCGGCCGTCTATTACCTCGATATACAGGACCAGCAATTGACTGCCGGTAGTGGCGTGGCCAACGCGAACCAGCTGATCAATGCCGATACCACGACAGGTTACGGGCTCGAAGCTGACATCGAGTGGGCCGCAACGGAGAATCTGAACCTGTCGCTCGGCATGAGCTATAACAAGACCGAAATCGACGATCCGGACCTGTCGGTACTGCCTTGCGGCGCCCCGTGTACGGTATTGGATCCGGCCGGATCGTTCGCTGGCAGCGTTTCGATCGATGGCAATACTTTGCCACGAGCGCCGGAGTTGCTCGCCAATTTCGTCTTGCGTTACACGCTACCTTTGGCCAATAGCGATCTCTACTTCCAGACCGACTGGGTGTACCGCGACGAATACATTTTCTTCCTGTACGAGTCTCTGGAATTTCGCGGGGATGCCTTCCTCGAGGGCGGCGCCAATATTGGCTGGCAAAACGACAGATTCGACGTCGGTGCATACGTTCGCAATATGACGGATGACCTGGAGCTTATAGCAGCTATTGATTTCAACAACCTCGAAGGCATTATCAACGAACCAATGACCTATGGCGTGGAGTTCACATTCCACTTTTAGTTCATCGTTGTTTGTTATTCGCTCAAATGAGCGAGCATGCAAAGGGGCAGCGTCGCTGCCCCTTTTTTTATGCCAAAATAGATTGATGAATCTATCAGTTAAACGAATAAGCTGCGTCGCCGCGGCGATGTGCGCGCTAGCGTGTACGCCAACAGACAGCCCGGATGAATCGTCGGGTGTCGCGGCGACTGACGACAGCATTGACCTGATTATTGCCGGCGAATACGTCGTTACGATGGACAGCGTACGGTCCGTTATCGAAAACGGCGCGGTTGCCGTGGACGACGGCATCATCGTTGCTATCGGCACGCAGACCGACATTCAAAACAAGTACTCGGCGCGACAGACATTGGCTGGCGACAAACGCATCGTCACTCCCGGCCTTGTCAATGGGCATGGCCATGCGGCGATGACACTGATGCGAGGCCTTGCGGACGATCTGGCGCTCATGGACTGGCTCAACAACTACATTTTTCCGTCCGAGGTCGAATTCGTCGATTCGGAATTTGTACGCGTCGGCACCGAACTCGCCTGCTGGGAGATGATTCGCGGCGGAACGACCACCTTCGTCGACATGTACTACTATCCCGATACGATCGCCAATGTCGTTGACAGCTGTGGCATGCGCGCAATGATTTCGACAACCGTCATCGACCAGCGCAGCCCCGATGCCGAAGGCGCCGACGACTCAATCGCCAAAGGCATCGGTTTCATCGATCGCTGGAAGAATCGCAACTCACGAATCACGCCGATGTTCGGCCCGCACGCGAACTACACTCTGAATGCTGAGCAACTGGCCGCAACACGCGAGGCCGCCATGCAATTGGGCGTCCCGATCAGTATTCACATGTCGGAATCGCTGTTCGAGCTACAATACTCGAAGGACACGTTTGGCATGACGAGTATCGAGATGTACGAATCAATCGGCTTTTTCGAGGGGCCGACGATCGCGGCACATGTCGTCTGGCCAACCGAAGCGGAAATTTCGATTCTTGCCCGGAGAAAAGTTGGCGTGATTCACAACCCGACCTCCAATATGAAAATTGCGTCGGGTATTGCTCCGGTCGCGGAAATGCTAGCGGCCGGCGTACTGGTCGGGCTGGGTACTGACGGTGCGGCCAGCAATAACGATCTCGACATGTGGGAGGAGATGCGTCTCGCCGCATTCCTGCAGAAGGTCGATCGCATGGATCCGGAGGTACTCCCTGCCGATACTGTTTTGTCGATGGCAACGATTGGCGGTGCCACCGCGATCGGATTGGGTGACCGCATAGGCTCACTGGAAGTTGGCAAGCGTGCCGATCTTATTCAGATCGCGTTCGACGATGTGCATCACGTGCCGACATACGATGTCGTATCGCATCTTGTCTATGTCACGGACGAGCAGGACGTCGCATCGGTTGTTGTCGACGGCCATTTACTCATGCACGAAGGCAAGATGCTGACGATCGATACCGAGCGTGTCGCTACCGAGGCCATCGCCTTTGCGACCAGAATTCAGCAGGCGCTGGATCAACGGAATGGAGAATAGTCATGTTGCGTAGCGTGCTTGGCGCTCTTGCCGGGATTGCCGCGGCGGTTGCTACGGTCATGTTGATGGATTGGCTCAGTCACATCGTATATCCGCCACCTGACGGCATTGAGATCATGGACACCGAGGCGCTGAACGCGTATCTCGCGGCGGCTCCTGTTGGCGCTCTTGTGATCATGCTCGTCGGATATCTAATGGCGACTTTCGATGGCGTCGTCGTCGCCTGCCTGATCGGACGTGTACAACCCGTCATCTATGCGCTGACCATCGGCGTGTTGATGCTGGCGGGAACAGTAAGCAACCTGATCATGTTGCAGCATCCGACCTGGTTCTCGGTATCGGCCATC
>Ga0255057_10000323_pt1 | contig 27190 bp, 34 predicted proteins | sample Cases_109_6_MG_FD_189022 | JGI IMG/M metagenome (GOLD analysis project Ga0255057, IMG submission 189022) | Seawater microbial communities from Amundsen Gulf, Northwest Territories, Canada - Cases_109_6 | ecosystem: Environmental > Aquatic > Marine > Gulf | place: Canada: Northwest Territories... | reverse complement strand
ACAAATGGCGCAGCGCCCCGAGCGCGAAGCGCTGGCCGATCACCGACGCGGCCTGCAGCGCTCGCTTATCGCCTGCCGACAACCGGTCCATGCGCGCCAGGACAAGGCTCTGGATCGAGGCGGGCATGTCCTCTTCACCGTGCTCTTCGGCGTTACGCAATAGCTGTTCGAGGAACAGCGGGTTGCCCTCGGCGCGATCGATGCAGCTCTTGGCAAACTGGTTCGTGGCGTCGACAAATGCGCCCGCCATGTCGGCAGCTTCTTCCTCGCGCAGCGGCCCCAAATCCATTGTCATCAATGGGCTGCCACGCGTCGAACCGCGCCACGATTGGTCCAGCGGGTCCCCCTCGATACGCGACGTCATCAGCAATACGGTCGGACAATCAACCACCGTGGCAGTTATCGAGGACAGATGCTCGAGGGTCAGCGGGTCGGCCCAGTGGACATCCTCGACGACGATCAGGATCGGTGCCCGGGCGCTCGTCTCCCGTATCAGCCGGGATACCATCTCGTGCTTGCCGTGGTTCCGCGTGGCGTTGTCCATGGCATCGTAAGTCGCGCGGTCCTCGACCGGCTGAGATAGGTCGAGAAGGTCGTTCAGGAAAACGCGTTGGTCGTGTGCGAAGAGACCATCGGCGAGGGTCCGATCGGCGGCCCCTTGACGCGTCGCCTTGTCGCCGCCCGGAAGGATGTCGAGCAGGCTTCGCACAATTGCACGGACCGCGTCCCGGCCCTTACCAACGCCGAAATCGAGCACCAATCCCTTGTGACTTGCGAAGCCATCCAGGCGGGCCAACGCCGTAAACTCCTCGACCAGGCGTGATTTGCCAATCCCCGCCTCGCCACGAATAACGATCGCTTGACCATGGCCGCTCTCAAGGCAGGCCTCGATCACGGCGGCGAACTGTTTGAGCTCGAACTGCCGCCCGACAAAGGTGGTGCGCCCCGCGACCTTTGAACCATCGTGTAGTGCATTGACCCGCCACACCAGGGTCGGCTCGTCCAGGCCCTTGACGGTCATTTCGCCTAACGAGTCACAGTCGACCTCGTTCGCCACGGCGCGCTGGACCACGTCGGAAATCAGCGTTTCGCCGGCTGTCGCCTTGTCCTGCAACCGCGAGGCCAAGTTTACCGAATCGCCGGTGACGGTGTATTCGAGGTGCGCATCGCTGCCGGTGCCGCTGGCAACGACCTGGCCGCTCGCGATACCGATGTGGGCACTCAGGCGGTGGCCCAATTCCTCGGATAGCGGGGCCATCCGTTCGTGGATCTCGAGCGCGGCGCGGACCGCGCGCAAGGGGTCGTCGTCGTGGGCGATGGGCGCGCCGAACACCGCCATGACGTTGTCGCCCATGTGTTTATCGACCGAACCGCCGTAGCTCTCAACGACGCCATCGACCACCCCGAAATAGCGGTTGAGCAACGCATGGGTTTCCTCGGCTCCGAGTTCGCTGGAGAGCTTCGTGTAGCCAGCGATGTCGGCAAATAGCACGGTGACCTGGCGGCGTTCACCGGCAATGGGGGCGGCTGCGGACGATTCTGCCACTGGTTCGTCCTCGCCCTCCGAAAGGCGTTCGATCGCCTTGAGGATCGTCTTACGGTCCGCCAGTCGCTCGACGCCGAGATCCTTCAGGTCCTCGTTCGTCAATTCGGGAAGCAGCGCGAGATCGACCCCGTTCTTGTCGAACGCGTCCGCATATTCCTCCAGCCCAAGTCCTTCTAACCAAGCTGTAGCATCCATAGCCGGTGCACCCACCAAGCCGATCCTTGAGACACGTGACAATGAGCCAAAAACCGGTCGCCTGTGTTCACAAGACTGTGTCTAGAAGGATAACCGCTGTCGCTCAAGGACACAGATAAGACGGAAAGTCTGTCCGGAGTGGCCTCATTGATTGCGATAGCGTTCGCTAGCACTTAAATGTCAGAAAGCCCAAGGAACCACGCACATTGTCCGCTTCGGGTCACAGGCGGTCATAAGCACAGCGGACATAAGACGGCTGCTATCGGAGGAGAAGCGGTCGCTGGATGTCAGCTTTTATGCGGCGATGGTTCTGATGGCCGAGGCTTTTTCATCGCCTCCGCCAGGGCATCACCAATCCGCTCGCTGGCGTCTCTGACGGGATCATCGGCCAGGTGGGCGTAACGATGGGTAGTCTGCGCCTGGGTGTGCCCGAGGAGCTTGCCGATCATATTGAGGTCCTGACCCAAGCCCGCCGCCGTGCTGGCGAAGGAGTGCCGGAGATCATGGATACGGACATTTTCTAGGTCCGCGAGCTTCCTAATGCGGCGCCAGGGCTTCTGTAGGTTGACCAAATGCTGGCCCGACTTGCCGCCAGAGATCACATGCGGGTTTTCAGGGTCACGGTCTATGGCTGAGAGAATTTCCATCGCCAGGCCGTTCAGGTGAATGAACTTGGCGCCTGTCTTGCTGTCCGGCAGCTCGAGACGGCGTTTATCGAGGTTCACCCAATCCCAGCGCAGGGTGAGGATTTCGGACATCCGAGCGCCTGTTGCGATCAACAGGCGTATTGCTGCGATCACCGAGGGCATTTCCTTGCCCGTGCGCTCAAGTTCGTTCAGGACGTCGCTGAGGCGACCCAGTTCATCCGGTGACAAGAACCGCTCCCGCTTGCTTTCCTTATACTTTTTGACGTGCAGGGTCGGGTTGCTGTGATCGGGTCGATACCCCCAGGCTTCCGCAAGGTTGAACATCTTGGACAGGAGTCCGAGTAGCCGATTGGCCTGATAGGGCGTGTCCCGATGGCGTTGGTGTAAGGCCTGAATATCGGCTCGGGTGATTTCCCGTACCTTCCGTGCCCCCAAAGTTGGAAGAATGAAGCGCTCGATCAGACGATCGTAGTTATAGCGGGTGCCGTCCTTGTTATGGACGTCCGCATGCTCTCGCATGAAGCGCTCACAGAACTCCGCCATCGCGGGGGCTTTTCGCAGCGTTTTCCGCTCGCGGCTGGGATCGCCGCCCATGGCGATGTCGGCAAGCCACTCACGGGCGATCTTGCGGGCAATTTCAGCCGTAATCTGGCCATGAACGCCGATGGTCGGGCGACGCTGGGTTCCCCCGTTGGCCCTATAATATAAGAAATAGGCCCGGCGTCCTGAGGGGGTGACCTTGCACCCGAAACCCTTCAGCTCGGTATCCCAGAGAATGATATCCTTGGAGCCCGGAATCTGGGCCTCAACGGCACGTTTGGTGATCTTAACGTTAGGCATCTGGGCAGCCACTCAATATCATTATGAGTATCATATAGGTAGCAACAGAGAGAAAACAAGAGGGTAATCCTGAGTAAGCCTGGTTGCGAACGTTTGCAGAATATCTAATTAAATTAACAGTATAGCGTAAATCAGGGTAAGTGTGGGTAACAACGACCTTGAGACTCATAACCTGAAGGTCGCAGGTTCAAATCCTGCCCCCGCAACCAACACTTAGCTCAAGAAAATCAACCTCTTAAGCCCCTCCTCGGAGGGGCTTTTGCTGTCTTAGGCGCCGGTCAATCCGCACCATCCAACACCGCAGATTTCCACGGCTTGTCATCCATTGCCGGGGATTCCGTGCAACATCGATGCAACACGTCGAGCCGAAATTGTTGCCCGATCGTTCCCTCAATTAGCAGGCAGATTGGGACCCAACGCATTTTCTGGTGCACCTTCGCTCGCCGGATGGCCTCGGCTTTGAGGAGGTTTGGGCCTTTCAGGTTCATCTGGCCGGCCGAGGGATTGCCTGGGCGACATTAAACCAAATCGTCTGTACCTGCGTTTCTTCTCCGGGGTGACACATGGTATAAATGGCGAGAAAAATGACCGAATGGCCTTCCAAGCGCGGGCCAATTACTAAAATCATGCCATCGGATGGCTGCGATGGAGATGCAGTTCCCTTGGCGGTAGACCAGTGGTACGTTTTCCACGAATTTGGATTGAATCTGGGGAATGTCGGCTAAATCGGGAGAGGGCCTATAAAAGGAGCCCTTGGGCGCCTTGTGGGCACTCTGCGTTCGAAGGATTGGCTTGGCGTCTGGTTACGCGTGTCGTTACGGGAGATAAAGATTGAGAATACTAAGCGCTCTATTGATTCTGCCATTCTTGATACTGGTAGGCTGCGCGGATTCCCAAAAGCTGGACATCAACGACCAGTTTGGTGCGGTCAGTTTGGATCGCAATGCTAGCGCCTATATAGCGATCCCCGCCAACGGCCGCTATGGTAATCAAGAATATCACGGCTCCGGGGCGACAGTTGCTCAAATCATCAAAGGAGCGCTTTCAGTTCACCTCGTACACGTGGATATCGGAACCAAGGTAGAAAGCTTTCCCAAGGCCAAGTCGTCCGCGGCCCTTGGCCACTATAAGTATCTTTTCTATCCAACCATCGTCCATTGGGAAGACCGTGCCACCGAGTGGTCTGCAAAAGCAGATAAAGTGTCGGTCAACATCGCCGTTATCGACGTCGAATCGGGCGAGCAGATTTCTTCCGCCTCCATTGATGGTCAAAGCGGGTTGGCAACGTTCGGCGGTGATCACCCGCAAGATTTGTTGCCCGAACCAATCACCAAATACATTGCTGAATTATTCTGAGACGTGTGGGGTTTAGTTCTCCCCATCCAGGCTGGTAATTCCCACTATCAGCGTCTCTATCGTCAAACCTCATTCAACCTGGGCAGGACGTGTTAATGTGGTTGGCCACTCGCGTCTAATGGAGGCCGACGAAGCGGACACACTGGCGACGCTTAAGGCTGGCCGCAAGGAGCTTGTCGATCCAAAAGCAGCTCAAAATCACGGCCAGACTATAAAACTCATGGGTGATGGCGCGCTGATGGAATTCGGCAGTGTCGTCGATGCAGTTCGATTTGCGGTGGAAATTCAGCTGGCCATGCGGGAACGAAACGCGGAGGTTCCCGAAGATCAGCGAATAGTCTTTCGCATCGGTATCAACGTAGATGACATCATCGTCGAGGGTGACGAAATTTACGGAGACGGCGTCAACATAACCACACGGCTCGAAGCGCTAGCTGAACCGGGCGGGATTTGCGTGCGGCGAAATGTGCGCAGAATACGAAGATAATGCACGTATTTTTACGTCCCTTAAGAATCTCGCCGAGTACATCGAGAAAAATCGGATCAATTAATAGACTAAGAGGCACTTAGCACTGCTTCGAATCGCGCTCCCCATCATCTTCGTCTTAGTGGTACACGTAGCGATCACGTTGGGCGAGCCCATGCTGGCTGTGTTCTGCCTCTTTGCCATCAGTGTCTTCAATCTGGTGCTGAATCGGCTGAGAGACGGAGGCCGGCGCGGGTTCCTTCTCTGGGCGGTTCTAGCTGTCCTGTCGAGCCTCGCTCTGGCCGGTACGTTTGGTAGTGCCAAGGATTTGATAAAGATCACTTTCTTACCTCCAGTGATAATCAACGGCTGCTTCCTTTACCTCTTCGGCCGTACGATCCTACCGGGACGCGAACCACAGATTGCGCGCTTTAGGCGCTTGGTCGGCGCCGAGCCGTCCCCGGCCGGGGAACATTACTCGAAGCAGCTCACGGTGTGCTGGGTGGTCTTCTTCGCGGTGTCGTTGGGCGCTTCGATCTTGCTCCCACTTTACGCGGACCCGGTGATCTGGTCCTATGTTGTCAACCTGGTCCTACCAGCCGTCGCGGCGATGTTCTTCCTGTCCGAGCACTTCTTGAGGACCCGCTATCTGGCCCACTATGGCGCCGTCCCGCTATCGCGGACCCTTCGCATCGTGCTGTGTCGGGACGCTTGGAGTACGCGGGACATGACCCCGCGGCAGATAGATGAAAACTGAGGAAGCGATACCGCTCGTCCGGCCTGAGGAGCCGCAGCAAGTTGACGTCTGGCGGGAGGGCCGGTCGCTGATGCGGTCAGATCTGCTGTTCGAAGCCCATCGACTAGCGGAAGAGCTGCCCGACCGGCGTTAGCTTAACACCTGCGCGATGCGCGATGCCTTGCTGGTGGCGTTCCTGACCACGCCCATTCAGCGGGTATTACGCGTGGCAGGGCCGCCGGCCTTCGGCACGAGCTTCGGACACGATGCGGCGCTGCTGGAGCATATCCGGGAGACCCATGAGCAGTCCTACGGCACCTATGGGGCCGCATCCAAGCCGAGCTGGCGGCCAAGTCCATCCATGTCGGGTGCAAGCGGATCACCAGACTGATGCGCGCAGCAGGTCTGGCTGGCGTGAGCCGACGCAAGGGGCCGCACACACCCCAGCGCTGGCAAGGCGCGCGTCCCGCACCGGACCTGGTCGAAAGGAACTTTATGGCAGAGCGGCCGGATCAGCTGTGGGTCGCTGACATCACCTACGCTCCCACCTGGGTTAGGTTCTTCTATTTTGCGGTAGCCCTCGGCGCCTTCAGCCGACGTTTGGTCGGCTGGGCCATGGCCACGCACCTGCGCGCACAGCTTGTGCTCGACGACCTCGAGATGGCCCTCCGGTAGCGTCGTCTTCGAATTCATCGAGGGACGGTACAGTCCGCGCCAGCGCCATTCATCGATCGGCTACCTGTCGCCCATCAACTTCGAAAGGAATCTGCTACCCCCTTTGCCCAAGTCTGTAATCCTCCACGAAACCGGGACATCTTCAGGGGTTATTGAGCGGGGTGTCGAAGATGGGCTTTGTTAAAGGGATGAGCACCGGCCAAATCGCGTCCTTGAAGCTTGCAAATTCTTGAACATTGGATTAAACGGACAGTGTAGGAAAAGCAATGAAGACCCCTTATACTCTGGTCTTTATGTTGGTCGCCTTGATGGCGTCCGCTTGTACGACTCAAATTCATCAAGATTACCCGCAATATCTTTCCAATAACCAAGGAAATGTGGTTTTCCCCATGTTGCGGGTTCGGTGAGTTACTACCTTGACCCTGCCACGGACCACCATCAGGTGGAAATCCGGGCAATTATGGCGGGCGCGGCCAATATTTGGGTTGTCCAGATCGGCAAGATCTTGGATGCGACCATGCAAGGGTGCGATATTCGTTCGGCATTCGACACGGTGACCAAGACGTCGAATCTCGATGGCACGAGTGACGTGCTGCTGATCTTCCAACTCAGAAATTATCAGTTCGCCAACTTTCAGACGACACTGGAGCTTGAGATCACGGTCCGGGATCAGGGGCGGGAGGTGTTATCCGCAAGTTTATCGCGCAAACGGTATCAGCCAAGGTGGGAAGATGTTCTGGGGTGGTGGCTTTGCCATGAAAAATGCCGTTCAGCAGTCCACGAAGGATGCGATCGACAAGGTTCTCACACGCCTCATCGCCGATCTGCGAATGACGTATAGCGAGATGCTGACCATACCGCACGGTCTCAATCGTGCTTGAGCCCGTCAATGGGGCCGGCCTGTCGAAGATGTTGATATCGTGCAGGAGTGGGACGTTGAAGCAGCCCTGCGCTCGTGCTACCACGAAATCATCCAGAAGCCTCACGGCACCAGGACTGAAAAAGATATTGGTGAGGCATTGCGAACGACCGCCTGAGGTACGCTAACAAGCATTTGCAGAGACATGGGACTGCACCTCCGGACGAAGCGGCACCCCGAGAGTCTCTGCCTGACAATCCATCGAATTCCGCGCTAAGACGTGATGCGGATAGATGGCCCTGAGTCTCGGCCTAGTCGCCGAAGTCCAGTGGGGCAACGTAGAGTGCGATGGCCGGGGATTGGGGTTGGGGCAAGTCTAAGGTTTCATTCGGCTGCCGCCTTGGCGGCGGTTGGTGTGTGCATGTTCACCCGTTTCCTGCCTAATTGGGAGGGCCCATGACAAACCAGGATCGGGACGACAACGCGGCGGCGTCGGAAGAATCCCAATTGCGGCCACACCCTATCTTGGATCGCTATTATGCGGACCACGCCCAGCGTGCCACCTTCGTAAGCCGTATGTTCGACGCATCTGCGCATCACTATGATCGCGTTAGCAATCTGATCAGCTTTGGCACCGACAGGGCCTATCGCCGCCGCTCTCTGCTGCAGGCGGGATTGATTTCGCGCATGACTGTGCTCGACGTGGCTTGTGGGACCGGCATGATCGCAGGTCCGGCCGCGGAGATCGTCGGCCCGGATGGTCGCGTCATCGGCTTGGACCTAAGTTCGGGGATGCTGCGTGAATTGGTTCGGCGCGGGCGTCTTTGCTATCCGGTACAGGGCAGGGCCGAGCAGTTACCTATTGCAGAGAGCAGCATCGATTTCTTATCGATGGCTTACGCGCTTAGGCACATACCGGATCTGCGCGATTGTTTTAGCGAGTTTCTACGCGTTCTAAAGCCCGGCGGCACTGTGCTATTATTGGAAATAACGACTCCTTCGGTCCCATTTTTCTATCATTTATTTAAACTGTACTTAAAGTTCGTGGTGCCGAAGATCGCGATGGCAAGCACTTTTAATCGTGATAACCACACACTCATGGATTATTTCTGGGATACGGTTGACCAATGCGTTAAGCAGGAGACCGTCGTAGGCGCGATGCGGCAGGTGGGATTCACACAGATACACCATCTAACCAAATATGGGATTCTCAGCGAGTATAAGGCAAGAAAACCTTAGGTCCGATGGACATTCATCCAACGGCTTTGTCACAAACTGGAGTGCGCCAGTGGAGCTAATCCGGTTAAGCTGACCGGATGAATGCGTCGTCCGTGAAAAACGCGGGATCAGTTGATTTTGGCGAGTTTGCGAGCCCTGTTGAAGTAATCGGGATTGCAGGAAGTTGGGGTTTGGGGCGCCGGTTTCTTGCGATTTTGGATTTCGTTTTGGGGCGATCCGTGATTCCTTTTCCAGAGCGAAAGGAGCATCGGATGCGACCCAGGAAACGAGAGGCGGAAGGCTCGGACGACCTGTTCCGAGCGCGGCCCGATCAGATCATCAACATGCGGCACGAGCTGATTCGGTTGGCCGATCGGATCAACTGGGCCTGGATCGACGACCAGGTATCTTGGCCCGCAAACATGGGGTCAAGCTGCGCCAGTCCTATATCCGGGTGGCCAAGCGAGCGGCGATCATGGTCGGACGCTACGCCCACGCCAAGCAGTGGAAGCGCGCCACCGCCGGGCGCTGAAGTTCCTGCGCACCCGCCTGGGCCGTCTGATCCGCGACATCCGACGCAAGGTCAAGGGTGACGAGACCCTGAAGCAGGCCTTTGTCGTGCCCCTGAGCCGTGCTTCTCAGGTGCGCTCCCAGCAGCAACGCCAGCGGGGCTGGAAGCTCTATTCCCTGCATGCCCCCGAGGTCGAGTGCATCGCCAAGGGTACTCGACATACAATGCGATAGCTAAAGTTCGTAAGCGTTGCCTGTCGAAGGCGTCATAGTGCCGGTCGAAATTTTGCCCTTGCTTCCGCTCACAGCATCAAAAACAATATTTTCACCATCCCGATACCAGTGCGAGCAACCATAGCCACCACCACCCCAGTCATTTTCCCAATTTCGACAGATAAGACCTTCGTCCTTGATCTCCCAAATCCCAGTCGAAGTCTCTTCACCGCCGTTCCACCATACCCTGTCGATCAAGGTGCCGTCAGGCTTGAAATACCCCGCGTATTCATAATAGGGTCCTTTCAGGTAGAGAGAATTACCGGAGATAGTTTCCCTGATCTCGGCAGCGGTCATTGGTTCAATGCCCTTCTCTGCCATGCGTTCAGAGGTGCTGGTACAACCGAAGACCAACACACTGGTCGCGACAACTAGGATAAAGTCTCTCGTTCGCATCTTCGTCTCCTTTCGTTTTGTTTTTGGTGCTTTGTGATTCTCATTTTCCCATTTAAGAACCCCAAAACCAAGCCTAGTCCCGGCTTCAAGGGAAACCATCTACTCACAAGCGTGAAACTCCATCTACTCCATCTTCGCTGAAGACCACGAAAAGTGAGGTGGTCCCACCTTGTTGGTCAGTTTGGCAGCGCAGTTAAAGTGTATTCCGTTGTCTGATCATGTTGCCAAAACCCTGTTTATGACATCCTGTTGCTGCTGTTGAGCCTGAGGGGATGTGGGCAAGGCGCGAGCCTTGTCCATCATATCCCCAGGTCGCCCGGCCCCGTAGGCCTCCGTCGGCGTCCGGCCAGCAAGAGCGGAATGGGGCCGCTCGGTATTGTAGGAGTCGATCCAGTTGCCGATGACCCGTTCGGCCCTGAAGCTTTCACGGCATGGCGCATTGTCACTTGCACCACTGCCTGACGGTATGGTCCGTTGGGTGTAATCCGTGCCACAACCGAATTTTTGACAATGCCCTTCAAAGAAACATTCCGTTAGGCCGCGACCGGGCCCCTTCTTTCGAGACCTGTCAATCCGCGCGGGTCAAGGTGATCCGATCGAGGTGATGGGGCCTCTACGAGAGGGGCCCTGCGCCGTCGGCGCTGGCCGGATGCACCAGGGTCCGGTTTCGCTTGCGGCGGCAATAGGCGCCCCAAGAGCGGCCCAGATTGACCGCGACGACAATGTAATAGAGCGCCTTGAATAGCGCGATGGGCAAGGCAAGGCCATTCTTGCGAAAGACGTCGCCAGACAAGACCGATAGCACGGCCTGCTCCATGCGCAGGATGTTGCGCGGCGCCATGAAGAGATCGTGCATCGCCGGCGCGGTGAAGCGATAGATGAACCACGACAAAATCCGCATGCCGCGGAGCACCCGTTTCTCGTAGTACTTTAGCGCTGCGGTCGCCGTATGTCCCTCCCTCACGCAACTGTCGACCGCGTCCGCCGCCAGGGTGGCGTTGTGCATTGCCAAGAAGACGCCGCTGGAGAACACCGGATCGATGAAGGCATAGGCATCGCCGACCAGCAGATAGCCTTCGCCCCACATGCGCCGGGACGAGTAGGAGTAGTTTCCGGTCGCGGTGGCCGGCCGCACCAGTTCGGCGCTTTCCAGCCGCCGAGCGGCACCGGGACAGAGCCGGATCGTCTCCCAAAAGAATTCGTCGAGCCCGCTGCGCCGAGTCTTCAGGTAGTCGGGCCAGCAGACCGCACCCACACTCATGACGCCGTCCGCCAAGGGGATCATCCAAAACCAGCCATGCTCGAACCAATAGAGAGCAATATTTCCTTCATCGCGCCCTTCACGCCGGAGGGCATTCTTGAAGTGGCCGAAAATCGCCGCACTGTTGTGCTTTTCGTTCCTCTTTTTCAAGCCCAAGCGGGTAGAGAGCAGGGCGTTGCGGCCCGACGCGTCCACAACATAGCCGGCTTGCCACTTTCGCTCGCTGCCATCTTCGGCGCGCGCGCACACCACCGAAGCTCCGCCCTTTTGGAAGGCGACGTCCATGACCTTGACGCCCTGATGCACCACGACGCCGCGCGCGGCACTGTTTGCCAACAGCAAGGCATCGAACTCGGAGCGCCGCACCTCGAAGGCATAGGGGTAGTCCTGATCGAGGGTCTTCTCGAAATAATAGGTGTGGAACCTGCCCGGCGGCATCGGCGAGTTGAGCTCGATACCCCGCTTGACGAGGCCGATCTTGGCGACTTCCTCGAGGACCCCGAGCCGGGCCAAAATGGGCAGGTTCATGGGCAGCAGGGACTCGCCAATGTGGAAGCGCGGGTGGTGGTCCTTCTCGAGCAAGACCACCCGCCAGCCCTTTTCAACGAGCAGAGCGGAGATGGTCGAACCGGCGGGGCCGCCGCCGATCACCAGAACATCGCATCTTGCTGGCTGGTCAACGCCTTCCAATGACGACATGCCGATCGAGAACTCCGACCGTTTGGTACCTTTCGATGGAGCCGCCCATCAGACGATGGCATCAACTTCCGGCTTTACCATCAATACAACCGATCAACGTCCAGCCTTCAGCCGGGAAGTTTCTTGCCCCATTCTAGAGAGATCGCGGCTGCCCAAGCAAGCGGCGTGACCCGGGGGCGAATCCACCTGAAAGCTGGTGCCAAGAGCTCGCCCGGGACCACCGGCCTGGTTCGCCTCGAATTTGTCAAGATTGAATTTTTTTTAGCATCGAACCTTAGTATCACTAGAACTGCTACCTCGAACCTATAGACTATGACGCTACCGCGTGTATCTGTCTGGAGATTTGCATGTCAAGCATGACAGCAATGGAGATGGAGGTTGCGACTCTGATGGTGAGGGCTCTCAATCTAGAGGTTTTGGCAAGCGAAATTGTACCGGAGGATGCGTTGTTTTACGAAGGACTGGGTCTTGACTCGATCGACGCCTTGGAGTTGGCCATGGAGATCTCAAAGATCTATGGTTTTGAAATGCGCGCCGAGGACGAACAAAATCAGCAGATCTTCGCGTCCCTTCGGGCCCTGACCGGATTCATCGAGAGCAATCGGACCAAATAGACCAGCGAAAGCCCGCTCAGCTTTGACCCGTTTCCTACCTGCGATCGTCTTCGTCCTGCTGTTTCACGCGGCGATGCTGCTGGACACACCGATCCTCGGTCTGGTCGCCTTCTCGGCCTTTTGCTTGCTGAGGATCGTGGCAAAGCGACTGACCGTCGGTCATTGGCGCGGCTGCACTGGCTGGTTGCTAGTCGCCGTGCTGATGTCTGTCGTCTTGGTCACCTCCCTGAGCGGCGGTCTGGACCTGTCTTGGATCATTCTGCTGCCGCCGATCGTCATTAACGCCGGTTTCCTCTACCTTTTCGGGCGCGCCATCCTGCCGGGGCGAGAACCTTTGATTGCCAGGTTCCCGCGTCTCTGTGACGGGGGATTGACACCGGAGATTCGCCGCTATACTCGGCGGTGGACCGTCTTCTGGGTGGTCTTCCTCGCTTTCTCGACCGCGGCATCACTGCTCGCGGCCCTCTATTTGAACTGGCCCACCTGGTTCTGGGTCGTCTTTATCGGCTGTCCAGCAGCCGTCGTTGCCTCCTTTTTGGGTGAGCACATCTACCGCAGGCGCTACCTAAGCCATTTCGGGGCCACGTCGGTGACCCGGACGCTCCGCACCATGTTTCGCCCTGCGGGCTGGAGCCTCGAGACACCGAACCTCACGGCCGTCAGATGATGGCCACGACGCCCCTCGTCTGGCCTGATCCACCCGAACGGGTGGTAGTCTGGCACAGGGGGCGCCCGGTCAGTCTTTTCGCCTTGCTTGCGGCCGCCGAACGCCTTGCGGCCGATCTGCCGGACCGCAGTCACGTCCTGAATGCCTGCACCACCCACTACGGATTTTTGGTGGCCTTGCTTGCCGCCTTGCTGCGCGGCCAGATCACCGTGCTACCGAACGACCGGACACCGCGTGTCGCTTCCCGGCTGCAAAGGCGTTACCCCCAGCTCTATTGCCTGAACGACGCCCCATCCGCGCTAGATGGTTTCGAGACCCGGACGGTCAGTCCCGAGATCCCGGATAACTCCCCGCCCGGCGATGTGCCTTCTCTTGCCGCGGATCAGGCCGCCGTCATTGCCTTCACATCCGGCAGCACGGGCGAGCCTGAGCCGAACGAAAAAAGCTTTCGCATCATAGCGACAACGGCGCAGCTGATTGCCCAGCGCTTCGAGCTCGACCGGGGTCCACCTTCGGCCATTGTTGCTACCGTGCCAGGTCAGCACATGTATGGTCTGGAAACCGCCGTTGCCCTGCCGCTCTGGACCAATGCGGCGGTCCATAGCCTTCGGCCGTTCTATCCAGCGAACATCGCCGCGGCCCTGCGCGAGGTACCGGCCCCGAGGATGCTGGTCACCACACCAATCCATCTGCGGGGGCTTCTCGCCTCGAGCACGGATTTGCCCTCGCTCAGCGCAGTCATTTCGGCGACGGCACCGCTCTCACCGGAGACCGCTCGAGCGGTCGAGCGGCGCTTCGACACCACACTTTTGGAAATCTATGGCTTTTCCGAGGCCGGGACCGTGGCGACGCGCCGCACTGCGGCAGGCTCGGCCTGGCACACCTGTGAAGGTCTCACGCTACGCCGGGAAAAAACGACCTGTTTCGTGGAGGCGGCGCACTATCCCGCTGCAATTCCCTTCTCGGACAACATCGAACTGCTTGCACCGGATCGCTTCGAACTGATCGGCCGCGCGAGCGATACGATCAACGTTGCCGGCAAGCGGGCATCGCTCAACGGCTTGAATGCTATCCTGAACGACATCGAGGGGGTCATCGATGGCACCTTCTTTCACGCCGATGAGGAGGACGAAAGCAAGGTCGCCCGGCTAGTGGCCTTTGTCGTGGCGCCCGAGACCTCTCCAATTGCCATCCGGGAGGCCCTGCGCGGCAACATCGACCCGGTCTTCATGCCTCGTCAGATCCACCGGGTGGCAGCGCTGCCGCGGTTGGAATCGGGGAAGCTGCCCCGCGGCGCCTTGGTCGAACTGGCCGAGCGCGTGAGGGCGACCAAGGAATGAGCATCGAGAAGGTTTTCCGATGCCCGGCCGATCACCCGGCTATGGCTGGGCATTTCCCGGGCAATCCCATCGTTCCAGGCGCGGTGCTGCTCGATCAGGCTGTGGCTCTGGCCAAGCAACAAGGCGGCTGGCTCGTCACGGGCGTCCGCAAGGCGCGCTTCAAAAGGCCGTTGCCACCTGAGACCGACTGCCGGCTACGTCTCTCGTTGCGCGAGGACGGATCGCTTGATTTGACCTGTTGCATTGGAGAGACTGCGATCATGGTTGCAATTCTCAACTGCTGAGACAGTGCCGTGAAGCCGAAATGGCAGAAGCATCCAGAGCGCGGCAGCTTCTGGCTTACGAAGTTTATCGTCTGGTTGAGCTTGAAGACGGGTCGGCATGTCGGGAGACTGCTGCTCTATCCGATCTCCGCTTATTTCTGCCTCTTCTCCTCCGAAAGGCGCGCCGCTTCGCGCGACTACCTGACCACGATCCTCGGGCGACGTGCGGGCCCGGCCCAGATCTATAGGCACTACCTTACCTATGCGCGGGTCCTGCTGGACCGCGTCTTTTTCCTGACCGGTCGGATGGACGAGTTCAATATCGTCATCAGCGAACGCGAGGTTGTCGATGAGCTTCTCGCGAATGGCCAAGGGTTCATATTTCTGGGTGCACATCAGGGTAGTTTCGACGTGCTCCGGGTGCTGGGCGCATCGCGACCAGAAATGAATGTGAAGGTCATGATGTACTCCGACAACTCGAAGCGGATCACGAGCCTGATGAACAGCCTCAATCCGGCGCTGTCTCGGAACATCATTCGGCTCGGCCGGCCGAATGCCATGCTTCATGCGAAGCAGCATGTGGAGGAGGGCGGCATCATCGGGCTGCTGGGTGACCGGATCACCAAGGGCGACAAGTTGGTGCGCTCGACCTTTCTGGGTCGGCCGGCGGACTTCCCCGCGGGTCCCATGTTGCTGGCGCGCATGCTCAAGGTCCCTGTCGTCCTGTTCTACGGGCTCTATCTCGGCGGTGACCGATACGAGGTTCATTTCGAGTTGTTCGCGGACCGCATTGTCACCACGACCAACAAGCGCCACGATAGCTTGCAGCTCATGATCGATCACTACGCTACCCGCTTGGGGCATTTCTGCCGACGCGAGCCTTATAACTGGTTCAATTTTTACGATTTTTGGGATGTTTCGGATACGACGCCGTAGCCTCGTCATCGCGCTTTGCCTCAGCGTCTTGCCCTTGCTTGATGCTTGGGCGGGCGAGCCGTCCCTGACGGTTGCGCGCCTGGTGGCCCGGCTGGCGCAAAGCGGCGGATCCAGCGTCCGGTTCTCCGAAGAGCGTCGCCTGCAGCATCTCACGGCGCCGCTCTTCGCCGAAGGCACGCTGACCTTCGAACCACCCGGAACTTTGGAGCGCCTAGTGTTGCAACCCAAGTGGGAGAAAATGGTGGCCGAAGGTGGGCTTTTGACCATCCAGACCAACAAGCGGGACCTACCGGCAAGGTTCCTGCTCTCGGACTATCCGACACTGGATGCAATGACCACTACGCTGCGGTCGCTCTTTGCCGGTGACGTTCACGTCTTGCAGCGCCTACACGAGGTGATGCTGGCTTGCGAGGGGGATGCCTGGTTGCTGACGCTGATACCGCGAGTGGCGGCCTGGAGCGAAGCCATTCGCGAAGTGCAGGTGGCGGGCTCGGGGCGCAGCGTCCGGTCGATCACCGTGACTGAGGCCGGCGGCGATATTTTGGTGATTACCATCCTTGGCAAGCCATGAAGCGTGGCCACTTAGTGCGCTTGGCGCTGAGCTTTGGCCTGCTGGCCGCCGCTGTGATTCTAGTCACCCTGTGGATGAAGCCCAAGACCGACTTGAGCTTCGTATTTTCGCGAAATCCTTCCCTGGACCTCGAATTGCTTGCCGAACGTCTCCAGCAAGGTCCGTCCGCCACGCTTCTGCTGCTGGCGCTCTCCGCCTTGCCACCCGAAACCGTGAGCCCAGAAGTTTTGGTTCGCCTCAGCAACCGCTTGGCTGGAGCCCTAGATAAGAGCGGGCGCTTTCGCTTCGTCGTCAACGGAACAATCCGCGGACCGGGCCCCGAGGTGGCGGTTTTGTTCGACAAGCGCTACCTCTTGAACCCACCCGTCACCGCGGCGGACTTCAGCGCGGCAGCGCTGCGAACCGGCTTTGAGCGCCGCTTGGCAGAGTTGCATACGGCGCTGGGCGCCGCGACGAAGCGCCTGCTTCCGCAGGATCCGACCGGCCGCCTGCAGGAAATTCTTGCCTTCTGGCAGGGTGCCCATGGTTCGGCGCGACCCGGCGGTGCCTGGCTCTCCGCAGACCAGACCGCAGCTTTCATCATGGTTCGCTCAGCGATGCCGGCTTATGATCTGGCCGCTCAGCAGGAAGTTGTCGATTTCATCGGGCAGGCCTTCGCGGAAATCAAGGAAGAAGCGGCAGTGCAGATGGAGATGGCGGGCCCGGTCGTGTTCGCCACGCAAAGCAGCCGGATCATCCAGTCGGAGATGCGATGGCTCACCTTGCTGTCGGCTCTCCTTGTGATCGGCCTACTCCTTGCGGTGTTTCGCTCCCTACCTATGCTTCTGGCCTTCCTGTTGCCGCTTGGCTTTGGCCTCTGTGCGGGGGTCTTCGCCGTGTTGGCCCTTTTTGGTGAGATTCATGGCATCACCTTGGCCTTTGGCGGCATATTGATCGGGGTCTCCGTCGACTACCCCCTTCACTTGGCCAGCCACACCGTTAGCAATGACGGCACCCGCGCCGCGCTCGGATTGATCTGGCCGACGCTGCGCCTCGGCATGCTGACCACGGTCGCCGCGTTTCTAGCGATCGCGCAGTCGAGCTTTCCGGGCCTCGCGCAATTGGGTGTCTTCGCCATCTCCGGCCTGATCACAGCGGCCCTCGTGACCCGCTGGCTGTTACCCCTGGTTCTGCACGCGGCCGCGCCGCCGCCATCAGTGCTGTGGAGCCGTTTGCGACCATCTCCCCGCCAGATTCGCTTTCTGCGTCTCGCCATTCTGGCGTTGGTGCTGCCCGCCGTCGCCACGATCGGCTTTCGCGGCGCTGCGCTCTGGGAGACGGATCTGCGCAACCTCAGCCCAGTTCCGGCGGAGGCCCGTGCGATGGACCGCCGGTTGCGCAACCAGATGGGCGCCGCCGACGTCCGGTACCTGTTGGTCATCCGCGAGCCTTCCATTGAGAAGGTCCTGCAGCACAGCGAGACCTTGGGGGAGGACCTGCAAAAGCTAGTGGCCGACGACCGGCTTGGCGGATTTGACATGGCGGCGCGGTACTTACCCAGCCTCAAGAGCCAAAAGGGCCGACGAGACGCCTTGCCGTCGCGTGTCGAGTTAGCAAAGGCAGTGGCAGAGGCTGCCAAGGGGTTGCCTTTTAAACCTGGCTTGTTCGAGCCCTTCATCGAGGACGTCTCACGATCGAAGCTGGGGCCGCCCTTGCTGCTGGAAGACTTCCGCAAGGCGGGGCTCGAATGGCTTTTGGAGGTGCTGCTTTTCCAGCAAGGCGACAATTGGGTCGGCCTGATCGCCCCGCAGGCGTTGCGCGACCCGCAAGCCTTAGCCAACTTCGTCACGGCGCGCAACGACACTTCGTTGTCCTTTCTGGACCTGCAGCAAGGTGTCGAGGCCTTGGTCGCCGACTACCGCCAAGAAGCTTTGTTCTGGCTAGCGATCGGGACGCTGGTAGCCGCGGCCACCCTGTTCCTCGGGCTGCGATCTCCCACACGGGTGTTCCGGGTCATGACGCCGGTTGCCCTGTCGGTGCTCTTCACCGTGACGACGCTGTCGCTGACGGGAACCGCGTTTTCCATCTTCCATCTTCTGGCCCTGCTCTTGGTGGCCGGGGTGGGACTCGACTATGCGTTGTTCTTCGAACGTTGTGCCACGCATCCGCCGGATTGGTTGCGCACGCTGCGGGCCGTTGTACTGAGCGCCATAACCACGGTGACGGTTTTCTCGATCTTGGCGTTCTCGAGCATTCCTGTGTTATATGGATTGGGGCAAACGGTGGCGGTTGGCACGCTGTGGTCCCTGGTTCTCGCTTACCTTTTCACGGCGCAAGGCAATCCGTCCCATTCATGACTCAACCCTTGGTCCTGACCAGCTACACCACGGTTAATGCTTGTGGGCGCGGACTCGATGAGACCTTGCGAGCGCTGCGCAGTGACAAGTCTGGGCTGCGGCCCTGCGATTTCGAGCATGTGGGGCTCGATACCTATATCGGGCGCGTCGAGGCAGTGGAGAATTGTCCCCTCGATGACGATTTGCGCGGTTTCGACTGCCGCAACAATCGCCTTGCGCAGATGGCTTTGCAGACGGATGGATTTGCCGACGCGGTCGAAAGGGCCGCGAATCGCCACGGCCCGGAGCGGATTGCGGTCATCATGGGAACCAGCACCTCGGGTATCGGCGAAGGCGAGGCAGCCTACCGGATGCGCGCATCGCCGGATGACGAGCTGCCTCAATCCTTCAACTTTACCGCCACGCAAGATTTTTATTCCTTGCCCCGCTTCGTCCGGCAGTATTTGAAGCTGACGGGCCCCAGCATGACGGTGTCGGCCGCTTGTGCGTCGAGCAGCAAGGTATTCGCGGATGCCTGGCAGTGGATCGAAGCCGGTCTTTGCGATGCAGCGGTTGTCGGCGGCGTGGATAGCCTTTGCCTCTTGACCCTACGCGGCTTCCATTCGCTGGAATTGCTCTCATCGGGTCCTTGTCGGCCGAACGACGTGAACCGGTCTGGCCTCTCCATCGGCGAGGCGGCAGGGTTTGCGCTGATCGAGCGTCCAGCGGCACCGGAGCCCGATTCTATCGCGTTGTTCGGCTATGGCGAAAGCAGCGATGCCTATCACATGTCGGCGCCGCATCCGGAGGGCAAGGGTGCCTACATGGCGATGCGCGCCGCCCTGGCGCGGGCCGGCCTGGAGTCGAGCGATATCGACTACATCAATCTGCACGGCACGGGCAGCAAGGCCAACGACCGGGTCGAGGGCAACGCCATTTTCAGGATCTTCGAACAATCGGTGCCCACTAGTTCGACCAAGGGCTGGACCGGTCATGCGCTCGGCGCGGCGGGCATCACAGAAGCGGTGATTTCATGCCTGTGTTTGCGCGAAGGGTTCATTCCGCGGAATCTCTTTTTGGAAAACCTTGACCTTGACATTTTGAGTGCGGTCCAGGAATCGACGATCGACCGACCGCTCCAGCGGGTCTTGAGCAATTCCTTCGGCTTCGGGGGCAACAACGCGAGCCTTGTTCTGGGTAGGGTGTCGTGATGCGGGTCTCGATCGCTGGCGTCGGCGTTCTCGGCCCCGGCTTGCAGGGCTGGGAGAGCAGCCGGGCGATCTTGCGCGGTGACCGCACCTACAAGGCCGAGCCCCTCGAACTGGCTGCACCGGCGATCCTTTCGGCGCGCGAGCGGCGGCGCAGCAGCCCGACGGTACGCATGGCGCTCACCGTTGCTTCGGAGGCCGTAAGTCAGGCCGGCCTTGCCCCCGACTGGCTGGCCACGGTGTACGGAAGCTCCAATGGCAGTGGGCTGGAGATTCACAAGCTCTTGGAAGCCCTCTCGACGCCCGAGATGTTGGTGTCGCCCACCCATTTTCACAACTCGGTGCACAATGCGGCGGCTGGCTATTGGTGTATCGCAACGTCCTGCCATCAGCCTAGCACCTCTATTGCCTGTCACGACTACACCTTTGCAGCGGCGCTGCTGAAGGCAGCGACGCAGATTCACGTGGAGGCCCGGCCCGTGCTCTTGGTGGTGTTCGACTGCCCAATGCCCAAGCCGCTCCACGGTAAACGGCCGATTGCCGCACCCTTTGCGGCCGCCTTTGCGCTCACCCCTGAAGGCCTTGCCTCAGCACGCGCCGAGCTTTCTCTGGCATGGCAAAGCGACGCTTCGGCCCGGGGCGTCTCGTCGCCACGCGCCCCAGAGCTGGCAGAGCTATGGCGGGGCAATCCCGCCGCGCGGAGCTTGCCTTTGCTCGAAGCTCTTGCCCTGAACCGGGTGGGCTCGTTGAGCCTCCGCTATCCGGAAGACGGCCGCCTCAATTTGGAGCTTACGCCGTGCTAGGGCGCGATGCCATCGAGAGCCTGTTGCCGCACGGCGGCGACATGCTGCTGCTCGATAGCGTGGCAAGCTGGACGGAGCGCGAAATCATCTGCCTGACCAACACGCATCGGCATGCCAACAATCCGCTGCGGCGCGACTCTTGCCTGCCGGTATTCTGCGGCGTCGAGTACGGGGTTCAGGCCATGGCGGTACATGGGTCCTTGATTGGCGGGAACCAGGCGCGCGCCGGCCTCCTGGGCGGCCTCAGAGACCTGGTCTGCCACGTCGAACGCTTGGACGATGTCGATGGCGCGCTAACCGTCCAGGCCAGTCTGTTGTTCGGCGAGCAGCGGGGCTTCTTGTACGCTTTCGCCGTCCGTGGCGCAGTTGGGGCACTTCTGGAGGGCCAGGCCACGGTGTTTCTCACATGACGGTCCGACGCGCCCTGGTGACGGGTGGCGGCGGCTTCATCGGAAGCGCGATCTGCCGGGTCCTGGGTCGGGCGGGGCTCCGGGTTGTCGTGCATGGTAGTGGCCGCAGCCAACTGGCCGAAGAGGTTGCGCAAGGCATCATGGCCGACGGAGGCGCGGCAGAGACGGTCTATTTCGACGTCACCGACGAGGCCGCGGCCGATCAGGCCTTGACCACCCTTTTGGAACAAGGCCCAATCCAGGTTCTGATCCACAACGCGGGTGTTCACCACGACGTCCCTCTGGCAGGCATGACGGGCGCGCAGTGGCGCTCCGTGATCGCCGTATCCCTGGACGGATTTTACAATGTGACCCGGCCGCTCATATTGCCGATGATGAAAACGCGCTGGGGGCGCATCATCAGCCTCTCCTCGGTCGCGGCCGTCAAGGGCAACCGAGGCCAGGTCAACTATGCCGCGGCGAAAGCAGGGCTGCACGGCGCGACAAAGTCGCTCGCACTGGAGTGCGCCAGCCGCGGCATTACCGTCAACGCTGTGGCCCCTGGCGTGATCGATACGCCAGAGACAATCAAAGCCTTTCCGCGGGAACGTATAGCCGCGCTGGTCCCCATGAAGCGGGCGGGGCAGCCGGAGGAGGTGGCCGATCTGATCGCCTTTCTGGCCTCCGAGCGCGCCAACTACATCACGGGCCAAGTCATCGCCATCGATGGTGGCATCGCTTGACCGCCGTTATGTTGCATAGCAAACTCAAGAATCCTATAGTTCGTGTGGTGAGGGGGATTGAACCGTGCGATATTTTGGCCTTTCGATTCTGCTTTTGGTGACGGTGCTGTCGACCACATCGTGCGGTAGAAACGCGCCTCTTGAGAATATGCAAGACGTTCCCTTCCGGGCCTCACAAGATGCCTCATTGGACCAGATGACAGAGGCGATCGTGGCCGCCGGTATGGTGCGAGGCTGGACCATGACCCCGCAAGGTTTCGGTAGCATCAGAGGAACCATCTTCGTCCGGGATAAGCATAGGGTGAACGTGGACATCCTCTACGATGCGGAGAAGTTCTCGATCATCTATGTATCCAGCAACAACATGAACTACCAGTTGCTCGACGGACAGCCCCGCATTCATCCCCGCTATATGAAATGGATCGATTACCTGCGGCGGGACATCCAAGAGCGCACCAAGAATCTCTAGCGGCTGCGGGGTCTGCGCAGCGCGTCCAGCCGGGCCTGCCGCTGTTCGCGCAGATAGTAATAGAGGCCTTGTGGGTACATCCCACGGGCCAAGAGCTTTGATACGACCATCAAGACGATCCAGATGGCGTCGGCCGGGCGAAAATGCGTGTCACGTTGCATCGTGCCAACGTAGAGCGATGGGATCGAGATCGCGCAGCTTCGGTATCCGGCGTGGGCCGCGTTGATCAAGAACTCGCTTTCGAACACGAAGCTGTGTCGCCGACTGTGCGTAGCTTCGACCTTTGCCAGCACCTCGCGTGGAATAAGCCGGAAGCCGCTTTGGCTGTCCTCGATCAGATAACCGCTGGCCCAGGAGATCCCGAAGTCGGCAAGGCGGTTCAGAGTAAAATTCAAGCGAGGCTGGTTTGCCTTTTCGGCCCGGCGAGAACCGATGATGATCACACCGCTCGCCTCCTTGGCCTTCGTCAGGAACTTGGGAATGTCCTCCGGCCTGTGCTGACCATCGCCGTCCAGGGTGATGATGGCGGAAACGTTGCGCTTGAGCGCCTCGCGAAACCCGCTTACGAGGCTGGCGCCTTTTCCCTTGTTGACCTCGTGGCGCAACAGGGTGACCGGCATTTCCGCCAGCAGTGCCCCGGTGCCGTCGCTTGAGGCATCGTCGACCACGATGACTTGCGAAACCTGCTTCAGGGTTCGCTGCACCACGTCGTGGATAGTGGAGGCCTCGTTGAAAGCTGGGATCACAACGGCTGTAGCCCTGTCCGGCTCCATAATCACCTGCGATTCAGTTACCCTGCTGGAACTGTAGATTGCGACGCGCGGAGGGCTCTTTCGAGTTGACCACCCAACGCCAAGTTACACTTAACCGTTGTGGCGGATCCTCGATCAGTCGGGAGAAAGGAACCCACAATATCCGGGAAAAGCAAAATGAAAGTATTTGCTGCCGTCCAAATCTCGGAGACCAACCATGCCCGACCATAACCCCTCGCTGTCCCATAGGGTGGCAGCGGGAGCACAATCCCAAGTGAGCGGAATTGGTGCTAACCCTGTTTTGATTGCGTAATATACTTGTGCGCGCGATTCACCTTTTCGATGCAGTTGGGGTACTTCTCGAACTCATACTGCACCTTAGCCGCCGTCAGCAGGCTGGCGGCCTTTGTCCAAGCGATCGTGCCGCTAAAACCTTGTGACTCGGCCAAATTGAGCTCGTCGTAGGCTAGGTCGATGCCGTTGGAACACTGCTTGGCAATGCTGGTGCTCGGATTGCCGGAACAGCCCACCAAGAGGGCCGACGCGAGAGCGAATGTGGCAAGATGTGCGGTCAGATCGGCCATGAACAAATCCACGTTGAATTGTGCCTGACAGGATCGCGCGTTCCTTAGCAGGATTGGCCATGATATGCTACTTGGGTCTGCGCGAGTCGGCTAGGCCAACTTTGCACTGGTTTTTCGACAAAGCTGCGGAAACCTCAGTGATCGACCAGGGTCCAGTCGGCCGGCCAAGTGCTTCAGCGCGGTCGCCCTTGCCACAGCACCCCAACTTGAAATTTTTCTACGATCGGGACAACCAACGATCGACTTGCGTCAGGGTCTGTTCGACGCTTCCGCACAACGCTACGACCGAATTTCCGCGGTGAAAAGCTTCGGCACCGACAAACTCTAACGGCGCCGAGTCTTGTTGGCGAACGACCTCACCCCGGGAATGCGCATGCTCGATCTGGCTTGCGGCACAGGATTGGTCTCCGGTCCCGCATCGCAGATCGTCGGTCCACAGGGCTGCGTGGTCAGCCTCGACGCGGGCCTTAACACGCCGCGCGATGCGGTTGAGAAGGGTCGGGTGGATCGGGCTGTGCAAGGCAGGTGCGAGCAGGTCCCCTTTGCTGACAGCGCCTTTGAGTTTCTTTGCAAGGTCTTTGCCCTGCGCCGTGTAGCAGACATGCGCGACGCCTTTGGAGAGTACCATCGCCTCCTAAAGCTGCGCGGCACAATCCTTCTGCTCGAGATCACACCGCCTTCTTGCAAGCTCTCCTAACCAAGTGTTCAAATTCTACCTAAAACCCGCGACGCCAAAGTTAACGCGGGTCAGTACCTTGAACCACCACGCGAGGTCCCTCATGAGCCACTTTTGGGGCACGTTGGAATATTGCGCGCCCTCCAAAATGATATTGGAGGCTTTGCGGCCATCCGGCTTCACCAAGGTTCGTCGCCACATCCAAGTCGACAACTTCAGCGAGTACCGGGCCGTGAAGGGAAGAGCGGCAGCGGCGCTGTTATCGTCGATTCTAAGCCGGGTCCGCGTAGACAATTCCATCCAACTCGACCAGCAACTCGCGGCGGCAAAGGTCGGTCAGGAGGTAGAGCACGTGCGAGTCGGCCCCAAGGTGTCGCTCCAGCAGCTCTCGCGTTTCAAAGTAGTCACTTGCCCGGCGTATATAGGCCTTCAGCAGGCTGGTGGGCGAAGCAAGCGTGAAGGCTGAGCCGGACGCCTTGGCCCCTGCCGCGGTCAAGATCTCCAAGTTGCGCAGCGTTTCCTCGACCTGCCCGGGAAGGTCACCCTGGTGCCGGCTTTCATGACCGACGACACTGGCGGTGCCGGACAGAAAGAGGCCCGCGCCCCCGCCCCAAGTCTTGACCAAGGCCCGCGAGAAGAGTGGGCTTTTCGGCCCGTAGCGCGGCGGGTAAGCGTAGGCGCTGACTTGCCTTGGATTCTCGATCGTCATTCCGGGTGACCGGGCGGCCAAGAAGTAGAGGCGGAGATCGTCGCCGTGGCAGCCAATACCGCAGGCCGCAGGATATGCCGCAGTCAGATCCAGTATCTTGCTGCTGAAGCCCTCGTGGCGTCCTAGGCAAAAGAGCTTGTATCGCTCCATACCGTCTTGATCGGTATTGATCGAAGGTACCATGTTCCAAACGCGCAACAGATGAGGGTAGCCCCGGCGCCGAACGAGATCGATCAGTCGGAGATAGAGGTTCTTCACCAAAGCGCGCAGCGTGACACCCTCCGTTTCCCTGGCGCTGCAGGAAGCGAATAGATAGTCCTGCGTGCAAGTAAGCGAGAAGCCGTCGTCATGACCATAGGTCAGCGGTCCGGTTGCCCTGATCACTTCCACGCAAAGCACCCTCGCCAAGGGCTGCAGACCGCTTCGAACCTGCGGCCAAGGCCGAAAGGGAAGCTCGAACTGGCCGTGGGCGACCGCCGCGACGATGTCGCGGTGTTCTTTGGGATCCATCGCCGCATAGTCTTCGAGCGAGAGGTAATCGAAAGTAATCCGGCCGGAGTCGATCGCTGCGCGGCTCTCTTCCATTGACTCCAAGTTTTAACCTTTCTGTAGTTCGCTGCGTCGGCCGATCGACAGCGGCGGCAAAGCTCCGAATAAACCATCGGTTCTGGAAGTAGCAAAGCAAGCAAATTCGACCCCAACCGGCACATTCGTAGGGTATAGACAATCCTGCCAAAGCTAGAGACCGAATGTCGGCTAATGGGATGGACCGACCGTGCTCCGAGACGCATCCTGAGATTTTGGGGTGCAGGCAATAGAAGGAGCATGAATCATGACCCGCAAAGCGACAGAGCCAGTAACGACGATCGGCATCGATATCGACAAGAACACGCTCCACCTGATCGGCCTCGATGCCGAGCCCGAACAGATTCCTGGGCAGCTGACAATCTCCGCATGACGTCGCTTGACGGCTGTAGGTTCTGAGTTCTTCGCAACCCGAGGACTTGGACAAGGGGACCGGCTGAAGACCGGACGGTTTTGTGAAAGGTTTATCGAATTAACCTTAGAAAATTTCGCTTTAGGCCTAAGTTGCTTGTGCGCATAGAGCTCCCGCGACGAGCTCTGGGACGCAGTCGCTCACGCCGTCGACCGTTGGCGTTGAGGATATTCTTCGATCCAGAGACTGGTAATTTTTAATTCCGAACGAGCTCTTCGGAGATTATTCCCTTAATTCAATGGTTTCCGACCAGAGAAGAAACGTCGGTTCGAGATAGGTAGCACATAGGTAGATTGCGTTCGCGTATTATGCTTGGATGCACACAATCAGCACGATGAGACGGACTGGCGGATCGTGGGTATGGATTGCGACACGAGGCATTTCCTATCAGCGAATGCCGCTGGCATACCAGTCTCTTGGCATATGTCAGCCCCCCTCAAGCAAGCAAGATGTACGCTCCCGGCTTTCTAAGCTTGCACGGCAACAAGTGGGACGAGGACCCGACAGGCAATGGGAACGCACAGCCCAAACTGCCGTGTCAGCTCGGTCGACTTACCGCTACCAGCTTCGGCTAAGACCACGACTCGGTGTTTGGCGAGCAGGTCCTCCCAGGTCAGTGCCTCCTGTGAGGCGAGCAGATAGCTAATGACCTCCGGATCGCCGGTCTCCTTGTCGGTCCAAGCAATGAATCGGCGATCCAGAGGCACCACAGTCATGAGGGTCAATCCGTGTCTAGTCGCCCGGCGGCGCTACGCGTTCGTTTCGACGACAGTCTCGAGGTCGTGGCCGCGCAGAACGCTAGGGTCACCCGTTCAGTCACGACACCCACCTCGGTGTTGCGGGGAAAGCGCCAGATTCGATTTCGAGTTGAGGACATCGGGTACTCGGGAAGCAAAAAAGGGCGGCCGGAATGTCTGCGCAGGAGACCATTTATCTCAAGGGCTCGTTTTCGCGCGCAGCTCGGCCAGGGCCTCCTTAAGACTGGCCGTGCCCGTCAGATGCTTGATTTCGGCTTCATACTCGTCCGAAAGAGGGGTCCTGATACCCGCCTTCTTGGCGTGAATCAAATAGCTGATGCCGTCGTTCCCATTGGTCAGGACTCGGGCGCTGGCGATGGCAAGTTTGGCAAGCTTTGTGGCAGTGAGCTCTTCAATGTTCGCGCCGATGCTGGTGTAGAGGACCTTATTGACCTCTTCGAAATCCTGCAGTGTATTGATGATCACCCGGTTCAGGGCTACCTTCCTGGATGCATCATAGACAATTCTTTCCCCGACCTTATGAAGCTCACGGCGATAAAGGCGGTCGGTTGCCTCCGAAAGCGGCAAATCGACCACGAGGACCTGCGCGGAGACCTCTGTTCCATTGTTGTAAGGCACAAGGGTCGGCCCGCCCTTACGACTTTCGCTAGTGCGGGCAAACTCCACCTTGAACGGAGTCCGGCATCCAGATATCGAGCAGCCTGATTGCCGACTAGCAC
>Ga0255057_10000322_pt1 | contig 27218 bp, 24 predicted proteins | sample Cases_109_6_MG_FD_189022 | JGI IMG/M metagenome (GOLD analysis project Ga0255057, IMG submission 189022) | Seawater microbial communities from Amundsen Gulf, Northwest Territories, Canada - Cases_109_6 | ecosystem: Environmental > Aquatic > Marine > Gulf | place: Canada: Northwest Territories... | reverse complement strand
CCAGAGGATGCCCATGCCGACGATGAACACTGCCGCCATATTCTTGAAGCGCCAGGCCACCAGCCCGGCTGCAATGGCGGCCAGGAATCGGGGGTTGCTATCAAGCGCCAAGTCCACCGAGTTGTCGGGCAACACGACGGCTGGAAGCGTCAGAGCGGCGAGAACTGAGGGGGCAACATAGCTCAGCGGGCGTTCTGCCCACCGGGGCATCGGCCGGCTCCCGAGCAGGCCGATGAATGACAGCCGAATTAGATAGGTGAAGGCACCGATCACTGCAATAATCAGCCAATAGCTCATCGGGTCACTCGTCCCGCGATCACTCCGGCGGCTATTCCCGCGGCAGCGCCGATCAACAATCCCAGGTTGTATGAAATGCCGTTGGCGATTAGCGCGACGAGGCCGGCGACGACTGCGGCCACAACCGCCGGCCGCGTATTGAGTACCGGCGCCAGGAGAGCGATGAAAGTGAGAGGGAGCGCGAAGTCGAGCGACCACGACTGCGGGACCTGCGTCCCCAAGATGACTCCGAGGCCGGTCGTCACCTGCCATGTCGTCCACAAAGCCAGTGCCGAGCCGATGTAGAACCAGCGCTGATAACCGGGGTTCTTCTCATGCCGGAAGCGGACGATCGAGACCCCAAACGCCTCGTCGGTGAGGAGATAGGGAAGCGCCCATCGATACCAGCGGGGGAAGTTCTGAAAATACGGTGCCATGGCGGCGCTATACATGGCGTGGCGAGCGTTGATGACAAAGGCGGTGGCGATGACAACCGCCGCAGTGGAGCCGGCGGCAATCAACTGCACCGTAGCGAACTGGGCTGCGCCGGCGAAGATGATGATGGACGTCGCGTAGCCGAGCCCTCCCCCGATTTCGGTGCCGGCGGCGGTCACGCCAAAGACCAGACCAAATGGTATGACACCAATCAACATTGGCGCCACTGTCTGGATCCCATCGAGAAGCGCCGGGCGACCTTCAGCCATCGGATGGGGCTCGCTGCATGCAGGAACCGTAGACCCGAGTGGGCCCTAAGAAGGTCAACCGCGAGCGACTATTCCTAGTTGGTGCTCCGCTACACCGGCCAGAGCGGCCAGCGTGGCGTCTGAAGAAGGAACCTCAACCTGCCGGAGTATCTCCTCGAAGGCAGCTCGAGCCTCTTCAACTCGACCCAGGTTCTGTAGCAGCAGGCCAGATTGGAGGATGCCTCTGAGCACCAGTTGGCGGTGAGCGATCTCTGGCCGGTCTCCGTAGCGGTCGAATTGCGAGTCGAACGCTTCTAGCGCCTCGACCCGAGCTCCCAACACGGTTAGAAGCTGAGCCATGTCAAGCCACGTCTCGGACCCGAGCAGTGCCAGGTCGTCATCGCTCGTGTCATCCGCCACCTCTATTGCCCGCTGGAAGAAGAACAGCGCCTCTTCGTCACGTTCGAGCACGCGGAGGTTGGCGGCGGATCGGGCAAAGGTCACGGCCAACGGCAGTTGAAGCTGCGGATCGGTGAGCTCACCGTACCGTTCGTCGATCGACTCGTATACAACCAGTGCTTCCTCGTGACGGGCGAGCAGTTCCAGGGAAAGGGCATATTCATCCAACAACCGGACGTTGGCAGCGATGACGTCCGGATGATCGATCCCCTCGTAATGATCGAGCACGTCGCGGTACCCCTTGTATCCGACAATCCACTCACCGGCGTCACCGGTCAGCCTCAGACGGTGTCCCACTGTGTCGACGGCCAGCGCTCCACTCGCCGGGTCGGTCGCCAGTCCGATCTCGGCGAGTGCCGCCTCGAACGACGCCGCCGCCTCATCCTCCCGATCCATTAGGGCAAGAGTCTGTCCCCGACCCACCAGAGCTCTCGCCGGCACCAGCGATTCCTCTGAGTCCCCAAGGGCGGCGATGGTGGCGTCGAAAGTGGCCAAAGCCTCGTCGAGCGCTCCCGCCTCTAGCTGAACCAGGCCCTCATCGACAAGAACGGCCGCCGACCTAGAAATGTTTGTGCTCAAAGGAGCTGGGTCTCCCTCTCCTCCACACGCAGCTGCGATCAAGCCGACGGCCAGGGCCAGGGCCGGTAATCGAGAGAGTGGGTGATGCCGGAGGTTTGGCATATTGCGGCCAGCCTATTCGTAGTAGCTATCCCCCATCCAGGGCATCGAGGTACTCGTAGACCTCGGTGATGTCGACTCCTGGCAACACCCCGGACGGAACTCCGAGGGGATTGAGAGTGTCGGCACGAGCCGATGGCCAGGAAAACCCGGCCCAGCGCTCGGCAAGGTCGGCGGGAGGTCGCCGGCAGCATTCTCCGTCGGGGCACCTGGAAACGGAGTGGCGGTCCGTATCGGACCCGCGGAAGAAGCGGGCATCCTCGAACCGCACTCCAACAGTTATGGCCTGGACGGGCTCACGATCGACCTCGATGTGAGTGCTGCACCAGAACGTTCCCACCTCGGTATCCGTGTACTGATAGTGAATCCGGAACTTGTCCTCTGAATGAAACGCGGCCCTGGTCCCCCACTGTCGGCAGAGTAATTGGCCTTCCAAGGAGCCGTCGGGTCCCAATGGGAAAGGCACCCGGGAATTGCCGTACGCCCTCCAAACTACGCCCTGTTCATCAGAGCGCAGAAAGTGCGATCGGATACCTAGATGCAGGGTTGCCAGGTTGGTGAAGCGCTGAGCCGCCAGGCGGTAGTTGATGTAGTAGATCTCTTTGAGATCCTCGATGGAGAGACGCTTCTCAGCCTTGGCCGTCTGCAGGAACAGCACAGCGGAGCTCTCCGGCGCCAAGACTGCTGCCGCGAAGTAGTTCGCCTCCATGCGTTGTTGTAGGAACTCGCTGTAGCTCGTGGGGGCACCGTGATCGAGCACGAAGTGCCCGAGAGTTTGCAAGATCACTGTGCGCGCCCTGCGGGTTCGGAGCTCATCGCGCTGGCGGATGAGGATGCGATTCGATCGGAGATCCGTCAAGGACCGCAGTGAGCTTGGCAGCTCACTCACATGCTGAACCTCGAAACCGAAGTGAGCTACCAGGTCGTTGAGAGTCGTCTCAGGAACCGTCCCGGACCCGTCGAACGCTACCGCCGCCAGGGCCTTCGACGCTTCCGCTTCGATGGCGGCAAAGTACATGTCGTTACTTTCGAGGTGGTCCCGTAGTGATCGGTTGGCTTCGAGCGCCTCGCGCGGAGTCGCCGCTTGTATCCGGTTACGATCCCGCAACTCCCGGTAGAGGCGAGCCAGGTGCTCGAGAGCCGCGTCCGGCATTCGGACACCGGCCTTCAGGTGGGGCAAGCCCAACGCTTGATAAGCGGATTCCGCCTGGTACCGCTCGAGCAAGATCTCGAGCTCCGCTCGACGGCTGGGCGGTGTTGGCTCCAACAGGACCGCCGGCTCGATCCCGAGCGCCCGGGCAAGCTCATCCACCAGCCCTACCTTCGGCTCTCGCCGGCCGGTCTCAACAGTTGAAAGGTACGAGGCGGGCTTTCCCACCATCCCCCCCAGCTCGTCGAGTGTAAGATCCTGGTTACGCCTGAAGTGGCGCAACCTCTGGCCGAAGGTGAGCAAATCCATGAGAAGTTGTGCATCTCCTAGTCATTTTGCTAAGAATAGCTGATTTTATATCCTCTGGCGCCTCCAGGGCGACGGTATTTGTAAGAAACTCATGTCTTAGTGGCAATCACAATCGACGCAAAGCCTCTTTTCGAGGACGTTCTCACTCCTGAGGCCCTTGCCTTTGTCGAGGGCCTCGAGCGGGAGTTCGGTGCCACCCGGCGCCGGCTGTTGAAAGACCGCCGCCTGCGCCAGGCCCGGCTGGACGCGGGAGAACTTCCCGATTTTCTGCCCGAGACAGAGTCGATCCGCGCCGGTGATTGGAAGGTCGGCCCCGTACCCGATGATCTTCTCGATCGCAGAGTCGAGATCACCGGGCCGGTGGACCGCAAAATGATAATCAATGCCCTCAATTCGGGCGCGAATGCCTTCATGGCCGACTTCGAAGACTCCAACTCCCCGACTTGGAGCAATGTCATGGCTGGTCAGGTCAACCTTCGCGACGCCGTCCAGGGCTCCATTCGCCATGAACAGAATGGCAGGACATATGAGCTCGGCTCAGAAACAGCCACTCTGCTGGTGCGTCCCCGCGGTTGGCATCTTCTCGAAAGACACCTGGCGCTCGACGGCCAACCAGTTTCAGCGAGCCTGGTGGACTTTGGCCTCTTCCTTTTCCATAACGCCCAAACCCTCGTCGACAGAGGGTCGGGCCCGTACTTCTACCTTCCCAAGCTGGAGAACCATCTCGAGGCCCGGCTGTGGAACGACGTCTTCGTATATGCCCAGGAGGCATTGGCAATCCCCGTCGGCACCATCAAGGCCACCGTTCTGCTCGAGACGATCCTGGCTGCACTCGAAATGGACGAAATCCTCTACGAGCTCAGGGATCATTCGGCCGGCCTCAACGCAGGACGCTGGGACTACATCTTCTCCGTCATCAAGAAGTTCAGGAGCAGACCCGACTTCCTCCTCCCAGATCGGGCCCAGGTCACGATGAAGGTCCACTTCATGAGCTCCTACACCGACCTGCTCATTCGGACCTGTCACCGCCGGGGAGCTCATGCGATGGGCGGGATGGCGGCCTTCATTCCCAGCAGGGACGAGGAAGTAAACGCCCGGGCCTTACGCAAAGTCAGAGAAGACAAGGAGCTCGAGGCCGCCAAGGGTCACGACGGAACATGGGTGGCTCACCCCGGGTTGGTGGCCATCGCCAAGGAGGTTTTCGACAGGGTTCTGGGAGCCCGCCCCAACCAGATCGAGTTTCTGCCGGATGGGCCTCAGGTGAGGGCCAAGGATCTGCTGCACACGGAAGTGGCAGGTGGGACCGTCACTGACGCGGGAGTGCGCACCAACGTGAACGTGGGAATCCGCTATTTGGCAGCCTGGCTGGATGGAAACGGCGCTGCGGCGATCTTCAACCTCATGGAAGATGCTGCCACGGCGGAGATATCTCGCTCGCAGATCTGGCAGTGGGTCTACAACGGAGCGGAGCTCGATGACGGTCGCACCCTCACAGCCGACCTGGTATTGCAACTAATCGAAGAGGAAATTGCTGCCATTCACACTGAGGTCGGCGACTCAGCATTCATAAACGGCTCATGGAAAACGGCCCGCAGCCTGTTCGAGCAAGTGGCGTTGGCGCCCGACTTCGTGGACTTCCTCACCATTCCTGCATACGAATTCATCGACTGATGTCCCTGGGAGACAACGTGGAACTTGCCAAACGGATCTCGGCTGAGGCTAAGCAGCTGCAGGAGGATTGGAACACCAACCCGCGTTGGCAGGGTGTCGAACGCCCCTATTTCGCCGAGGAAGTCATACGCCTTCGTGGCTCGGTCACGGTCGAGCACTCTCTGGCCACCAGGGGGGCCGAGAAACTGTGGAACCTGACCCAGGGTCTTGGCTACACCAACGCTCTGGGCGCGTTGAGTGGTAGCCAGGCCGTGCAAATGGTCAAGGCAGGGCTCAATGCGATCTATCTGAGTGGCTGGCAAGTGGCCGGCGACGCGAATTTGGCCGAGGAGGTCTATCCGGACCAGAGCCTTTACCCGGCTAACAGTGCTCCAGCACTGGTGAGACGGATCAACAACGCCCTGCTGAGGGCAGATCAGGTCGAATGGGCAGAAGGCAGGGCAGACACAGACTGGATGGTCCCGATACTGGCAGATGCCGAGGCGGGCTTTGGTGGTGCCCTCAACGCCTTTGAGTTGATGAAATCCTTCATCAAGGCGGGAGCGTCGGGCGTCCACTTCGAGGACCAGCTGGCAGCCGAAAAGAAATGCGGGCACATGGGGGGCAAAGTGCTGGTCCCGACTTCGCAACACATTCGTACCCTCACGGCCGCTCGGCTTGCCGCCGATGTCCTGGGTGTCCCCACCCTCGTCGTTGCCAGGACCGATGCTAATACCGCAGAACTCCTCACCAGCGACGTCGACGAACGTGATCGTGAGTCCCTGACCGGGGAGCGCACGAGCGAAGGGTTCTATCGAATCCACAACGGGCTTGACGCTGCCATCACCCGGAGCCTGGCCTATGCGCCGTATGCCGACCTGCTCTGGTGCGAGACGGCGCATCCCGACCTCAGCGAGGCAGCCGCCTTCGCCGAGGCAATTCACGCTGAATTCCCTGGCAAGAAACTGGCTTACAACTGCTCGCCTTCGTTCAACTGGAAAGCGCACCTGGATGACGGCACCATTGCCAAGTTCCAGGAGGAGCTTGGTGCCATGGGGTATAGCTTCCAGTTCATCACCCTGGCCGGCTTTCACTCACTCAATGCTTCGATGTTTCACCTGGCTCATGAGTACGCCGATGAGGGCATGACGGCGTATGTCCGCCTTCAGCAGCACGAGTTCGAATTGGAACTCGACGGCTACACCGCCATGCGCCATCAGCGAGAGGTCGGCGCCGGATACTTCGACCAGGTGACCCAGATCATCAGCGGCGGAGCGACTTCCACCTCGGCGCTCGAAGGGTCAACCGAACAAGAGCAGTTCTGACGCTGGTCCGGGCCTCCAATAGGCCGCGCCAATTACTGCGAAATCGGTCTATCTGAGCTACGTTGTATGTGTACTACGGGGGTACGCACAGCGTGGAAATTCCAGAACACAACCTGGGTCTCGACCTCGTCCGAGTAACTGAATCGGCCGCGATCGCCGCCGCCCGCTGGCAAGGGCGCGGCGACAAAGTGTCTGTCGATCAGGCCGCTGTTGACGGTATGCGGCTCATCTTGGGAAATATCGACATTGCCGGAACGATTGTCATCGGCGAAGGTGAGAAAGATGAAGCCCCCATGTTGCACAACGGCGAGTCTGTCGGCACCGGAAACGGCCCGGCCATGGACGTTGCCGTTGACCCGGTAGACGGAACCACTCTCACCTCTGAGGGCATGCCAGGTGCGGTGGCGGTAATCGCCCTATCCGAAAAGGGCACGATGTACGCCCCGGGAAGCCTCGTCTATATGGACAAAATCGCGGTAGGGCCGGCGGCCGCCGGATCAATTGACCTCGAAGCGCCGGTGGCTCACAACCTTGCCCAGGTGGCGAAGGCGCTCGACAAGGACGTCGCGGATGTCACCGCCATCATGCTGAGTCGTCCCCGTAATACTCGCTTTATCGACGCCGCTCGTGAGGCTGGTGCCCGTATCCGCTTGATCCGCGACGGTGACGTCGCCGGGGCGATCGCCACAGCGCAACCCGAAAGCGGGATCGATATCTTGTTCGGCATCGGCGGCTCGCCGGAGGCTGTGATAGCTGCTGGAGCTCTAACGTGCATGGAGGGCGAGATGCAATGCAAGTTATGGCCCCGCGACGATAAGGAACGTGAGTATGCGAGTAACCAGGGCCTTGATCTCGATGAGGTCCTGACAACCGGGAGTCTTGTCAACTCCGACAACGTTTTCTTCGCCGCCACCGGCATCACCACCGGTGAGCTACTCGACGGCGTATTGTTCTCAGGAGATAAGGCAACAACCCATTCGGTGGTGATGCGCTCTAAAACCGGCTCCATAAGGTCTATGCGGGCCACCCACGATTTTACGAAGTTGCGGCGCCTCAGTGCGCTCATGGATGGCTAGGAGTTCGATGCCCAACATTGTTCACGTCAAAGGTACCGGTACCATCGGTGAGCCTCTGATCGGCCTGCTCGATGACCATCGCGAGGCGTTCGGGATCGATGAGATTACGTTTCACAAGCGAACCCCTCTGATTGACGAGCGCGCCAAAATCAACGATCTCATGCGCCGCGGAGCCTCTCTGGCGGTCGACCAGGACCGATGGAGCGAGTTCGAGGAGCTGGGGCACGCCCCCAAGTTCGAAGCCCGCGAAGCCGTCAATCGAGCCTCGGTGGTCATCGACTGCACGCCTGCCGGCAACGAGAACAAGGAAAAGTATTACCAGGAGGCCGACGGGCCACTCGGTTTCCTTGCCCAGGGTTCCGAATTCGGGTTCGGCAAACCCTACGCCCGGGGGATCAACGATGCCGCGCTTGACAGGGAAAATGATCGCTTCCTGCAGATCGTGTCGTGCAATACCCATAACATCTCGTCGTTGGTCAAAACCCTGGCGATGGACGAGGACGGGACCAGCCACCTCGAGAGCGGTCGGTTCCTGTGCATGCGTCGAGCCAACGACATCAGCCAGGATGACTCTTTCAGCCCCTCCCCCACCGTTGGCATTCACAACGATCCCCATTTCGGGACCCATCACGCCCGCGACTCACATGAGCTCTTTTCCACCCTGGGCTACGACGTTCCGGTCTGGTCATCGGCCATCAAGCTCCCAACGCAATACATGCACGCCATATGGTTCAGCCTCACCCTGGACCGCGGTATCAATGTGGAGGAAGCCACCGAGCGCTTGCAAGCCAACACCAGAGTGGCATTGACCTACAAGCGATCTGCCAACCAGATCTTCTCTTTCGGGAGGGACCACGGTTTCTATGGTCGGATCCTTTCGCAGACGGTGGTCTCGGTGGAGACGCTGGCAGTTCGCAACGGCAATGAGATTGTCGGGTTCTGCTTCACCCCCCAGGACGGCAACGCCTTGCTATCTTCGCTGACGGCCACCTTGTGGTACCTCCACCCCGGGGGTTTCGGGGAGCGGATCGACGCCATCCGCCCCTTTCTCTTCCAAGAGGTTTAGCTCCTACGGCCACAAGGAACCTTCGGCCGCCAAAACGGCCGCCTACCACGCTCGCGGCGGCACTCTATGATCCCTGACCCGCATCTACCCCCTATAAGGTTACTACTAGCTAGCATATACAACCTATATGGCAAAGATCTATCGTGTATCAGAGGTGGCCGAGGTAGTCGGAGTGAGCCGGGACACCGTTCGTCGTTGGATCGACTCGGGCCGCCTCAACGCCGCTCGCACCAATGCCGGACACCGGGTGGTTCAGGGCAAGGAGCTGGCCCTCTTTCTCGAGCTCAACACCCCCGAGCCGAGCAGGAAACAGTCGGCTCGTAATCGGTTCCCCGGGATCGTCACCAGGGTGGAGCGCGACAAGGTGGCTGCCAAGGTGGAGCTCTACGCCGGGGGCCATCGCCTGGTGGCGCTGCTCACCAGGGAGGCGGTTGACGACCTCGGCCTGGAGCGGGGCGTGAGGGCCACGGGCGTGGTCAAGGCCACCAACGTCATCATCGAGGTCTAGTGCGTGCAGTCGGGATTCTCACGCTCGTGTTGGCTGCCGGCGCCTGTAGCGGATCAAGATCTGCTGAAGTGTTCGTGGGGTCCGCCTCCTCCTTCGCTCAGGTTCTGGAAGCTTCCCAGGATTCCTACGGCCAATATGAGCTCAAGGTGCTGGTGGGGGGAAGTCAATTGCTCGTTACCCAGGTGCTCGAAGGGGCACCCATGGATGTAATCGTCACCGCCGACTGGCCCGCGATGGAAGCGCTGGTAGCCGCCGACCAGGTCGCGGCGCCGCCAACCCTCCTTGGTCACAATGCCCTCGTGATCGCGGTGGAACGGGGAAACCCACTCGCCATCGGCTCTGTTCGCGACCTCGCCCGGCCTGACGTCAAGCTGGTGTTGGCAGCCGCCGAAGTGCCATTGGGTCGGTACTCGGCGCAAGTTTTAGACGCGGCAGGAGTTGAAACACGACCGGTCAGCCTGGCCGGAAGCGCCACCGCCGTCGCCGGCCTTTTGGCTTCGGGTGAAGCGGACGCGGGCATCGTTTATGAAACCGATGCCCAGGTCTGGGGACTCACCGGTATTTCCCTCCCCCCGGAGATCGACGTAATCGCTGAGTATTACGTAGCGCCAATCACCGGAGCGCCCAACCCGGAGGGAGGCACTGCCCTCATCGAGTTTCTCCTCAGCTCCGATGGGCGGGCCTTGTTAACCAGGCTGGGCTTCGCGGTATGAAGCGTTTCATTCCCAACCGGGTTGGATTGCTCGCCACCGTTGGAATCGGACTGCTGATGGTGCCTTTCATTGGATTGCTGATTCGCACCCCCTGGACCCGGTTCGCGGGAGACTTGAGTGAGTCGGGCACAGCCGTGCGACTTTCGGTGGTGGTTTCGGTATCGGCAGCACTGGTGGCAGTAGCCCTCGGCGTACCTCTGGGCTGGGCACTGGCCCGCGGTCGATTTCGGGGTAAAGGCCTGGTGAGAGCGATCGTGCTGCTCCCGATTGTCTTGCCACCAGTGGTGGCCGGCACTGCGCTTCTCGCCTCACTGGGGCGCAGGGGATTTGTCGGATCAATTATTGATGACGTGTTCGGTGTGACGTTCCCCTTTACAACCCCCGGTGCGATCATCGCTGCTTCCTTCGTTGCCCTGCCCTTTGTGACGCTGGTCGCCGAGGCCGGATTTCGAGCGGTCGACGAGTCCCACGAGGAGATCGCGGCAACCCTCGGCGCCGGCAGCTGGCGTCGTTTCCGGCGAATTGCCCTTCCGAAGGCAGCACCCGCCCTGGCGGCCGGAGCAGTGCTCGGGTGGGCTCGTGCGCTTGGTGAATTCGGAGCCACCGTCACATTCGCCGGCAACCTGGACGGCCGCACCCAGACCCTGCCTCTGGCTATCTTCTTCGAGCTGCAAAGCGACCCTGAGGCCGCCTTCAGCCTCAGCCTCATCCTCGTGGCAGTGTCTGTGGTAGTCCTGGTCGTAGCCCGCCGGGCCTGGGTCCGCTAATGCTCATCGTCGACCTCGAAGTCCGCCGTAACGACTTCAACCTCCGAGCCGATTTCACGGCCAAAGATGACGAGATCGTTGCTGTGGTCGGACCCAACGGTGCCGGGAAGACAACACTGCTTCGGGCCATCGCCGGGCTGCAATCTCTGAGCGCCGGCTCCATCGCCAGTGGGGCGGCCGTGTGGGAAGACGCGAATCGAGGAATCAATCGTCCTCCGGAGGACCGTTCTGTGGGGTACGTGCCCCAGGCCGGCCTCTTGTTCGCTCACATGTCAGTGATCGAGAACGTCGCCTTCGCGACGGCCGGTGACATCACAGCGGCCCGTGTTTGGCTCGAGCGACTCGGTCTGGAAGATCTGGCCGGCATCCGGCCTGCCCAGCTTTCCGGTGGCCAGGCCCAACTGGTGGCCTTGGCTAGAGCCCTGGCCAGGGGCCCTGAGGTTCTTTTACTGGACGAGCCCATGGCCTCCGTCGATGCCGCTAATCGTGCCGGGGTGCGCCGTCAGCTCCGTGCCCAACTCCGTCAAACGGCTGCGGTCAGACTCATGGTTACCCACGACGCCCTGGAAGCGGCCGCCATCGCCGATCGTATCCTGGTGGTCGACGGCGGAGTCATCACTCAGCGCGGAACCATCGAGGAATTGGTGACCCACCCCCGTTCGCCGTACGTCGCAGAACTGGTGGGAGTCAACTTCTACACCGGTGTCGCCACGGATGGGCTGGTTGTCGTGCACGGTGGAGGGGTTCTGCACTCAGGCGAGGCGGTCAGCGGAGAAGTGATCGCAGCTGTTCATCCCCGGGCCGTTGCGCTTCATTTCGATCACCCGACCGGCACGCCCCGCAACGTATGGCGAGGCAGAGTTAGCGCCATCGAGCCGAGCCTCGACCGGATCCGGGTGACGGTGGAGGGAGATTTACGGGTGGTCGCAGAAGTGACCCGGGCCGGCTCTGAGATGGTGGCCGAGGGCGACGCGGTCTGGGTCTCGATCAAGGCCTCGGAAGTTTCAGCGTTTCCCCGCTAAAGGAACCCGGAGGTGACTCCCGGCGTTAACTTGGCGGGAGATTTCATGCGTCGACTTACCTCCTTCTTCGTCCTGGCCCTGGTGGCTGCCGGTTGCGGCAGTGCCGAAGGCGTGGCTGGTTCGAGTTCCGTAACGACCCTGGCGGGCGGGACCGGGGAGCAGACGCCGATCGTCATACCGGACCTGCCCGATTCGGATTTTCCCGATGTGGTGGTGGCCGATCTAGCCGGCGGGAATGTCAATCTTCGCATGCTGGTTCTCGAGCCCAAGCCGGTCCTGCTGTGGTTTTGGGCCCCGCACTGACCAACTTGTCGGCGCGAGGCGCCGGGCGTCGAGCAGTTTGCTCGCGAGCACCAGGACGAATTGACCCTGATAGGCCTCGGCGCCAAGGACAATCTGGAGGATGCCTATGAGTTCGTCGAGAAGTACGGCATGACGTCTTTTCGAATGCTGTACGACGCCACGCTCGAATCCTGGACTGCTCTGGGAGTTCGAGGCCAGCCCACTGCGATCCTCTTCGACTCTGATGGGCGCGGCCAATTCATCTGGTATGGAGCTTTTGACGAGTCGGAAGTGCTCGAAAAGGCAGCCGTTCTCTAGGAGTGTGCCAACCGGCCTCCTAAGGGTCGGCCAGCGCCAGCGTGACTATCAAGGACATGTGATCGCTCCCTGCAGACGTTCCCCGTTCCCGCCTGACGGTCGTCAGGCCTTCACTGTGTAGCGCGTGATCAATCGGAATCTTGAACGGTCCCCACCCCGCAGGCCAGCTTCCTGTGAAACCCCGACCCCGGGCGGAGTCGGTGAGGTCGGCCGTCCCTATCAAATCGGATAGCGCTGGCGTCCACGGTGTCGCGTTGAAGTCTCCGATGAGCAGCACGGGTACATCTCGTCCTGCCACCCACTCGGCGGCTGCAGCCAGCTGATCGTCGCGTCCCTCCGCTTTGGCGGCCCGGCCCGGCGACGAGGTCTGAAACGCCAGTATCTGAAACGGTTGTTCGCCGAGTTGAGCTTCGAGCACAACGGCCGGAAGCTGGGTCCTGCCGAGGTTGGTGACGTGCGCGTCGATCGAAGAGTCCCCCGCCATGGCCCGCCTGTGGACCAATGCCAGCCCGCCACTGGGTGTCCTGAGCACGATGTCATATGGCAGGTCGCCGGCCCGGTCGATCAGCTCTACCAGAGGATCCGTTACCTCGGTGAGAAAAACGAAGTCGGCGTTGCTCTCTCTGATGAATTCGACGACCCGCGTCCTGTCTTCGTTGCGAGCGAGCGTATTGAGATGGGCCACCGTCACCTGGGGCGAGCCGGGTGCCGGTGACGGGACGCCTCCCAAGTAGTAGGGACTGACCAAGACCACGTTGAGCAGGACGCCAAAACCGATGACTGCTGCCGGCCACCACCAGCGCCGCCAGAGCACCACGCCGGTCGCCAGGAATCCGATCCAGAGATACTGAAAGCGGAAGTTGGCGAGGAGGTCGAGCAGCCATCCTCGTGCTGCCAGAAACCCGAGAAGTGTGCCGAGCAGTGTCGTAACCCCGACAACGGCCGCCCCTAGACCCGTCCAGTTGCGCCAACCGGTCACTTCTCTCTCATCACGAAGAACTGTTTGCGAAGGTAGAGGACCCAGCCCATCGAAGCGATGGCCGTGAACGCGAACCACTGGAATGCATAGAGGAGGTTGGGACGATTGGTGAGCGAAGGGGGCTTCGGCACCACAGTGGGTATTCCCCCGGCGGCAGGCGACTCCCCGACAAGGTCGATGTAGAAGCCGAACAGGCCTTCCTCGAATTGTGGCAAAAGCCGCGCTATATCAATGCGAGCAATCGTCGAGAGAACACCGGCGTCCGGGTTTTGAGGCCCCAATGAAGACGTGCCCTGGCTCGGCCGCAACCAGCCTGTCACCGTTAGCCGTCCAGAAAGTGTCGGGACTCCCGTGGGTTGGTTTTCGTCCGGTATGAAACCGCGGTTGACCAGGATCGTGTCGGAAGAAGTGACGAGCGGAGTAACGGCGTCGAAGCCGACCCGTCCGTTGAGGCTGCGAGGCCGGCGCTCCAACTGTCGGCTGTAGTCGTAGGTACCGGCGACGAACACTCTCGTGGATAGCAGATCGGCGTATGAACCCCGGTAAGTGCCGAGATCTGTGGGCGCCGTTGCCAGCTTCTCCTCGAGGAGCGCATTGGCGACTCGCTGCTGATCGTGACGGTCGAGTTGCCAGAGGCCTAACCCTACAAAGGTCAGAGAAAACAAGACCACCAGAAGGTGGCCCACCAGCCAGCGCGACTTCAGTAAAGGAGATGCCATGGGTCAAAAGGACGGAAGTAAAACGCCATTCTACCGAACCCTCTTCGGAACAGTGCTTCAGCTCAAGCTGTTCCACCGGCGGCAATTTTACCAGAACGACGGGGATCAGCAGTCGCCGCGAGACCCTCCGCCGGGCTCCAAGCAGCAGCCTGCACTCCCCCGAAATACATCGAGCGTTCCGGAAAGTGACGCACGTTGCCTTCCACCTCGACGGGTAGATCGAGTTCGTATGCCACGGTTGGCTCGCCTTGAAAGGTCTCAGCGTGCACGCGGGCATGGCCCACGGCGGCCGCCAGGTCCATATCGAGCATCAAGTGATTGAGCAGCGTTTCCACCACCGCACTTGTGATGCGGTCGGCACCCGCTGAGCCCACTGCCAGCACTGCTCCCCCGCCATTCCGTGCAACAGTCGGCGCCATGTTGGAGAAAAGCCGGGACCCGGGCTCGAGGCCGTGGAATCCTTTGGGATGGAGCTCCAGCTCTCCCAGTGAATTGTTGAGCCAGATGCCGGTGCCCGACACCTTTACCCCGGAGCCATATCCGGCAGATGATGTGATTGAGCACGCCAGCCCATCCGAATCGACAGCCGACACGTGGGTGGTCGAGCCGGAAGCAAGAAGGGTTTGCAGGTCACCCATCCGCGCCGTCTCCAGCAGTCGCTCGACCGCGCCCGGCAGGTCGTCCGCCGGCTCGAGGGCGGTGCGGCGATAGTTGAAGACTGCGTTCTGGGCGGCCACCAGGCGGGACACATTCTCGGCCGTCCATCCGTCGAATCCCTCCTGAGTCACGAGCATCAGGATGGCGGCGATGGCGGCTCCACCTACAGCCGGCGCAGGGTTGGTCGCTATCTCCCACCCGTCTAACTGGAGTCGAATGGGCCGGCGAACGATTGCCTCATAGGCGGCCATATCTGCCTGGGAGAGGATTCCGCCGTTGTCGTGGACCTCGGTGGTGATAGCCCGTCCCACCTCCCCGGTGTAGAAAACCTCAGCCCCGCCCTCGGCTATCAGCTCGAGTGAATTGGCCAGCTCCGGTAGTACCAGAATCTCCCCGGCCGAAATGACTGAGCCGTCGGCATGGTGTATAGCCTTGCTGCTTTCGGGGTGCCAGCCGAACACAGCGTCGTGGGAGTGCTCGAGGTAGCTCGCCGAAACCGTGGGAACCGGGAATCCTCGCCTGGTGTTATGAATGGCCGGCTGGAGTATCTCCCTCCAGGGACACGCTCCGAACGAGCGGGACGCCAGCTCGAATCCGGCGAAACCGCCGGCAGTCGCTACCGAGCTGTAGCCGATGTTCGTGTGCATGCCGCCGCCGTACGTCATGAAGACTTCCCGCCGCCCGGTTCCCAAGCGGTCGGCATCGGCGCGGCCCGGCATCTCGCAATACCCGTCAATCGTGACTGGGTCCCCGTCCGGCGGCCAAATGGTGACAAAGGCGCCGGCGGCTGGGGCATTAATCCCCGGCTCGGTGCACATCGAGACAATTACTGCCGCGATGGCAGCGTCAACCGCATTACCTCCGAGATCGGCCACGGCGGCCGCGGCTTCTGCCGCGATCGTGGATCCCGCGGCCGTAATCACCCTTGCCATAGGCGCAGCCTATAACGCCTCACCCGGTGCAACCCTGGCGGAGGCCGACCGGCGACCATCCGGGGATCAATCTTCGTCTCCGACCAGTTCCTCCAGTGGCCGCAGAGTCACTTGCTGGGCGACAACCTCGAGTCGGCTCTTGCGGCCTGCCTCGGCATCCCAGAACCGTCGCTGCACCGACCCGGCCACCCAGACTCGACTGCCGATTACGACTTGCTCTAGCTCGTCGGGAGGATCCCAGAGCGTGACGGGCACAACGTCAACCCGGCGCCGCGGCTCATCGGCTCGGACGGTGACCAGTAGTCGTAGGAGCTTCGCTCCTGACTCGAATACCCGGTGCTCCGGTGGGGCAGAAACGCTGCCCGCCAACACCACGAGATTCATATCCATACATCGGCTTCCCCTTCTGCCCTCCGGGCTTACCTTTGGACGATAAGGCCCCGGTGTGACACGGGGAACTGGAGGCCGGGCCACTAGCGTGACCGGATGTTCGATGTCAGCGTGACCGACCTCGGCAATTCGCTCTACATGATCGACGCGGGTATGCATGGTGAGCCCGAGCGCCTGGCCTGTTACCTGTTCGATACACCCGAAAGGATCCTCATCGAATGTGGCCCGTCAAACGTGCTACCCCATCTTGTGGCCGCCCTCGACTCGATTGGAGTCGACGATGTCGCGGCCATGGTGGTCACCCACATTCATCTCGACCACGCCGGCGGCGCCGGGCACTTTGCCAGCCGATATCCCGGCTCCAAGATCGGCGTCCACACCAGGGGGGCTCGCCACCTTGTCGACCCGGATCGGCTTTGGCTGTCGGCAGAACGGATCTACACACCGGAGGGCATGCAGGCGTTGTGGGGTCCGATGAATCCGGTGCCCGAGGACCGCATCCTGGTGCTCGAAGAAGGGTCGAGCGTCCACCTGGGTGGAACCCGGTCACTCGAGGTCCTCTACACACCCGGCCATGCTCAGCATCACATCGTGTTCAGTGAGGATCAGTCCGGAGCGATGTTCGTGGGCGACTCGGTCGGGATCGCCTTTCCCCATGGGCATCTCGTGCAGCCGCTCACTCCCCCGCCCGACTTCGACGAAGCGCTGGTGGTCAAACAGCTGCGGCGCATGGCTGCTCGTGAGCCGGGTATGGTCGGTTTCGCGCACTACGGGGTCACCAACGACGTGGCCCGGGTGTTCGAGCAGGCCGAGGAGCGCTTGCACGATTGGGTCGAATTTGTCGTCAACCTCGACGATGCGGCGGACGACACCGAACAGATGCGGGCCTGGGTGCTCGAGGGCTATCGGGCTGAAGGCCTCAGCGAAGAGGCAATCGACCAATACGACAGGAACACATTCTGGCCCATGCAAATCACCGGCATCCAACGCTGGCTCTCGCAACGTTGAGGCGAGAGCGAGCGTTACGAGGCCGCGATCTCCTGCTCTAGCTGGTCGAGCCCGGGGAAGCCGGGATCGGCTGTGGTAATCGCACTTACAAGCTGACGAGCACTCGAGTTATCGCCCAGACGAGCGGCCACCCGGGCCGCCACATACCACTGCCGCAGCGAGCTCTCGTCAGCCTCCTTGTGGATCTTCTTGGGATTGATCACCTTCCACGCCTCATCGAGCCGGCCGGCATCGAGCAAGTATGAGCCGTACACCACGCGGGCTTCCCGCATCGTGTCCCGGCGTCCGCCGAGATCGTGTAGCTGCGCCCAGACCTTTTCCACATCATGAGATCGTTCGAGCGCCCGCAGGCAGTCCATCTCCACCGGCATGTGGGTGGTTTCCCCGGCAATACGCCGGAACCCTCGCAGCTCCTTGAGAGCCTCTTTCCAGCGGCCTAACCGATAATACGAGAGGCCGAGTATTTCTCGTATTGTCGCGTTAGATGAGGAGGCCTCCTTGGCCTGTTCCGCCCGTTGAGCCGCCTTGCCGTATTTGGCATCGGCAAAAGCCTCCGCGGCGGCCTCGAGGTATTGAAGGACGGCCTGGCGACGCTCCTTCCTGGTGCTGCGATTGACTTCCTCCTGAACCCAACGCGGCAGTTGGGCGCCGGCGGACAAATCAAGCTGAGGCCGGGTTCCCGAGTCTTTCCGACGTCCCTGGCCTTCCCGGCGAGGCTGAAAACCGCCATCCTTGGCACGCCCATAGCGTCCCCTGCCCCCCCGCGACGCGCCGTATCCGCCACCGCGGTGCCCTTTGGAACTGGGCGGTTTGCGTCCCTTGCTATGCCCGTGGGCCTTTTCTCCCATGCGCCAAAGCTAGCGCCGCCGGCAAGGTGCGCCGCGCTCGGGACCGTCGACGAACGATGCGTCACCTCCGTACGGCCCCTCGACACCGACTGGTGTTCAGGCGGCAGCGCTCTGGGGAAGACCGCGGAACTTCCTTAACCATCCCGGGACCTCGCCATGTGCGAGCGACGAAACCGCGGATGGCTCGAGGACGAGCCCGACGACCCTCTGATCAACCGATCGGATCGGCTGTACCACAATCCCCCAATCAGGCGACCCCATCTCATACACTCGTGCTGCGGGCAGCCTGTTCCTCAGCAAGATGGGGACTCATGAGACCCGGGGCATTCAGTTCAAGATCGTGGCCGCCTTCGTACTCGGTGCTGTGTTGTTCGCCGCCTGTAGCCCGGAAGTCACCGAATCAGACGAGTACCAGGAGTTGTTAGCGGAGCTCGACAAGGTCGAGAGCGAGCGCGATCTGGCTCGCAGCGAGATCGAGGACGCCGAATCGAGCCGGGATCGTGCACAATCTGAGCTGGCAGATTCCCAAGCCTGGGCCGACTCGCTGGAGGCGGACCTAACTGAGGCAGAGGCAGCCTTAGTCGCGGCTCAGGCAGTTTCCCAAACGGATCTCGGTGAGCCCTGGCCAGATGGTGTCAAGACCCTCTTTGTCGAGGGATGCACCGAAGATCCCGAAGACATCTCCCCGGAGGACATGCTGTCGCTCTGCCTGTGCGTAACCGAAGAACTGGAAAAACGAGTGGCGCTGAGCGACTTCCTCGCCTTTTCGCTTGCGTTGGTAGCGGCCGGTGACGTAGATCCCCTGAGCGGCTTGCCGGCCGGCGTCGATGAAGAATTCGTCACAATTGTCACCGAGGCCAGCGTCACGTGCGCGCTAACCCTGGGCGTCTTCTAGCGTCTGACTCAACCGTCTCTGCGGCCTCGGCCGGTTTGCTCACGCCGCATCCTTTGGCAACTTGAGGCCGGGGTCGTGTCATGCCGGCGCGTCAGCTGTTACTCCGCCATTGGCCATCGTCGCTATCACTGCCGTCGCTGTCGCCGTCGCTGTCGCCGCTGTCGCTATCCCCCTCGCCGTCACCCATCGGAGCTTGATCGGTGCCGGTCTCGGGTGACTCTCCCGCTTCCCCGCCATCGCCACTAGCCCCTTCACCGATCATCGAATCATCGCCAATGGGCTCCGGCGGTTCCTCAGTAGCAACACCGGCAGCTGAGGCCGGTGCGGGCCCCTTCGGCGCCTTGACCGGGCCAAAGAGGCTCCAGAGCACACCGGCTGCAATACCAACGACTAACACGATGATCAGCTGCAACAGTTCGAGCAAGATGACCTTCGTGACGACGAGCACAACCGCCAATCCGAGGCCGAACATGATCCCCCACAAGATCCCCCGGATCGGGTGCCCCTTCTTGACGAGGGCTGCTCCACTGTTACTGGTCATGGTCGATCACCCCTTGTAAGTCATGGCCGGACGGGAGTTGAACAACAGGCCAAAGAATCCACCGGCCAGCAAGGCGAGACCGGCGAGGCCGACCGGATCGGTCAGACCGTTGCCGAGAAAATCGACGTGTCCCTTGCCGACACACGTCGCTAGGGATTCCGACATCATCTCACCCTCGATCTTGACCTTGGCCGAGAATTTGACCGGGAGGTCGTTGTCGAGATCGACCAGGCCAACGTTGCGGTTATTGCGGATCGTGTTCGGGTCTCCGCCCTCGTCGATGCTGATCCCGGATGTCTTGATGAACCACGTGTGGTTCAGCGGCCCGTCACCAACCCGCGGTGCAAAGCCGAAGTAAGTGACGATACCCCTGGTATCGACTTTGAACGGATTCCCGGACGTGAAGGCCTGCCCTCCTTCGAGCAGATCGACCGGCGGACCACTATCCCCCGTGTCCATTGCCGCGTCAATTAGCGCCCCATCCTTGTCATATGAGTAGGCGTAGCCACCACATGGCCCGGTTAGCTGGCTTCCGGTTCCAAAGTCGGCAACTTGAGAAGATTGGCCAAAGAGGCTGACGAGCATGCCGAACTCGGCGTCGGCCTCGGTCAGGTCGAATTCGCCCGGAAACCCTTCGGGAATCAGATCACGAATCGCGTCGAGAGCCTCGTCGCCGGTGCTGGCGGGATCGGTCTGGGCAATAGCTCCTACGGCGAACCCGAGGGCCAGGGTGGCCCCCACTCCAACGACGAGAGCTCGCGAGAATCGCTTCATCAGCCCTTCGTCTTTCAATCCGAAGTTGAGGCTACCTGCTCGACGCCACTGCACCTGTTATTTACCAGCGGCACCTGCTCGGGCCCTCAAATCGGGGCGCGATCAAGCCCTTTCGAGCTAGAGAGTCCTCTGAACCGGGGACCGCCTAGTAGAGCTTGCCCCAGCCTCCGGTGTGGTACGAGAACTCGGGCTCAGAGTTAACTCCCGCTTCCTTCATCACCGCCCGCAATTGGTCGGAGGCGGCGAAGGCCCGGAGTGTGTCGAACGACTCTGCCTGGTGGTAGACCAGAGCCAAAGACGGGTTGTCGATCCCCTGGTTGGCGGCGTGGCCGATGATTCCCCCGGCCTCTCTCATCGCATCCGCTTCGGCACTCTTGTACTCGGCTAGCCAGGCATCGAAATCGTCAACGGTGTGGGTGACTATCACGGCAGGTAGCTCTTGGTCCCATATTATGTCCTCCGCAACCGGCTTAACCCATAGGAACTCGGGGACACTGGTAACTCCGGCTTCCTGCATTGCTGCCTTTAGCTCGTCAGAGGCGGCAAAGGCCTTCGCCTTCTCCAGGTCCCCGACCGCCAGGTAGAGGGATATGGAGTTGGGGTCATTTTCAGCCCGATTGATGTGATGCCCGACATAGCCAGCTCCGATACGGTCGGGCTCATGGCTATCAAACGTAGCCTTCCAGTGGTCGAAGTCGGCGACTGAATAGCTAACCAAGATCGCAGCTGTGATTGATGGCTGATCTGACATAGGCACACCTCCTGGATGCAGTGACGGCGAAGCCCCCCGATGTTTCCCATCGACGCTCAGCTACGCCCGTCACGCTGAACCTAGCGGGCCAAAGCCGGATATGCCGGGCTTGTCACCAGGTGCCCTCCCAGACGTCAAATGCCCCTGGCGTCAGACCGTTCCCAACACGTACACCTGCGGCACGCGCAAGCGAAGCGAGCGCATGTGCCCGAAGGGCACAAGAAAACAGGGTCTACTCTCCCAGGCCGGCAAAGCCGGTCCTGGGCGTTGAGGATGCGCCAGCATCCTCAACAAGAAAAGACCCCCAATTGGGGGTCTTTTCTTGTTTGATTAATGCGGCAGCTTCCTACTCTCCCAGGGGGTTCCCCCCCAAGTACCATCGGCGCTACCGGGCTTAACTTCCGTGTTCGGAATGGGAACGGGTGGGTCACCGACGCTATCACCGCCGCAGATCTTTGAGTGCTCCTTGAGCACTCCATAGCGAGCACAGTTGGTTTTGGATTCAGACCAAGTCCTCGGCCTATTAGTACCGGTCAGCTTCATGGATTGCTCCACTTTCACGTCCGGCCTATCAACCTGGTGTTCTGCCAGGGGCCTTACCCGGTTAATCCGGTGGGAGTTCTTATCTCGAGGCCGGCTTCGCGCTTAGATGCCTTCAGCGCTTATCCGTTCCGTACGTAGCCAACCAGCGATGCTCTTGGCAGAACAACTGGCACACCAGAGGTACGTCCGTCCCGGTCCTCTCGTACTAGGGACAGCTCCTCTCAAAACTCCTGCGCTTGCTACGGATAGGGACCGAACTGTCTCACGACGTTCTAAACCCAGCTCGCGTGCCTCTTTAACGGGCGAACAGCCCGACCCTTGGGACCTGCTCCAGCCCCAGGATGAGACGAGCCGACATCGAGGTGCCAAACACCCCCGTCGATATGGACTCTTGGGGGGTATAAGCCTGTTATCCCCGGGGTACCTTTTAGCCGATAAGCCACGGCGCTTCCACACGCAACCGCAGGATCACTATGCCCAGCTTTCGCTCCTGCTCGACTTGTAGGTCTCGCAGTCAAGCTCCCTTTTGTCATTGCACTCAACGCCTGATTGCCGACCAGGCTGAGGGAACCTTTGGGCGCCTCCGTTACTCTTTAGGAGGCCACCGCCCCAGTGAAACTGCCCGCCAGACACTGTCCTTAATCCGGATAACGGATCGAAGTTAGAAGCCCAATATGGCAAGGGTGGTATTTCAAGATTGGCTCCACGACAGCTAGCGCTGCCGCTTCAAAGCCTCCCACCTATCCTACACATGGCATACAAGACTCCAATGTCAAGCTGCAGTAAAGGTCCCGGGGTCTTTCCGTCCTGTAGCAAGTAGTGAGCATCTTTACTCACATTGCAATTTCGCCGAGTCCCTGGTTGAGACAGTGCCCGAGTCGTTACGCCATTCGTGCAGGTCGGAACTTCTCGTTCTTCCCCTTGTTTCCAAGGGGCGAAGACTATGCCTTCATCTCAGACCTAGGTCTGAGAGCCCGCGTATTGCGCCGGCGGTAGATTTGCCACCTTGGTGGCAGTCACCGACGCCTCTCCCCGAAGGGATCAGTCGTTACGGGGCCATACCTCCCAATGACGGAGGCAGAGGGCTTCCCACGGCGTTACCCGCCGTCCATTGCCTCGTCCTTGATTCCGAGGCGGCCGGTGTGGGCTTCGCCGTTATGAGCGGGTTGATGTACAGAGTCGCCTCTGTACCGGGCAATTCAATTACCCGACAAGGAATTTCGCTACCTTAGGCGTTTTTGTTACTACTCCACATGGTGGAGTGGTCAGGTCATTTCTGCCTGACTCCTCATGTCGCCATAAGGACCGGACTGTACCTTCACCCGTTTTACCGGGTGCCTGGCGTGCAGTCTCTGAGGATCCCCCAGAACGGGGTTTCCTGCTGATTGTCCGCACCGATCGGATTTTCACTGCCCGCCTCGTGCTAACGATGCACGAGCAGGGGCGAGTACCGTCGGATACTCGGATGTTCCAGCATATAGCCAGGTTTTACAACGGCCTATTGGTTCTACTAGCTGTTTACCTTATCTAACCGTTATAGTTACGGCCGCCGTTTACTGGGGCTTAGGTTCAAAGCTTCGCTGCAAGCAGCTAACCCGTCCCCTTAACCTTCCAGCACCGGGCAGGCGTCAGAGCGTATACGTCGTCTTACGACTTAGCACGCTCCTGTGTTTTTAGTAAACAGTCGCTCAGGCCTGGTCTCTGCGACCCCATCAGGCTTCGGACGCGAGGTCCTACACCTTACCGGGGCGCTCCTTCTCCCGAAGTTACGGAGCTATTTTGCCTAGTTCCTTAACCAGGGTTCTCTCGCTCGCCTTGGTATTCTCTACCTGTCCACCTGTGTCGGTTTTGGGGTACGGGCACCTCGTGCACTCGCTAGAAGGTTTTCTAGGTGGCATGGGCGTTCAGCAACTTCGCCTAATAGCGGCTCGGCATCGCACCTCAGGCTTCACGAGGTCCGGATTTTCCTAGACCTCACCCTACGTGCTTACCCCGGGTCTACCAACGCCCGGGTTTGCTTACCCTTCCACGTCACTCCATCGCTGGCCTAGTACCAGGTGGGTCGGTAGGCCCCGAAGGGCTTTCCTTAGCAACCTGGATTCGGCCCTGGCGCGCACGCGGTGGTACTGGAATATCAACCAGTTATCCATCGACTACGCCTATCGGCCTCGCCTTAGGTCCCGACTAACCCTGGGAGGACGAGCCTTCCCCAGGAACCCTTGGACATTCGGCGGTGGAGATTCTCACTCCACATTCGCTACTCATGCCGGCATTCTCACTCGAGCGGCCTCCACGACTGGCTTACGCCGTCGCTTCATAGCCCGCTCGACGCTCCCCTACCGATCCCGTCGCCTGGACCTAGAACCCGAAGGAACTAGGCCGAGCTAATGACAGAATCCCGCAGCTTCGGCGGTGTACTTGAGCCCCGTTACATCTTCCGCGCAGGATCACTCGACCAGTGAGCTGTTACGCACTCTTTAAAGGGATGGCTGCTTCTAAGCCAACCTCCTGGCTGTTTGGGCGATCCCACATCGTTTCCCACTTAGTACACACTTAGGGGCCTTAGCTGGCGATCTGGGCTGTTTCCCTCTCGACCATGGAGCTTATCCCCCACAGTCTGACTGCTTCGCTCTAGCGCCATGGGATTCGGAGTTTGACTGGGGGCGGTAGGCTTGTTGGCCCCCTAGCCCAATCAGTGCTCTACCCCCATGGCGGAACGCGAAACGCTAGCCCTAAAGCTATTTCGGGGAGAACCAGCTATCACCGAGTTTGTTTGGCCTTTCACCCCTATCCACAGGTCATCCCCCCAGTTTTCAACCTAGGTGGGTTCGGGCCTCCACGAGGTCTTACCCTCGGTTCACCCTGCCCATGGATAGCTCACTCGGCTTCGGGTCTATGACACGCGACTGTACGCCCTATTAAGACTCGCTTTCGCTGCGGCTACACCTCTCGGCTTAACCTTGCCACGCATCCATAACTCGCCGGCTCATTCTTCAAAAGGCAGGCAGTCAGGGCCACAAGGGCCCCTCCTACTGCTTGTAAGTCTACGGTTTCAGGTACTTTTTCACTCCCCTCGCCGGGGTACTTTTCACCTTTCCCTCACGGTACTAGTTCACTATCGGTCGCTAGGTAGTACTTAGCCTTGCGGAGTGGTCTCCGCAGATTCACACGGGATTTCACGGGCCCCGTGCTACTTGGGAACATCAACAGGAGGCTGGTGAGCTTTCGCTTACAGGGCTTTTACCTTCTCTGGCCGGACGTTCCAGTCCGGTTCAGCTAGCTCCCAACTTTGTAACTCCTTGACGGCGCCGGTGCACCATCCGTTGAGTCCCACTACCCCCACGCAGCAACACCACCGGGCTATCACACTGCATAGGTTTGGGCTGATCCCGTTTCGCTCGCCGCTACTAAGGGAGTCGAGGTTTCCTTTTCTTCCTCGGGGTACTGAGATGTTTCAATTCCCCCGGTTGCCTCTACCGGCCCTATATATTCAGACCGGAGTGACTGGGCATTACCCCAGACGGGTTTCCCCATTCGGACATCCTCGGATCGAAGCCTATTTGACGGCTCCCCGAGGCTTATCGCAGCCAATCGCGTCCTTCTTCGGCTCCTAGCGCCTAGGCATTCACCGTAGACCCTTATCAACTTGGACATAAAGAATCCAAAACGTTTCTGTGCTCGCTATGCAGTTCTCAAGGTGCAGCAACCTCTTTCGGCAGGCTGCGAGAAAGGCCTCCGACCGACACGGACGGAGGGGACTCCCTCACGACTAAACAGTGTGCCGCCGCTTTCACAGCCGGGTCGTGTAGACACGGCCGATCCATCGGCTACCGAGAAACGCATTGACTAGGTGCTTGCGGGTTTCCAGGCTTCACGGGCCCGGATCACCGCGTATAGCTCCTTAGAAAGGAGGTGATCCAGCCGCACGTTCCCGTACGGCTACCTTGTTACGACTTCATCCCAATCGCTGACCCTACCTTCGGCAGCTTCCTCCCAAAAGGGTTGGACCACTGACTTCGGGCATTGCCAACTTTCGTGATGTGACGGGCGGTGTGTACAAGCCCCGAGAACGTATTCACCGCGGCATTGCTGATCCACGATTACTAGCGACTCCGGCTTCATGAAGTCGAGTTGCAGACTTCAATCCGAACTGAGACCGGCTTTAAGGGATTCGCTCACCCTCGCGGGATCGCTGCCCGTTGTACCGGCCATTGTAGCATGCGTGCAGCCCTGGATATAAGGGGCATGCTGACTTGACGTCGTCCTCACCTTCCTCCGAGTTGTCCCCGGCAGTCTCCTATGAGTCCCCACCATTACGTGCTGGCAACATAGGACGAGGGTTGCGCTCGTTGCGGGACTTAACCCAACATCTCACGACACGAGCTGACGACAGCCATGCACCACCTGTTATGGACGCTTACGCACACTGTATCTCTACAGTTTTTCCCATAATGTCAAACCCAGGTAAGGTTCTTCGGGTTGCATCGAATTAAGCCGCATGCTCCGCCGCTTGTGCGGGGCCCCGTCAATTCCTTTGAGTTTTAGCCTTGCGGCCGTACTCCCCAGGCGGATCACTTAATGCGTTAGCGCCGGCACAGCAGACGTCAATGAGTCCGCCACACCTAGTGATCAACGTTTACGGCGTGGACTACCAGGGTATCTAATCCTGTTTGCTCCCCACGCTTTCGCTCCTCAGCGTCGGTATCGGCCCAGAGAGCCGCCTTCGCTACTGGTGTTCCTCTCGATATCTGCGCATTTCACCGCTACACCGAGAATTCCACTCTCCTCTACCGAACCCTAGCCATGGCAGTTTCGACCGGCATTCCGAGGTTGAGCCTCGGACTTTCACGACCGACTTGCCAAGCCGCCTACGAGCTCTTTACGCCCAATAAATCCGGATAACGCTTGGCCCCTACGTATTACCGCGGCTGCTGGCACGTAGTTGGCCGGGCCTTCTTGTGTGGGTACCGTCACTTGCGCTTCTTCCCCACTGAAAGAGGTTTACAACTCGAAAGCCTTCATCCCTCACGCGGCGTCGCTGCATCAGGCTTGCGCCCATTGTGCAATATTCCCTGCTGCTGCCTCCCGTAGGAGTCTGGGCCGTGTCTCAGTCCCAGTGTGGCTGATCGTCCTCTCAGACCAGCTACCCGTCAGAGCCTTGGTGAGCCGTTACCTCACCAACAAGCTGATAGGCCGCGAGTCCATCCCGAAGCGCCGGAGCCTTTCCTCATGGGGCCATTCGGTCCCTCGAGGATATCCGGTATTAATCCACGTTTCCATGGGCTATCCCGGTCTTCGGGGCAGGTTGCTCACGTGTTACTCACCCGTTCGCCACTAGGAGTCCTCCGAAAGTTACCAATCAAAGGGTCCTCGTTCGACTTGCATGCATTAAGCACGCCGCCAGCGTTCATCCTGAGCCAGGATCAAACTCTCCGTTAAAAACCATGCCATCGAGGTCGGTTTCCCGACCTGAATCGCTGGAATCGAAAAGAGTGATCCGCAGAGCCCTGGCCAAACCGGGACCCTGCTTCTCTCTCAAAGTTTTGACGAATCGTCGCGTGTCGAACGCCCGACCGTTAGGTCGGTTGTCCTATCGCGACGAACCGTTCCCCTGGCCGAAACCGCCGTCCCTCGAGACTTGCTCGAGGCACATCGGCCCTCGCCAGGGGTCATTTCTGGCTTAAGCACACTGTTTAGTTGTCAAGGAGCCCCACCCTTGCGCGGGGAAATCCTTCCGCAAGGGGGACAGGAACGCAACAGTAGCACAGCCGGGCGCGAAACCACTAGTGTCCTGCGTCGTAAGTTTGTGCTGATATCGCCGAGGACTCGGCGTTCATGGCAAGGACGCAGGACGAAGGCCTAGCGGGGCTACGTCGAGGACGAGGACGCAGCCAGGGGC
>Ga0255057_10000321_pt1 | contig 27268 bp, 22 predicted proteins | sample Cases_109_6_MG_FD_189022 | JGI IMG/M metagenome (GOLD analysis project Ga0255057, IMG submission 189022) | Seawater microbial communities from Amundsen Gulf, Northwest Territories, Canada - Cases_109_6 | ecosystem: Environmental > Aquatic > Marine > Gulf | place: Canada: Northwest Territories... | reverse complement strand
GATTACGCGGGTTCTGGCGAAATTCCTCGTCGATCAGGTGCAGGTTCCGTTTGATGAGACCGACCGTGTACGCGCTGACGCCGCGAATGTCGGGCTGCTGCTGCAGTAACAGAAAAACCTCGAGGAGCGCGGACGGCTCTTCGGCAAATACGCGATCGTTGATGGTCTGCAGGAAACCATTCTTGACCTGGAAGCGCTCGTTGATTGCTTCAGGCGCCGCGTTCGGGTCCATCAGGATGGCTTCCTCGAACAGCTGTAGCAGCATTTCGTTGAGCCGCGACAGGTCCATCACTGTGCGGTAGTAGCGCTGCATCAGTTGTTCAACCGCCAACGTATAACTTGCGTCTTCGTAGCCGAGCATGCTCGCGAGCTTGATCTGGTGATCAAATAAGATTCGATCCTCGCGACGACCCGTCAATACGTGTAATGCAAAACGAATGCGCCATAGAAAAGCCTGACCATCCTGCAATCGCGTGAGTTGACCCGGACTCAGGAAGCCATGATCGACCAGTTCATCGAGCGTGGCGCAGCCGAAGTGTCGCTTGGCGACCCAGCCAATCATTTGTATGTCGCGCAGTCCACCGGGGCTACCCTTAACGTTGGGCTCGAGCTTGTATGCCGTGTCATCGTAGCGATGATGGCGATTGATCTGTTCCTTTCGCTTTTCCTCGAAAAACAGGTCAGAAGGCCAAATTTGGTCCGGGCCGACCGCAGTGGCCATCTCGCCGAAGAGTTCCTCCGAGCCAAACAGCCGTCGCGCCTCCATCAGCGTGGTCGCGACCGTCAGATCAGCCTTCGCCTCATGCAGGCACTGCGCTACCGTCCGCACACTGTGGCCGATCTCAAGTCCGACGTCCCAAAGCGATGTGACAAACTTGGAAATAAGCTCGTTGTCGCGTTTGTCGAATTCTTTCGGCAACAACAGCATGATGTCGACGTCGGAGAAGGGGTGTAGCTCGCCGCGTCCGTATCCGCCAACCGCGACCAGCGCGACATCCTCGCTGATGTCTGCCGCATGCTCCTGCCAGAGCTCACACAGAAGTTCGTCAACCAATCTGGCGCGCCCGTGGACGAGTTCGACGACCGACTCACCCTTCAGAAAACGAGCTTTTTGGTCTTCGCTCGCCGCTCCAAGCGCGGCACGTTTGCTAGCGTGCGTCTGCACCAAGCGTCAGGACCTCGTAGCCGGTCGGGGTAATGAGTATCGTGTGTTCCCATTGGGCCGACAAGCTATGGTCTTTGGTCACTACCGTCCAGCCATCATTGAGCAGCTTGGTGTGCCGTTTGCCCGCGTTGACCATTGGCTCGACGGTCAGCGTCATGCCTTCCCGGAGCTCCATGCCCGCGCCGCGGTGGCCGTAATGCAGGACCTGCGGGTCCTCGTGGAATACCCGCCCAATGCCGTGGCCACAGTACTCGCGCACCACAGAGAAACGATTATTCTCGACGTAAGCCTGGATTGCAGAGCCGACGTCGCCCAGATGCTTCCCCGGGGCGAGTTCTTCGATGCCCAGCCACATACTGTCGAAGGCGATTTGCGCCAGCCGTTCTGCCTGGATTTTGGGTTTGCCGACGAAGTACATGCGACTCGTGTCACCGTGGAAGCCATTCTTGATGACCGTAACGTCAATATTGACCGCGTCACCGACTTTGAGCGTCTTTTCCCCAGGAATGCCGTGGCAAACAACGTGGTTAACCGAGGTGCAGATGGATTTCGGGAAGCCCCGGTAATTGAGCGGGGCGGGGATGGCATCCTGCTCCATCGTGATGAATTCATGGCAAATGCGGTCAAGTTCCTCTGTCGAGATTCCGGGTTTGACATAGTCTCCAATCATATCCAGCACGTCCGCGGCCAGTTGGCCGGCAGTTCGCATCATTTCCTGCTCTTTAGCCGTTTTTATCGTTACTGTCACGGGGCCTCTGCACTCTCGCAAATTAATGGGGGTCGAACCGAGATTTTGTCGAAAACCTCGGTTCGACCCCATTTAAAACAACGCGTTGTTGGTCGCGGCTGGCTATGGTATAAAGCGCGCGCCCTTGAGGCAATTAATCCACACGCTTGTCGTCACATTCCGCTGGGTGCCCTATAAATAAAGGGGTTGCGGGCTGGGACAAGCGGAGGCCTAACCCGGAGAAATATCATGGCAGACGTAACCATGCGCCAGATGCTAGAGGCTGGCGTGCATTTTGGTCATCAGACCCGTTTCTGGAACCCGAAGATGGCGCCCTACATCTTCGGCGAACGAAACAAGATCCATATCATCAATCTCGAGAAGAGCCTGCCCCTGGCGCGCGAGGCGTGCGCGTTTATCAAGGCAACGGTCGCCGACGGCGGCACGGTCCTCTTCGTCGGCACCAAGCGCGCAGCACGTGATGCGGTACGCGATAACGCGGTCCGCAGTGAAATGCCGTTTGTATGTCAGCGTTGGCTCGGCGGAATGCTGACCAACTACAAGACCATTCGTCAGTCCGTTAAACGTCTCGTGACGCTTGAGCAGATGGCAGAAGATGGCACATTCGAAGGCCTGACCAAGAAAGAAGTTCTTGGGCTCAACCGCGAGCAGGAAAAGCTTGAGCGCAGCCTCGGCGGAATCAAGAAAATGAAACGCCTTCCCGACGTCATGTTCGTGGTCGATGTCGATCATGAAGACATCGCAATTCGTGAAGCCAGAAAACTCGAAATTCCCGTTGTCGCAATCGTCGATACAAATTGTTCACCGGAAGGCGTCGACTACGTAATTCCTGGCAACGATGACGCGATGCGCGCTATCGAGTTGTACTCGGCGCTCGTCGCTGACGCGGTTCTCGACGGCAAGTCTTCCCTGCCTGAGATCGCATTGGGCGAAGACGAGTTTGTCGAACTCGATGCAGAAGGTAACGTCAAGAAATCGGGCGCACGCAGGAAGAAAGGGTCCCGCAAGCCCGCCAAGAAAGCGGCTATGAAGAAAGCGCCGGCGAAAAAGGCCGGCCCACGGGCAGAGAAGCCGGACGCAAAAGCCGATATCAAGTCCGAGGCACCAGTGAATGCCAAGGCTGAAGAGAAGCCAGATGTGAAAGTCGAAGACAAGCCGGACGTAAAAGTCGAAGCCAAGCCCGAGGCAACAGTCAAATCCAAGGCTGAAGAGAAGCCAGAGGTAAAAGCCGAAGAGAAGCTGGAAGCGAAAGCTGCGCCGAAAGCTGCACCAAAGGCGGACAAGAAGCCGGCGGCGACGGCAGACGCGAAAGCGGACGAAAAGCCAACTGTGAAGAAGGCAGATTCAAAAGCAGACGCGAAAGCGGACGAAAAGCCCACTGCGAAGAAGACAGATGCAAAAGCAGACGAAAAACCAATAGCGAATATGGCAGCCAAGAAAAAGGCGGCCAAGAAGGCCACCAAGAAGGTAGCCAAAAAAGCGGCCGTCAAGAAAGCCGACGAAAAGACCAAAGACAGCAAATAAGCAAAGAAATTTAAGAGGTACATAGTGATGTCCATAAGTGCATCCATGGTGAAAGAACTTCGTGAGCGCACGGGCGCTGGCATGATGGAGTGCAAGAAGGCGCTCGTTGAAACAGACGGCAATATGAACGCTGCCGCCGAACACCTGCGAAAATCAGGCCAGGCGAAGGCTGACAAGAAGTCGAGTCGCGTCGCGGCCGACGGTCGTGTTGTGATCAAAGGCAACGGCAACAAAGCCGTTGTTGTTGAAGTGAATTCCGAAACTGACTTCGTCGCGAAAGACGAAAACTTTCTCGCGTTCACAGACGCCGTTGCGGATGCGGCGCTTGCCTCCGGACAAACAGACGTCGCCGCGTTCGCGAATGAAGCCCTGGCGGATGGCCGGTCAGTTGAAGGCGCACGTACCGAACTTGTCGCCAAAGTCGGCGAAAACATTTCGGTGCGTCGTATCGCTCAAATCGAATGCGATGGTGCAATCGGCTATTACACGCATGGCGCGAAAATCGGCGCCGTCGTCGCGCTCGAGGGTGGTGATGCAGAACTGGCTCGAGACATCGCGATGCACGTTGCGGCCATTAATCCGAGTTGTATTGATGAGTCCGGCGTTGCGGCGGAAACGCTCGAAAACGAGCGGCGCATTCTCACCGAGCAAGCGAAGGATTCAGGAAAGCCGGATGAGATCGTCGAAAAAATGGTCAACGGTCGCGTCGCCAAATTTCTGAAGGAAATCACGCTGGTCGGTCAGGATTTCGTGAAGGATCCTGATGTTACCGTCGGCAAACTGCTCGGTAACGCAGGCGCGAAGGTCGTCGCGTTTACACGCTTCGAAGTGGGCGAAGGCATTGAGAAAAAAGTTGAAAACTTCGCCGATGAGGTAATGAAGCAGATCGACGAGGCGAAGAAAAAAGATGACGAGAGTTCTGAATAAAACACCATAACTCATTGATTTAAATGTGTTTATCTGATTCAATGGGCAAGCACAAAATCGGAAGAAAGCCTGTGAGTGACCGTCCGTCCCATTATCGCCGAGTTCTGCTCAAGTTGAGCGGAGAGGCGCTGATGGGTGAGCTGGACTACGGCATCGAGCCGAAGGTCATTCAGCGCCTGGCCGCAGAAATTGGCACGGCCAGGGAGACCGGCGTTGAGATAGCCATTGTTGTGGGTGGCGGCAACATTTTCCGCGGCGCCGGACTTGCGCGCGCCGGCATGGATCGCGTTACCGGCGACTATATGGGCATGCTCGCCACGGTCATGAACGCGCTGGCGATTCAGGACGCGCTGGAGTCACTCGACGTCTTCGCACGCGTGATGTCCGCATTGCAGATTCATGACGTTTGCGAAGACTACATCCGGCGGCGCGCCGTGCGACACCTCGAAAAAGGTCGAGTCGTGATAATGGCGGCCGGTACCGGCAATCCGTTTTTTACGACAGACACGGCGGCAAGCCTGCGCGCGATTGAGATCGGCGCCGATGTCCTGCTCAAGGCGACGATGGTTGACGGTGTTTACGATGCTGATCCGGTCAGTCATCCGGACGCCAAGCGATTTGAATCCGTTTCCTATGATCAGGTTATCGCCGACAAGCTCGACGTTATGGACGCGACCGCCATTGTGATGTGTCGGGATAATGACCTGCCATTACGCATTTTTGACTTGACGCAGCCGAACGCGCTGGTGCAGGCGATGTCTGGCGTGAAAGTCGGCTCGCTTATAAGCGCTTAACAGACAAGCAGGGGTATATAAAGTGTTGGACGAGATCAAAAAAGACGCTGGCGAGCGAATGGCGAAAAGCGTTGCCTCACTTAAGCAGGAAATGACGAAAATTCGTACGGGCCGAGCGCATACCAGTTTGCTCGATCACATCAATGTCGAATATTACGGCAGTCAGACACCTTTGAATCAGGTTTCAAACGTCGGCGTCGAAGATTCACGCACGCTGGTTGTTACGCCGTGGGAAAAAAACATGGTGGCGGTAATCGAAAAAGCGATCATCAATTCAGACCTTGGCTTGAACCCGATATCGGCCGGTACCGTGATTCGCGTACCGCTACCGCCACTGACAGAAGAACGTCGCAAAGACATGATCCGGGTCGTACGTAATGAAGCCGAAGGCGGCCGAATCGCCGTTCGAAATGTTCGGCGTGATGCGATCAGCGACATCAAAGACCTGCTCAAGGAAAAAATGATTGGCGAAGATGACGAGCATCGCGGCGAAGACGAGATACAGGCGATTACGGACAAGCATGTCGCGGAGATCGACAATATCCTGGCCGAGAAAGAAAGCGACTTAATGGAAATCTGAGTGCAGGATTTGCTGGCAACCAATTCAAACATTCCCGTACACGTGGCTGTCATCATGGATGGCAACGGCCGCTGGGCGCGTGAACGCGGCAAACGGCGCCACAGTGGACATCGTGCCGGCGTCAAGTCGGTGCGGGCAACGGTAGAGCATGCGGCCCGCCGGGGTGTACGGCACCTGACATTGTTTGCCTTCAGCAGTGAAAACTGGAGCCGGCCGGCTGACGAAGTCGGTAGCCTGATGAGACTATTTGTCGAAGCGCTGCAACGAGAAGTCGCGGAGCTGCATCGTAATAATGTACGGCTTGAGTTCGTAGGAGATCGCGCTCGGCTGAACGGTGGCCTTGTCCGCAAGATTGAAGCGGCTGAGGCTCATACGGCGAACAATGATGGCCTGCACCTGATCATCGCAGTGGCCTATGGCGGTCGCTGGGATATTGTCGAAGCAGCGCGCGCGGCGGCCGGCCGCGTGGAGAGCGGCGAGATAAAGCCCGGGGATATTGATGAACACATGCTCGCAAGCGAAATGCAGCTCGCTGACGCGCCGGATCCGGATTTGCTGATTCGGACGGGTGGAGAGCAACGTGTCAGCAACTTCCTCCTGTGGAATCTCGCCTACGCCGAACTCTGGTTTTGCGACACCTTGTGGCCCGATTTCGACGAAACTGATTTTGATAATGCGCTTGAATTTTTTGCACAGCGACAACGACGCTACGGGCACACGGGCGATCAAATGGAGGCTGCAGAATGCTAAGGCAACGCGTCACCACAGCCGTCATCGCGCTTGCAGTGCTCGCTATCGTGCTGTTCGTGCTGCCACCCTTTTACGCCGAGGTCGTTATTGCGCTGGTCATTCTTGCCGCGGCGTGGGAATGGTCCGGCTTTCTGGGCTCGAAGTCCCCTGCGACACGCATTTTCTACGTAATTTTTGTTGCGGCGCTAATGGCTGCGGTCGGTATGGTCTGGCCCGACGGCGTCGAGCGCATCCTGCAGGTCGCCGTCGTTTGGTGGCTGCTGGCGCTGATATGGACGTTTATATTCCCGACAGCGATTCCGGTCTTCCTGCGCTGGATTTGTGGCGCCCTGGTCCTCGTCCCGCTGTGGGCGGCGCTGGTGAAGTTGTATCAGGTTACGCCGTCGCTTTTGTTGTTCGTTCTGCTGATCGTCTGGGCGGCTGACATCGGTGCCTATTTCGTCGGCAAACAATTCGGCCGCGTGAAACTGGCGCCGAGCATCAGCCCGGGCAAGACCTGGGAAGGCGTGATTGGCGGACTCGCGCTCGTCGTGTTGCTGGCCGTTGGTCGCAGCTTCTGGCCCGGGAACGATTTGGCCGTGATTATTCCATTTTGTCTGGCCGTTGCCAGCATTTCGATCGTCGGCGACCTGACGGTCAGCATGTTTAAGCGCACGGCGGGCCTCAAAGACAGCGGTACGCTGTTTCCTGGTCATGGTGGCGTTCTGGACCGGGTCGATAGCGTCGCTGCGGCGGCGCCATTATTCGCCCTCGGACTGGGCTGGACCGGGCTAAGCTGATGGTCCGTTCAGTTTGTGTTAATCAACCGGCACCTAAGGTGCTGAGGTTTGTCAGAGAATACAGTTAGCTATGGGCATTGCAGTCAACAGTCTTCTCGCATTCGTCGTGGCGATCAGTATTTTGGTCGCGGTGCACGAATACGGGCACTACATTGTCGGTCGCTGGACCGGCATGAAGGTACTGCGATTCTCTATCGGATTTGGCAAGCCAATCTGGACGCATGTCGGCGCGGGCGATGACCGTACCGAGTACTGTATTTCGGCGATCCCTCTGGGCGGCTATGTCCGCTTTCTCGACGATCGAGAAGGCCCCGTCGACGCACGTGACGAGGGCAGGGCATTCAATCACCGCCCTATTCCAGCACGTATAGCCGTGCTGCTCGCCGGGCCCATGTTCAATTTCCTTTTCGCGATTCTGGCCTACTGGGCGCTCTTTGTTTATGGAGTCCCGACGTTGCGTCCCGCTATCGGTGATGTTGAGGCGGGTACCTATGCGTCGGATGCAGGTCTGGAGTTCGGCGACAAGATCATCGCGGTTGGCGACGCCGCGACGCCGGATTGGGAATCGGCTTTGGTCGCGATGCTGGACGGCATCATAGCCAACGGCCGGGTGCCATTGCGTCTCAAGGATGAATCGGGATATGAACGTTCGGCGCTGATTGATGTTGGCAGTGACGCGGCGCGTCTGACAGAGCCGGGCATGTTATTCGATGGCCTGGGATTCAAGCCCTGGCAACCACCCGCGGTCGTCGGGGAGGTTTCGAGCGGCGGCGCAGCGGAGGCGGCTGGCATTCAGACCGGCGATCGTATTGTCGAGATCGACGGCGAGAGCATTTCCAATTTCAGCGAATTGCGCGGCGTTATTGCCGCTCGACCGGACGAGGCCGTTGTGATCGACGTTGAGCGCGGCACCGAAGTGATTCGACTGGATGTTCTTATTGGCTCCGATTTGCGCGAAGATCAACGCATTGGTTTGCTCGGCGTTGGCGCTGCAGCGAATACTTCAGACTACTTTTACCTGCGCAAATTTGGGCCGCTGGAATCGATTGGTCCAGCGACAGCTCGCATGTGGACATCATCAATGTTTACCCTGCGAATGCTCGGCCGAATGTTGACGGGCGAAGTTTCGATTAAAAACATCAGCGGGCCGATCAATATTGCTCAGTTCGCGGGCGCATCCGCGCAAGCCGGCGTCAGTAATTTCCTTGGGTTTTTGGCCATTGTCAGCATCAGCCTTGGCGTGCTCAATTTATTGCCTGTGCCGGTGCTGGATGGCGGTCAGATTGTCTACCAGTTGGTGGAATGGATTAAAGGCAGTCCGATGTCCGAGCGAGCACAACTTGCGGGCCAGCAGGCTGGAATCATGGCGCTGATTTTATTGATGAGCTTTGCCTTCTACAACGACATTGCAAGAATACTGAGCTAACACCGGAGCGGTAACTGGAACCACGAATGAGAGAATCACGACAAACGAAGCTTGGTTTTTGGCGATTACTACCGGCCGCAGCAATGTTGTTGCTGGCCGTGTCGCTGTTTGCTGCCGACGCCGACACGTTTGTTGTTCGTGACATGCGAGTGGAAGGACTGCAACGCATCTCGGAAGGCACCGTATTCAACTATCTGCCGATCAATATTGGCGACAGCGTGGACAGTATTCGTATTCAGGAATCGATTCGCTCGCTCTACAGGCAGGGCCTGTTTGACGATATCGAAATTCGTCGTGACGGCGAATCGCTGGTCATCGTCGTGAAGGAACGTCCGTCGATCGAGAGTTTCACCATCGACGGCAATAAAGACATCAAGACCGAAGACCTTATGGGTTCATTGCGAGACGTCGGACTTGCAAAGGGCCGTACTTTCGATCGTTCGGTGCTCGACAACGTCGAAATGTTTTTGCGGGACCAGTACTACGATCGCGGCAAGTACGGCGTAGAAGTAACTTCGTCGGTTCTTGAGCGCCCCAATAATACGGTTCGAATCTCGATCCTGGTCAAGGAAGGTGATCGCGCAAAAATCCGTCAGGTCAGTCTGATCGGTAACGAGGCCTTCTCCGAGGAAGATATTCGCGAAGACTTTAACCTTGATACCGCCAATTGGTTGTCGTGGATTCGTCAGGACGACCGCTATGAGAAAGAAGGGCTTGAAGGCGATCTCGAGACCTTGCGATCGTACTACATGGATCGGGGATATGCTGATTTTCTTATCGAGTCGACGCAGGTAGCTATCTCGCCGAACAAGAAAGACATGTTCGTGACGATCGGTATCAGCGAAGGGGATCAGTACACGATATCCGACGCCAAAATTGTCGGAGAGATGGTCATACCGGAATCCTTTCTGGAGGCGATGGTGCTGGCACGGCCGGGTTCAATCTTCAATCAGGGTCTGTTGACGCGCAGTAGCGAATTGATGTCATTGCGCCTCGGCGAGGAAGGCTACGCTAACGCGGAAATTGAACCTGTTTGGGAACTTGACGAGGAAACGAAGGAAGCCGAGGTTACATTTTTCGTCGATCCGAAGAGTCGTGTCTATGTTCGACGAATCAACTTCAAAGGCGTCGACGAAATTGATGACGAAGTTTTGCGCCGTGAAATGCGTCAGATGGAAAGCGCCTATCTTTCAAACTTGCTGATTGATCGCTCCAAAGTTCGCTTGCAACGCCTTCCGTACGTCGAAAACGTTCAGGTTGGAAATGTTCCGGTGCCCGGTAGCCCGGACCTGGTCGACGTCGACTTTGACATCGAATACCGGATGCCAGGTCAATTTTCGGGAGGCGTCGGTTATTCCGAATCGCAAAAGTTGTTGTTGAACGGCAGTATCGTGCACACGAATTTCCTCGGCACCGGCAACCGCGTCGGGCTTGAGATTAACACTGGCAAATTTTCCAAACTGTATAGTCTTTCCCATACTGACCCGTATCGCACGATCAATGGAATTCGTAGAACACTCAGTTTGAACTATCGTGATATTACCCAGTTCACATCGGCGTCGTCGGATTTCTCGACGACAACAGCGGGTGCATCAGTCGACTACGGTTATCCGATCAGTGAGTTCCAGACCTTGAGTTTTGGCCTTACGTATCAACATGCCGAGTTGTTGTCGTCGACAAACAGCACGCAGCAGGCTCAGGACTGGGTTGCGAACAATGGCGAGCAGTTTATTGAAGATATCGGCAACGGCGCCGTATTCTTCGGAACGGCGTTCGATACTTTCGAATTGCTTGCAGGATGGAGCTTTGACAGCCGAAACAGGGCGCTGTTCGCTACCCGGGGTACGCGCCAGCAGATATTTTTCTCGGCGACCGCGCCGGGCAGCGACGTGGAATTCGCCACTGCGCGCTGGAGTCTTACCAAATACTTCCCGATCACGCCCAGGTGGATCATTAGGTTAAATACCGAAGTAGGCTATGGCCATGCGCTCGGTACGACCACGGCGTTACCGCCCTATAAGCAGTACTTTGGCGGTGGACCCCAGTCAGTGCGCGGCTTCAAGGAATCCTGGCTCGGCCCGCGAGACAGCTTTGGTAACCCCTACGGCGGTAACATGTTGGTTGCGAGTCAGCTAGAGCTTATACTGCCGCTTCCGGCTAAATGGGGAAGTCAAGCGCGCGCCGCAATTTTTTATGACATAGGTAACGTGTTCAATACCGGCGAAGTCAATTTTACGGATAAACTGGGAAGCCCTATCGAATACAAGCCGGACGTGGATGAGCTTCGGGCGTCAGTCGGCATCGGCGTCCAGTGGCTGGCGCCGCTCGGCTTATTCAGATTTAGCTATGCGTATCCGCTGAATGCTTATTCGGGTAACGACAGATATTACGGAGACAAACTGGAACGGTTCCAGTTCTCAATTGGTCAAGCGTTTTAAGGAATGGAAAGTTTATGAGTTTTGTAAAGCAGAATTTTGCTAAAATATTATTCGCCCTGGCATTGATTTGTGCATTCGCATTGCCTGCCTCGGCACAGGAAATGAAGATTGGCGTGGTGAACGTACCATTGTTGATGGATCGCGCGCCGCAAACGAAAGCCGCCATGGACGCTTTGCAGGAAGAGTTCGCTCCTCGTCAACGTGAGTTCACTGCTCGGGCGAAGGAACTTGAGGACCTGAACGCCAAGCTGCAAAAAGATGCCGCAGTGATGGGCGAAACCGAGCGCCGCAATGCCGACAAGCAGTTGCGCGACTTACAGCGTGAAGTAGCCCGTTTGCAAACCGAGTTTCAGGAAGACCTGAATCTTCGGCAGAACGAAGAACTCGGCATTTTGCAACGCTCATTGTTGGCCCAAGTGCAGAATTACGCACAGACGCAAGGATTTGATCTTGTCGTTGGTGACGGTGTCCTGTTTGCGAGTGAAGCGGTGAATATCACCGACGATGTGCTGCGGGCGATCGAGACGAGCTACAACGCCACAAGTTCACGCTAAGACAAACGCTGGAGGAAGCGTCAGCCGGCATGCCGATTAGCCTGGGAGAACTTGCCACACAATTTGGTTGCGATCTCGATGGCGACCCGGATGTTGAGGTGAGTTCGGTGGCGACGTTGTCCAACGCTGTATCTGGCAGCGTCAGTTTTCTCAGCAATTCTGCATACAAAAAGCAGCTGTCTTCAACGAAGGCGGCTGCTGTCATTTTGAGCGCCAAGGACTCGGCTGATTGTCCGGTCGCGTCACTCATCAGCGAAAATCCGTACGCGTGCTATGCGCGCATCGCTGCGCGCCTGTATCCAAATCCCGCACTGCAGGCGGGCGTACACGCGTCCGCCTTTGTCGATGCGTCGGCAAGCGTCGCCACGAGCGCGCAGATCGACGCGCTCGCGTTTGTCGGTGCACGGACTGTCATCGGTGAAAACACTTATGTGGGCCCGGGCACTGTGATTGGCCCCGACTGTATCGTCGGCGACAACTGCCGCTTTGTCGCGAATGTAAGCTTGCCGCGCAGAGTGTCGGTCGGCAATCGTGGAATATTCCATCCCGGCGCGGTGATCGGCGGTGACGGATTTGGCAATGCGATAACACCGGACGGTTGGGTCAAAGTGCCGCAGGTTGGCGGTGTTCGTATCGGCGACGATGTCGAGATCGGCTCCAATACGACGGTTGATTGCGGTGCCATCGATGACACCGTTATCGAAAACGGGGTGCGCATAGACAACCTGTGCCAGATATCGCATAACGCCCATATCGGCGAACACACCGCCATGGCAGGCGCCAGTGGCGTATCGGGCAGTACCCGGGTCGGCAAGCGCTGCATGTTTGGCGGGCAGTCAGGTTCGGTTGGGCACATCAGCATTTGCGATGACACGATTATCGCTGGCAGGGCGATGATAACGAATAGTATTACGGAGCCCGGTATGTATGCTTCAAATTTTCCCTCCGAAAAAATTCGTGACTGGAATAAGAAAGTTGCGAGAGTGAGACGTCTCGATGGGCTGTACGAGCGTGTCAAGAAACTGGAGAAGCGCGAGAAATGAGCGATCGCATTCACGCAACGGCCGTTATTTCCGACAAAGCCAGCATTGCTGACGGCGTCGAGATTGGGCCGTATTCCATAATCGGTGACGACGTACAAATTGGTGCCGGCACACGGGTCGGTAGCCATGTAGTGATCAACGGTCCAACGACGATCGGCGACGACAATCACATCTATCAGTTCGCATCAGTCGGTGATGATCCGCAAGACAAGAAATACGCTGATGAACCGACCGAATTGATCGTCGGCGATCGCAACACAATTCGCGAATACTGCACAATGAGTCGTGGCACGATTCAGGATGAAGGTGTCACTCGACTGGGCGATGACAACTGGATAATGGCCTACGTGCATATTGCGCACGATTGCGTCATTGGCGATAAGTGCATCCTGGCCAACAATGCGACGCTCGCCGGGCATGTGCATGTTGGCGACTGGGTTATTTTTGCCGGATTTTCCGGGGCGCACCAATTTTGCAGAATTGGCTCGCACTCCTTTCTTGGAATGTACGCCGGCGCGAGCCGGGATGTGCCCGCCTATACGATGGTCTTCGGTCAGCCTGCGGTGCCAAAGGGAATCAACACCGAGGGCCTTAAGCGACGAGACTTCAGTCGCGAGGAAATTCGCAATATCAAAAATGCGTATCGCATCGTGTATCGGCAAGGTAAGAAACTCACCGAGGCGATACAGGAAATAGAAGTCCTCGCGAAAGAACAACCCGAACTTGGCGTGTTTCTCGAATCGTTGCGATCGCCCGATCGCGGCGTAGTCCGGTAGTCAGATGAAAATAGGACTGGTTGCTGGTGAAGCTTCCGGCGACCTTCTTGGGGCCGGACTCATACGAGCAATCCGTGAGCGCGAGCCAAACGCAAGCTTTGAAGGCGTCGCAGGCTCCGAGATGGTCGCAGCGGGATGCGAGCCCTGGGAAGAAGCAGAGGTGTTGTCCGTCATGGGTCTGGTTGAACCGCTCAAGGTTTTGCCCAGGCTTTTGCGACTTCGACGCACGCTCGCAAAACGCTGGATCGATTCGCCGCCTGATGTATTCGTCGGCATCGATGCACCCGATTTCAATCTTGGCCTTGAAACTCGATTGAAAGCCAAAGGAATTCCGACAGCACACTATGTAAGTCCGTCAGTTTGGGCCTGGCGCCAGGGCCGCATCAGGAAGATTCGCAAAGCGGCAGATTGCGTGCTGTGTATTTTGCCTTTCGAAAAGCGCTTTTACGAAGAGCACGGCGTCCAGGCGGAATTTGTCGGCCATCCGAAAGCCGACAAAGCGCCGCAGTACGCGAATATGGCTGATGCGCGTCGCAAGCTCGGCATGGATCCCGATGCAAGCGTCGTTGCGGTATTACCGGGAAGTCGCAGTAGCGAGGTATCTCGTCTGGGCCCCGTATTTGCGAGAGCGGCTGCATTACTTCGCGACAGGCAGCCATCCCTCCGATTCATAACGCCGGTCGCAACACCAAAATTGCGGCGAATGATCGAAGCTGAGCTTGAAGATGCCGGAGTTGGCGCAGCGTTCATGTTGCTCGATCGCCAGTCCGAAGACGCGATGGCGGCCGCAGACGTCGTGTTGCTGGCATCAGGGACGGCGGCCCTGGAATCGGCGCTGCTGTGCAAGCCGACTGTGGCGGCCTATCAGATATCCGCAGTGAGCATGGCGATTGTCAGGGCGTTTAAACTTTCGAAGCTTGAATATTATACGTTGCCAAATCTATTGACCGAAACACCGCTCGTTCCGGAATTCATTCAGGAAGATGCGACACCCGCGGCCCTCGCAAACGCCGTCGATCAATTGCTTGCGTCACCTCAACAGGCGGCTGCCATTCGGGAGAGATTTGCTACACTGCGTGCGGAGCTGGCGCTTGGTGCCGACCAGCGCGCGGCCGACGCAGTACTTAGCCTCGCAAAATAGAATCGCCTCTTAGAAGCTCGCATGCAACAAGCACAAATTGTTCAGTTTGATGGACCAGTGGCCGGGATCGACGAGGCCGGGCGAGGTCCTCTTGCGGGACCTGTCGTTGCGGCAGCGGTTATCCTCAATTCTGATTGTGTCCCGGTGGGACTGAACGATTCGAAAAAACTTAGCGCGCTGCAACGCGAGCGTCTCGAGATCGAAATTCGTGCAACGGCTCTTGCGTGGTCTGTGGCGTGGTCGGATCGCGCCGAAATTGATTCTCTGAATATTCTTAGCGCAACGATGCTCGCCATGCGCCGTGCCATTCTCGGCCTGTCGGTAGTGCCGACATTCGTGCAGGTAGATGGAAATCACTTACCCAACCTGGATTTCCACGATCGAAAGATTGATGGCGTCGCGATCATTGGCGGCGATGCCCAAGTCGCGGCGATTAGCGCCGCATCAATTCTCGCCAAGACGGCGCGCGACCGCTTCATGGTCGATATGGATCGCTTGTATCCGCACTATGCGTTCGCTCAGCACAAAGGCTACGGCACCGAGATTCACTGCGACCGACTGCGCGAGCACGGTCCCTGTACGCTGCATCGCCGCAGTTTTGCACCGGTGAGAGCGGCATTGTGAGTTCGCCGAATTTCGTTCACTTACACGTACACAGCGAATTTTCGCTCGTCGACAGCACGGTGCGTATTCCGCAATTGATGCAACGCTGCGCCGAAGATGGCATGCCGGCCGTCGCGTTGAGCGATCAAAATAACCTGTTCGCCATGGTGAAGTTTTACACCAAGGCCATCGCCGCAGGAGTGAAGCCAATTATTGGTGCCGACCTCCGCATTGTTAACGAAGACGATCCCGAGCGACCGTATACGCTGATTCTTCTCTGCCAGAACAAGGACGGGTACAAAAGTCTGTCTCGCCTGTTAACCCGATCCTTCCTTGAAGGGCAGCACCGCGGTGAGCCGATGATTCAGCCAGAGTGGCTTACGCGTGAGTCTTGTGACGGCCTGATCGCTTTGTCCGGTGGGCAGAACGGAAATGTAGGGCGCGCGCTGGCACTGGGTCATCCGGAGGCAGCACTCGATGCGCTGCGGCAATGGCAGGAAATTTTTGCTGGACGCTACTATCTCGAGTTAATTCGTACCGGGCGCGCCGGTGAGGAAGATTGCGTGCAGGCCAGCTTGAAGCTTGCAAGCGAGGAGCGTGTGCCGGTCGTTGCGAGCAACGATGTTCGTTTCCTCGACGATGACGGATTCAACTCGCATGAGGCGCGTGTTTGCATACATGCGGGTCGCAGTCTGGCTGACGTGGACCGGCCACGTGCCTACAGCGAGCAGCAATTTCTGCGCAGTTCAGCGGAAATGGCTGAATTGTTTGCGGATATTCCGGAAGCTCTAAGCAACACGGTCGAGGTAGCGAAGCGATGCAATCTGGATCTAAGCCTGGGTGAAAGCGTTTTGCCGGCATTTCCGGTTCCCGACGGTCAGGATGAAATCGACTATCTCGAGAAGGAAGCCAGCGCCAATCTCGCCCGGCTGTTGAGTGAAAAGTTCGACGCCGAAGATACGCCCGTCAAGCGACGTGATGTCGTCAGCGCCCCGTACCATGAAAGACTCGCGATCGAGATCGGCGTCATTCGCGACATGGGATTTCCCGGGTACTTCCTGATTGTTGCTGATTTCATTCGCTGGGCGAGGGAAAACGATATTCCCGTTGGTCCCGGGCGCGGCTCCGGCGCCGGCTCATTGGTGGCCTGGGTACTGGGCATAACGGATCTCGATCCCTTGCAGCACGATTTACTGTTTGAGCGCTTCCTGAACCCGGATCGCGTGTCGATGCCCGACTTCGACATCGACTTCTGCATGGAAGGGCGTGACCGCGTTATCGATTACGTAGCGGAAACCTACGGTCGAAATCGTGTGGCGCAAATTATTACCTTCGGCACGATGGCCGCGAAAGCCGTTATTCGCGATACGGGTCGGGTGCTCGGGCAACCCTATGGATTCGTGGATCGAATCGCGAAGCTGGTGCCGTTCGAAATTGGCATGACGCTCGAAAAGGCGCTCGAACAATCCGACGAACTGGCCGCGATGTACCAGGAAGACGAGGAAGTCACGGCGATGATCGATCTTGCGATGTCGCTCGAAGGTCTTGCGCGAAATGCCGGCAAGCACGCCGGCGGCGTGGTCATCGCCCCCGATGATCTGACGGACTTCACACCGCTGTATTGCGAAGAAGGCGGCACGAATATCATTACGCAGCTCGACAAGGATGACGTCGAGGCGATCGGGTTGGTGAAGTTCGACTTTCTTGGCCTGAAAACGCTGACCATTATTGACTGGGCTGTACGCATCATTAATGCGAACAGCAATGCTGAGCCCATCGAAATTACGCGAATTCCGATGCAGGACGCCGAGACCTTTCATTTACTGCAGAAGACTCAGACAACTGCGGTCTTTCAGCTTGAGTCCAGCGGCATGCGCGACTTGATCAAGCGCATGCGTCCTGACCAATTTGGCGATCTGGTCGCACTCGTCGCGCTGTTTCGCCCGGGCCCGCTGCAATCCGGGATGGTCGACGATTTCATCTCACGCAAGCACGCCACGAACAAAGCCGACATCGACTACCTGCACCCCGAGCTCAAGCCCGTGTTGGAAGAAACCTACGGTGTGATCCTTTACCAGGAACAGGTAATGCAGATCGCCCAGGTTCTTGCGGGTTACACGCTTGGCGGGGCGGACTTGTTGCGCCGTGCCATGGGCAAGAAAAAACCCGAAGAGATGGCGAAGCAGCGCGAAATTTTCGTGACCGGCGCGACAGAGCGCGGCGTCGCCCAGCCGACCGCAACGCGCATCTTCGATCTCATGGAAAAGTTCGCGGCTTACGGCTTTAACAAGTCTCATTCTGCTGCTTATGCCGTACTTTCGTACCAGACAGCGTTCCTCAAGGCGCATTTCCCCGCGGCGTTCATGGCGGCCGTCATGAGTGCTGATCTCGACAATACGGACCGCCTTGTCACATTGAAAGATGATTGCCGTCAGCTTGGACTTGCACTGCGGGCGCCCGACATCAATGAGTCGTCCTATCATTTCAGTGTGTCAGGCGACGACAGCATCCTTTACGGTCTGGGCGCGATTAAGGGCGTCGGACGTGGTGCGGTCGAGTCATTGATCGATGAACGTGAGCAAAACGGTCCGTTCTCGCACCTCAATGAGTTCTGCCGCCGTGTTGACCACGACAAAGTCAATCGACGATCACTTGAGGCCATGATCAAGTCTGGAGCGATGGACGTTTTCGGCCTGACCCGACGTGCGCTGATGCATCAGGTGCCTGAAGCGCTCAAAAGTGCTGATCAACATGCACGCGCTTTGGCCGCTGGTCAGAACGACATGTTCGGTCTGGAGGTTCCCGAACCTGAAATCGAAGCGCCGCAGCAGATCGATATGCGTGAGTGGCAGGAACGGCTGTTGTTAAGCAACGAAAAAGAAGCGCTTGGCCTTTATCTGACGGGACACCCGTTTGATGCAGTTCGAAGCGATGCCCGATTCTTTGTCGATGGCCGCCTCGGTGACCTTGCCTCGGAGCCTGCGCCGCAAAAGTCGCAGGGCGAACGCGACTACGCGCAGCCACGCCGCGACGTCACCGTTGCCGGCCTGATCGTCGACGTTCGCAAACGCGGCAATCGCGTCAGTGTTGTGCTGGACGATGACAGTGGGCGAATCGAAGTCAGCCTGTTCAGCGAGGCCTTTCAGGAATTCCAGCATTTGCTGGTCAAAGACGAAATTGTCGTTATCGGTGGCAGTCTGCGTTACGACGATTTCGTCGGCAGCTGGGCCGTAAACGCAAAAACGGTCTTGCACATTGATCGAGTGATCGAAAGTCGAGCGAAGAGCATGTTACTGAGCTTTGCGCCGAACGGCCAGGGCGAAGCCTTGCTCATGAAATTGCACGATGTTCTGTTGCCGTACCGGGAAGGCAACTGTGACGTTGCCGTGCAATATTATGGCGACAGCGCGGCCGCGCGGCTGGATCTCGGGCCCGAGTGGTCCGTACGCCCAAGCCGTGAATTACGCGACAAACTGACCGAGTTGTTGGGCTCGAATAATGTCCGCCTACTCTACGCACCCGGCCGAGAAATAATGTAGAGTTTGTGCGTTATTCGTACGTAAACGCGCCCTAAGGCCCGATCGCGGCGTGGGCGCCGCTCGTACGCTACGGAAGGCTTATTTTTAATGGAACTGAAATTTCTCGATTTTGAGCAGCCAATCGCCGAACTTGAGGCGAAAATAGAAGAGCTGCGATTCATCGGTGATGATTCTGAGGTGAACATCAACGAGGAAGTCGCGCGGCTGCGCGAAAAAAGCGAGTCACTGACGCGTAGCATATTTTCCAAATTATCGGCATGGCAGGTGGCACAGGTCGCCCGCCATCCGAGTCGACCCTATACGCTTGATTATCTCGCCAGCATCGCGCCCGATTTTCAGGAGCTGCACGGCGATCGGATGTACGCGGACGACCCCGCAATAGTCGGCGGTGTCGGGCGAATCGACGGTCGTGCCGTCATGTTCATCGGTCATCAGAAGGGTCGCGATACGAAAGAACGCGTGCGACGCAATTACGGCATGCCGAAGCCGGAAGGCTATCGAAAGGCTCAGCGATTACTGAAAATGGCCGAAAAATTCAAAATGCCGGTGGTCACCCTGATTGATACTCCTGGCGCGTATCCCGGCGTCGGCGCAGAGGAGCGCGGTCAAAGTGAGGCGATTGCCTACAGCTTGTTCCTGATGGCCGGTTTGAAGACGCCCATTATCTCCGTTGTGATCGGTGAAGGGGGCTCGGGCGGTGCATTGGCCATCGGCGTTGGCGACAAACTGTTGATGCTTCAATACGGCATCTATTCGGTTATCTCGCCCGAAGGATGTGCGTCGATCCTGTGGAAGAGTGCAGAGAAAGCAGAAGACGCGGCCGAGGCGATGCGAATTACGGCAGACAGTCTGAGCGGTTTTGGCCTGGTCGATGAAGTACTCGAAGAGCCGTTGGGGGGCGCGCACAGAGACCCGAACGGGATGGCCGATGTTGTTCGCAACGCACTGATCAGGAGTCTCGACGAACTCGACCAGATGCCGATTGAACAAGTGCTGGAAAAGCGCCAGCAACGCCTGGCCGATTTCGGAGAATACAAAGAAGCGTGAGCTTCAACACCGAAGTTCTTCTGCAGCGGCTCGCGGAGCTCGAAAATCTTGCGCCACCCCCCGCACGCTATGTCATCGCGCTAAGCGGCGGCCTCGATTCCACGGTGCTCGCGCACGCCTTGTCGACAAGCCGGCAACAACACGGCAAATCCCTGGCGGCGGTTCATGTCGACCATCAATTGCATCCCGAGTCGGCAGTCTGGGCAGGGCACTGCAAGGACTTCGCGGAAGAATTCGGTGTCGAGTTCCTGACCGACGTCGCGCAAGTTGATGTCGGCGCGGGGAAGGGCCCGGAGGCTGCGGCGCGCGACGCTCGTTACGCCGCTTTGCGCAATCATGTCGTGGCGGGCGACTGGTTACTCAGTGCCCACCACCAGGACGATCAGGCCGAAACGCTGCTTTTAAATCTTTTGCGGGGCAGCGGCCCGGCGGGCGTTGCGGCGATGCGCTCGATTCGTGAGTTTGGTGACGGCTGGCTGGCGCGACCCTTACTCGAGGTGTCGAGAGACGAACTTGCGACTTATGCCGCTGATGAAGTGCTTAACTGGATTGAAGACCCGAGCAACCATGAGCGGGAATTCGATCGCAATTTTCTGCGCGCCGACGTCTTGCCGCTGTTGCAAACTCGCTGGCCGCACGCACGCGCGAAGTTGGCGCGCAGCGCGACGCTCGCACGTGATGCCGCAAGTCTGTTGGCCGATCTTGCAGACGTCGATATCGCGTCGATGGACGCGACGAGCAAGCGCTTGCCCGTCTCTGGCGTGCTCGCATTATCGCCATCAAGGCAAAGAAACCTGTTGCGACGCGCAATTAAAAAGCAAGGGTTGCCGGTACCTGCAGCGAGCCACTTGCAGGAAATCATGGAGCAGCTGTTACCTGCGCGCGAGGATGCTGAGCCGCTCGTTAACTGGCCCGGCGCCGAGGCCCGTCGCTATCGGGGTACCCTGTATTTGTTGCCGGCGGCGGCCGTCGCCAGTTTCGAGTCGGGGCAGAAACTCGGCGGCAAGGGCGTCCGCATCGGCCCGGGTCTCGGCGAACTGGTATTGGTTTCAGGTGCCGGGCAGGGCTTGTCGGAAGCGGCGGTCGCTGCCGGCCTGAGTGTACGCCTGCGTCGCGGAGGTGAGAAAATTAAGCTTGTTGGTCAATCACATACAAGCAAACTCAAGAAATTACTTCAAGAAGAAGGCGTCGTTCCCTGGCTGCGCGATCAGCTGCCACTGGTCTTTTCCGGAGACAATCTCGTCGCCGTGGCTGACCTGTGGATTGCAGACTCCGCCGCTGCGGAGAATGGCCTACAAATTCGCTGGCTCGGTCGTCCACAACTGTATTGACAACAGGCGTCCGCGGCTTTTTCATTGTTCCGTCAGGGGCTGTCTGTTAATCTTTAACACCGTCTTTAATCCAACGACGGCGCGGCATTCGAAGGGTTGGAAAAAGCACACATTAGTGCTTGGTCTCCAGCCCTTTCTTATTTCCCGTCATCAGTGACTGAGTGCGCATATGAATCGGTATGTATTTATCACGGGCGGCGTGGTGTCTTCCCTCGGCAAGGGCATTACCTCGGCTTGCCTCGGCGCCATTCTGGAGGCACGTGGTCTCTCGATCAGCATGATCAAGCTGGACCCCTACCTGAACGTGGATCCGGGCACGATGAGCCCGTTTCAGCACGGCGAGGTGTTCGTTACGCATGACGGTACGGAGGCAGACCTCGATCTGGGTCATTACGAGCGATTCGTTCGCACGACGACCGGACGCAACAGCAATTTCACGACAGGTCGAATCTACGAAAGCGTCATCGGCAAGGAACGTCGCGGCGACTACCTGGGCGCGACGGTGCAAGTCATCCCGCACATCACCGATGAGATAAAGGAAAGTGTCGTGCGCGGTGCAGGTGATGCAGACATTTGTCTCGTCGAGATCGGCGGTACGGTAGGCGATATCGAATCCCTGCCGTTTCTCGAGGCGATTCGCCAGATGGGCGTGGAGCTCGGGCGTGATCGGGTCGCGTATGTACACCTGACGCTGGTGCCGTACATCGCAACCTCGGCGGAGATTAAAACCAAGCCCACACAGCACTCGGTGAAAGAGCTGCGCTCCATCGGTATTCAACCGGATATTCTGGTCTGTCGCTCAGAGCAGCCACTCCCGGATGAGCAACGCAAAAAGATTGCGTTGTTTACGAACGTTAAGGAAGAGGCTGTCATCTCGGCTTATGACGCCGATGACCTCTACAAAATTCCGGAAATGATGCATGAGCAGGGGCTCGACGACATCGTCGCCAAGCAGTTCGGAATGGACTTGCCACCGGCGAATCTGGCTGAGTGGCAGGCCATTGTTGAGGCGAAGCAGAACCCACAGGCAGAAGTCACGGTCGCAATGGTCGGCAAATACGTCGACCTCCGCGATTCCTATATTTCACTGTCTGAGGCATTGCTTCACGGTGGGATTCACACTCGCACTCGAGTCAATATTCGTTACATTGAGGCGCAGGATATTGAAACGCAGGGCATCGATTGCCTGCACGGCGTCGATGGCATCGTGGTCCCGGGTGGTTTTGGTGATCGCGGCATCGAGGGCAAGATTCAGGCGGTGCAGTATGCGCGCGAAAACGACATTCCCTACCTTGGTATTTGCCTGGGTATGCAGGTTGCAGTGATCGAGGCAGCACGTCACATGGCGGGCCTTGAAGGTGCGATGAGCACTGAATTTACCAAAGACTCTCCGCATCCGGTTGTCGGTCTGATTACGGAGTGGCGGGACGCAAGCGGTGATGTCGAGGAGCGTGACGAGGGCTCGGACCTGGGTGGCACGATGCGCCTTGGCGCACAACAAGTCAGCCTGGCGAAGGGTTCACTTGCCGCCATGACGTATGGCGTCGAGTCGATCGAGGAACGTCATCGGCATCGTTTCGAGGTGAATAACAATTACCGCGACCAACTGGAGGCCGCAGGCTTGCATTTTTCCGGCTTGTCAGTCGACGATCTCGTGGAAATGGTCGAGATTTCGGATCATCCCTGGTTCCTGGCGAGCCAGTTCCATCCGGAATTCACGTCTAATCCGCGCGACGGCCATCCATTGTTTTCCGGCTTTATCATGGCGGCCCGCCTGCATCATGAAGGTGAGCTGCCGAGGGCGGCGGAAGCGTGAAACTGTGCGGCTTCAATGCGGGCAACGATCAGCCGATCTTCCTGATCGCCGGTACCTGCGTAATTGAAAGCGAGGGTATGAGCCTCGATGTTGCCGGCAGTCTCAAAGAGATCTGCTCGGACCTCGGGGTCCCATTGATTTACAAATCGTCCTTTGACAAAGCCAATCGCAGCTCGGCATCCGGGCATCGCGGCCCCGGCATGGAGGAAGGACTCAGAATTCTGTCAGAAGTGAAGCGTCAGCTGGATTTGCCAATCCTGACCGACGTTCATGAAGATACGCCAATGGATGAAGTCGCCGACGTAGTCGATGTACTGCAAACGCCGGCTTTTCTTAGTCGGCAGACGAATTTTATTTTGCGTGCTGCCGGCGCCGGCAAGCCCGTGAACATCAAGAAAGGCCAGTTCCTGTCGCCGTGGGAAATGCAAAACGTGGTTGACAAAGCGAAGTCCACGGGCAACCAGGACATCATGGTCTGTGAGCGCGGCTTTTCCTTTGGTTACAACAACCTGATCTCTGATATGCGCAGTCTCGCGGTGATGCGCAGTACTGGCTGTCCCGTCGTGTTCGACGCGACGCATTCGGTGCAACAGCCAGGCGGTCTCGGTACGGCTTCGGGCGGCGCTCGTGAATTCATTCCGGTGCTGGCGCGTGCGGCCGCGGCAGCAGGCGTAGCTGGTTTTTTCATGGAGACGCACCCGGAACCGGAAAAAGCCTTGAGCGACGGTCCCAACGCGGTGCCGCTCGACAAAATGCGCCCGTTGCTCGAAACGATCATCGAAATCGACAGCGCCGTGAAGAAGAATGACTATCTCGAGGCGGAATTCGGTCTCGGCAATTAACCTGAGCAATTAATCAATGATCGAAATTAAGGATATTCGCGGTCGCGAAATTCTGGATTCGCGCGGTAATCCCACTGTTGAGGCCGATATCGAGCTCGCCGACGGTACGACTTCACGGGCTGCCGTGCCATCGGGCGCATCAACGGGAACAAGGGAAGCCGTTGAGCTTCGCGACGGTGACAAATCACGCTATTTCGGCAAAGGCGTTCAGCAGGCCGTCGCAAATATCAATGGTGAACTGCGTGACGCGCTAATTGCGCAAAGTTTTGACAATCAACGTGGCCTGGATCATTGCATGCTGGATCTCGACGGCACCGAAAACAAGTCGCGTCTCGGCGCGAACGCATTGCTGGCGATTTCGCTGGCTGCTGCAAAAGCGGACGCATTGTCCAACCGCGTGTCGCTGTTCCGGCATCTCGGCGACGATACGACCATGCCCTTGCCGATGATGAACATCATCAATGGCGGCGCTCATGCCGACAACAGTGTCGATATCCAGGAATTCATGATTTTGCCGGTCGGCGCGCCGAGTTTTTCCGAGGCTCTGCGGCACGGCACGGAGATATTTCACACACTCAAGTCCGTCCTGCACAGCCAGGGCATGAATACCGCGGTGGGAGACGAGGGTGGTTTCGCGCCGGATCTGCCGTCAAACCAGGCGGCGCTCGATACGATCATGACCGCGATCGAAAAAGCGGGTTTCAAGCCCGGTGAAGACATTTTGTTGGGTCTGGATGTCGCGAGTTCGGAGTTCTACAAAGACGGTGTCTATGACCTGGAATCAGAGAGCCGGCGATTTGATGCCGCGGGATTCGTCGATTATCTCACCGGCCTCGTGGATGCCTATCCGATCATTACAGTCGAAGATGGCATGGAAGAAAGCGACTGGGACGGCTGGCGCCTGCTGAGCGAAGCCATTGGTGACCGGGTCCAGCTGGTCGGCGATGACCTGTTTGTCACCAATACCTCGATCCTCGAGCGCGGCATCAAGGAAAAAATTGCCAATTCGATATTGATAAAACCCAACCAAATCGGTACCTTAAGCGAAACTCTTGATGCAATTACTATGGCGGTGGACGCGGGCTACAGCGCCGTGATCTCGCACCGGTCCGGGGAGACCTCGGATGCGACGATCGCCGACATAGCGGTAGGCACTCGAGCGACGCAGATCAAGACCGGCTCTTTGTCGCGGTCAGACCGCATCGCCAAGTACAACCAACTGCTGCGCATCGAAGAGGAACTGGGCGGCACGGCGGGATACGCCGGCCGCGGGGCATTTTCGGTTGCTGCGCCCTGAACAGCGGGACAAGGTCCGACTTGGGACATACGAATTGAGCGGGTAAGAGACTTGGGATTAATGCGCTGGATGCTCGTCATGCTTGGCATTGTGGCAATCGCTCTGCAGGGCGAATTGTGGCTTGCCGATGACGGCTATCGTAAGACGGTTAATCTGCGTGCAGCCGTTGCAGAGCAACGCGGACTGAACGAGCAACTTAATGAGCGCAATACGGCCCTCGACGCTGAAGTGATCAATCTCAAACAGGGTCTTGAAGCTGCAGAGGAACGCGCTCGGACGGACCTGGGACTCGTCGGCCAAAACGAAACCTTCTACCAGGTCGTCACGACCGCAGGCAGAAATCGTTAGTCCGATTCCCGATTGGGCGCGCGCTCACGGTGAGTCATTGTTCGAGGCACGTATTCGCAGCGTGCCCGACGACTTCATCGTCACCGAAAACATCGACTTCGAGCTGTCCGGCGACGGTGAGCACGACTTCCTTTGGATCGAAAAAAGCGGCGCGAATACCGCGTGGGTGTCGCGTCAGCTTGCGGCTCATGCGGGAGTAGCTGCCAAAGACGTCGGCTATGCCGGACTGAAAGATCGACACGCAATTACGAGCCAGTGGTTTAGTGTGCGCCGACCGAGCGGAGAGGGCACAGATTGGTCAGCATTCGAAGCCGAGGGCGTGCGCGTCGTCAAGATCAGCAGGCACAACAAGAAGCTCAGGCGCGGTGCACACCGCTCCAATTCCTTTCGCATTGCCTTGCGCTCGGCCGAGATCGACGGACTTCGCGATGAGATCAGCTCTCGCGTGTGGATCATCGAGAAGAACGGCATTCCAAACTACTTCGGCGAGCAACGCTTCGGCCGCGGCGGAGGCAACATCGAACTGGCGAAGGCCGTATTCGCGGGTCGCCGCGTGAAACGCGATAAGCGCAGCATCGCAATCTCGAGCGCTCGTTCACTGCTGTTCAATCACATTCTTGATGCCCGGGTACGCAACGAGACCTGGAATCAGCTGCTGGCCGGTGATGTCGCGAATCTGGACGGATCGGGCAGCATATTTGCGGTGGATAAAATGACGCCCGATCTCACGGATCGCTGCGACGCATGCGACATTCACCCGACAGGTACACTCTGGGGCGACGGCGCGTCGTTATCGTCAGGAGGTGTCGCAGCCGCCGAACTCGAAGCGGTCGCAGGCTTTGACAGTCTGACTGAAGGCCTGAAGAGCGCGCGAGTCGAAGCCTCCAGCCGTGCCCTGCGATTGCCGGTGTCGAATCTCAATGCCGAATTCAGCGACGAGGTAGTGTGGCTGAGCTTTAGTCTGCAAAAGGGTGGCTTCGCGACGTCAGTGCTTCGCGAAGTCGCGACGACGGAGGGATGACCGCTATGGACCGCAAGCAGCCGGTCATTTTCGTTAAATTGGCTGAAATTAAACGGCTGCTAACGGCCAATAGCGGACGTTACCCACGAAGGAATTGCTGAGTTACGCGCCTCCTACCTGACGACTATAAAAGGCGACCAGTAATTGCTTGACTCTGTAGTAACTACAGGGAATAGGATTACAGGCACCCAACACAGGGAAAACGGCACATGACGAGTTTAGATCCAGGCGGTGGGAGGCGACAATGGCCTCGAACGTTCGGGCAGGAGCTTGCCGTTCTCGTGGTCACTGCAGCGGCTGTCACGGTTCTTTTCATGTTTGTCGTGAATCCGTTGATCGGATGGCCTGCCGTTGCGCCGATGCCTGTGCGCAGCATCATCTTAGCTTTGGTCATCATCTGGATAGCGAGAGGGCGCGGGGAAAGCCTCTCGGCGTTCGGACTTGCACGACCTCGGCGAATTTGGCTTGCCGTTGTCCTAGGTTTTATCTTCGTCGCCGTAGGCCTCTTCGCCCTTCAGCCGCTCAAGGATCTGCTGCGTGAAGCAGTGAATGCGCCGCCTGCGGACTTAAGTTCCTTGGAATATATTCATGGTAATTTGGCTGCCTATCTGGTGTCGCTCGTAGCAGTATGGGTGGCGGCTGGCTTTTCTGAGGAGTTCATCTTCCGTGGCTATTTGATGAATCGAATCGCGGCTATAGGCCGCGGCAGCGTCTTGGCATGGGTTTTTGCGATTACAGTGCAAGCGACAGTGTTCGGGCTTGGGCATTTATATGCCGGC
>Ga0255057_10000320_pt1 | contig 27277 bp, 24 predicted proteins | sample Cases_109_6_MG_FD_189022 | JGI IMG/M metagenome (GOLD analysis project Ga0255057, IMG submission 189022) | Seawater microbial communities from Amundsen Gulf, Northwest Territories, Canada - Cases_109_6 | ecosystem: Environmental > Aquatic > Marine > Gulf | place: Canada: Northwest Territories... | reverse complement strand
ATAATTGAAGCAGTACATCACTCTAATTTGCCTGCCGCAGAATTTGCCTACTGGCTAGTATTGGCGGGAGTATTCATTACTGCTTTTTATTCTTTCCGTTTATTATTTCTTGTGTTTCATGGCGAGTCGCGAATGGATGCGTACACTGAAGGTCATGTAAAAGAATCTCCTAAAGTCATTACAATCCCGCTAATTTTATTGGCAATCCCTTCTGTATTCGCTGGATTATTTATCGGAACGTTCGTATTCGGTGATTATTTTGCTCAAAGTATCTTTGTTGCTGAGCATCATCATGCGGTTGCAGAGCTAAAACAACATTACCATGGTGTATGGCAATTTATTGTTCATGCAGTATGGGAGAGCAAAAAAGGTTTCTTATTAATGGCCGCAGGAATTTTCTGTGCTTGGTGGTTATGTTTGAAGCAACCGAAGCTTGCAGAAGATCTAAAACAAAAATTACAAATCCCTTATAAGATTTTATTAAATAAATACGGAATTGATGAGTTATATCAAATGCTGTTCGCTAGTGGCGCACGAAAAATAGGTGCATTTTGTGATTCTTTTGGTGATCGATTGTTAATTGACGGCTTGGTGGTAAATGGTACCGCAAAAATTGTAAATTGGTTCTCAATTAATTTGCGCACTATGCAGACGGGTTACCTATATCACTATGCTTTCGCCATGATCATTGGCTTATTAATCTTATTAAGCAAGGTATTACTACAGTAGTCGCAATGGTTAATTCACTACCAATCTTAAGCATATTGATTTGGTTACCTATAGTTGGCGGCTTATTTGTGCTTGCAGCTAAAAAGATATCTGTGGGAGTAGCGAGATGGTTGTCTTTAATTGTTGCGTTAGCCACTTTGGTTATCAGCATCATATTAATGATGGGTTTCGATAGTAGCCAATATGCAATGCAATTCTACGAAAAAATTCCATGGATTGATGTGTTTAATATTTACTACGCGCTGGGTGTTGATGGAATTTCAGTACCGTTAATCTTGCTTACCACAGTAATTACTGTACTAGTAATTATTGCCGGTTGGGAAATTTCTCGTGAGTGTATTGCTGAATATTTAGCAACATTTCTAGTCTTAGAAGGTCTGATGATTGGAGTGTTCTGTGCGCTTGATGCCATTCTCTTTTATATTTTCTTTGAAGGTATGTTGATTCCAATGTTTTTAATCATTGGAATATGGGGTGGACCAAGAAGAGTCTATGCAACCATTAAGTTCTTTTTGTACACTTTTTTTGGTTCAGTGTTTTTGTTGATAGCGCTTATATATCTATATTTAAACGCAGGTACCTTCGACATCGCTGCACTGCAACTCACTCGATTTGATGAAAATCAGCAATTGTTTTTGTTTCTCGCCTTCTTTATTGCTTTTGCTGTCAAGATTCCCATGTGGCCAGTTCATACTTGGTTGCCGGATGCGCATGTAGAAGCGCCAACGGGCGGTTCGGTAGTGTTGGCTGCAATCATGTTGAAAGTGGGTGGTTATGGTTTCTTGAGGTTTAGTATACCTATTACTCCCTATGCAAGTAGTCAGCTAGCATATTTAGTCATTGCAGTCTCATTGATTGCAGTAGTCTATATCGGCTTTGTCGCGTTAGCGCAACGGGATATGAAAAAGCTGATCGCATATTCATCTATTGCGCATATGGGTTTTGTGACACTTGGGTTTTTTGTAATTTTTAAGTTGGCAGCTAATAACAGTTCATATTCAGAACTCGCATTACAAGGCGGCATGGTGCAGATGATCTCGCACGGATTTATATCCGGCGCTATGTTTCTATGCGTAGGGGTTTTGTATGACCGTATGCATAGTCGACAAATAGCCGATTATGGTGGTGTGGCGAATACCATGCCTAAGTTTGCAACCTTTTTTGTAATTTTTGCAATGGCTAATGTGGGTTTGCCAGGAACCTCGGGGTTTGTAGGCGAGTTCATGGTGATATTGGCAAGTTTTAAAGCTAATGTTTGGTTTGCGTTTTTAGCAGCAAGCACTTTAATTTTAGGAGCTGCCTATACGTTATGGATGGTTAAACGCGTTGCGTTTGGTGAGATTGGTAACGATGAAGTAGCTAAACTTAAAGATTTAAATAGTCGCGAGTTTTTCTGTTTGTTTGTTTTAACACTATTTATTTTATGGATTGGCCTTTGGCCAGCACCACTAATAGAAATGATGGATGCATCTGTTTCGCATCTTTTGTATCAAGCTCAACAAACTAATCTCCCTTTATAGAACGACATATTAGTAATGGATAGCTTAGATATAAATTCAATAGATTCACTACCCGGATTGCTCGGTATGTTGGCAAAATCTTTGGTGGTGATGCCTGAAATCGCGCTGCTTACTGCGACTTTGGCTATTTTAATGATTAGTCTATTTTCAGGTCGTAAGAGTGAGCTATTCACCTATGTCTTAAGTATAACAATCTTGTTGATTATGGTTTTATTGATATTTCGTAGTTTAAACCGTCCTGAGGTAGTGTTATTTGGCGAAATGTATGTGAATGATGAATTGGCGAAGCTGATTAAACTATTGGTATGTATTTCTGTTGCAGTCGTTTTTATTTATGCACGCCCCTATTTATTAAATCGTGAAAATTCACGACCTGAATTTTATATATTAGGGTTGTTCGCCACGCTAGGGATGTTAGTGATGGCTTCTGCGCAAAATTTCATAACAATTTATTTGGGCCTGGAGTTATTGTCTTTATGTATGTATGCCTTGGTCGCCTATTTGCGAGACTCTAACAATGCTGGAGAAGCTGCGATTAAGTATTTTGTTCTCGGTGCTATTGCTTCGGGAATGCTGCTCTATGGTATGTCTATTATGTATGGCATTACTAGCGCACTGAGTTTGAGTGAAATCAATGCGTATCTAGTAAATGTGGATGAGCTAAATATAGGTTTAATTTTTGCGTTAACGTTTATTGTTGTTGGGGTTGCGTTCAAATTTGGTGCAGTTCCTTTTCACATGTGGGTACCAGATGTTTATCAAGGTGCGCCTACCGCGGTGACTTTATTTATTGCAACTGCTCCAAAATTTGCTGCATTCGTTATGGCAATTCGCTTATTAAGCCATGGCATGCAAGAGTTAGTTGTGGATTGGCAGCAGATGTTGATGATATTAGCGGTGTTGTCTTTGATTTTTGGTAATGTCATTGCAATTGCGCAGAGTCATATCAAACGCATGCTCGCATATTCAACTATTTCGCATATTGGCTTCGTGTTACTTGGATTTTTATCTGGTGAGAATTTTGGTTATGCATCTTCATTGTTCTACATAGTAATTTATGTGCTAATGGCGGCAGGTGCTTTTGGTGTATTGCTGTCATTAAAGAAAAATGACGATGCTGATGTTGATGCGCTCTCAGAATTTAAAGGCTTAAGTCAATCGCATCCACGTTTAGCCATGATCATGTTATTGGTTATGTTTTCCATGGCGGGCATGCCACTTACTGTTGGCTTCTATGCCAAATTATATGTATTACAGAGCTTGGTTTATAACGACTTTATTTGGCTCGCAATTTTGGCAGTAGTAATGTCGATAGTAGGCGCGTTTTATTATTTGCGAGTCATTAAATATATGTACTTTGATGGTCTTGAGCAAAGTTTAGGTGCGCAAGATGCGTTGGTTGCAAATACTGTACTTTCAATAAATGGTTTGCTTATTGTTGGGTTATTTATCTTCCCTAACTATTTGCTCAATTATTGTGTATATGTGTTTCAGTAGTGCATAGTTGCTTGATAAATTAAGTCTATCTGCGTAGACTCCTGCGGCTCAGGTTGATGCGGGGTGGAGCAGTCTGGCAGCTCGTCGGGCTCATAACCCGAAGGTCGTAGGTTCGAATCCTACCCCCGCTACCACTATTCAATAAATTACCTTAATCGCTCGACTTTACTTGTCATAATTTCTGGCTATTAACTGGTCAGATACAATCACAACTCCGGCTTTTAGTCGCACTTTATATATATTTTGAAGCTCTGACGTATTCGGCGATCATGCTATATTTATAGTCATGCTCATTACCTTCGAAACTAAAGCTTATGCCAAAATTACTATGTTCGGGGATGTGGCTATCAAGCTAATAAAGTTTATGGGTCATAGCGGTACTATTCCAGGAGCCATACAGGTAGATGATTTACCTAAGGCATTAGAACAATTAAAAGTTTCAGTGCATACAGAGATGGATATTTATCATGAACGCGATCAGGGTAAAGAGTCTGAAGATGGTGAAACTTATGTGAGTATCGATAAGCGAGCCAAGCCACTAATTGAATTACTTGAAGCAGCGATTGAGCAAAAAGAAGATGTTATGTGGGATGAATAAGTTTTTGTATGCTAATGCAATGCATTGGATGATGCATGCTGTAATAAAATTTTAGTTTACAAGAAGTTACGTTGGATATTTAAGATGTTATTGAGAACTTCTCAAGCTAGTAACTCAAGCAAAGAACACTGTATAATGGCTCTGTAATCTATGTAAATGTTGAAGATTATGGTAATTATAAGAAACTAAAGGAGTTTGCAAATGAGTGAAGCCAGTTTATACGACCGTCTTGGTGGTGGTGACAAATTAAAAACTATCGTTGCGGATATATGGGTCAACCATACCAGCAACCCAAAAATAAAAAACCGTTATACCAATAGTGACGGTGAGAAAGTAAAACAAGTTGTTTGGGAGTTTTTCTGTTCTGGCATTGGCGGACCTCAAGAATATACTGGTCAAGACATGCTTACTGCGCATACAGGTATGAATATCAACGATACTGAATTTAATGCAGTATGTGATGATGTGCTTGCGGCATTGGATAAGAACGGTGTGGGTCAAAAGGAAAAAGACGAAGTGCTTTGCATACTTTACTCTATGAAGAATGATATCGTAGACGTATAAGCGAATATCCAGTTTTGGCAATTGAGCCAACAAAAAAGCCCGATTAAATCGGGTTTTTTTTGTGTTTGCCGCATACTGGAACGAGGGATTACCCTGGTGGTGCGGAGATTCGCCCACAAATATCCACCATCAGCCAGGGAAATAACCGCGAGACAAACTCTTTACTTGTAGCCGAGTTTTTTTTTGCCTATACTGGTGATGTATTAGTTTGCTAAGTCATTGTTTTTCAATGATAAGGAAGGGCCCCTTGAGGGCCTTTTTTATTGCTTATTCATAACTTTGTTCGCAATAAGTTTAGTGTGGGTTGTGAAAAGCATACTCATAAGGATTTGAGGAGAATGGAAATGGGCTTAGTGTGCCCATTTTTTTATTAGACCTAGAGAATTGAATGAAATACTAGGTAAGTAAATTTGGTCAAGCAGTTAGGGAATAGAAGTTGTTTAATGATCCGTATGGAATTGTGCCCATTGTTGAACCCGTAATTGTAGGTATGGGGTACAAACTATGGGGCTTAGAATACCAAGCAAGCGAAAATACTGCACAGGTACGGATATTTATTGATCATAGTAAAGGTATAACACTAGAAGATTGTTCGCGCGTAAGTCAGCAACTTAGTGCGGTTTTAGATGTTGAGGATCCAGTGCAAGTACCTTACACGTTGGAGATTTCCTCTCCTGGGATCAATCGAAAATTATTTAGTACTGAGCAAATGAAAGATGCAGTGGGAAGTAAGGTAAAGGTCAAAACCACTTGGCCAATAAATGAGCGAAGAAATATACGCGGAATATTAATAAACGCGGACGATGATCAGTTAACGGTCGTAACACAAGAAGGCAAAGAATTTTTAGTACCAATAGAAGCGATTAAAAATGCGAAATTAGATTTAGATATTGATCCGAATCTAAGTATTAAAAATTAAATATATTGAACTAGGTCTTAGTTATTTTTTAAGTATAGGAAGTTAGTTTTTTAAATTATGAACAAAGAAATTTTACTTGTAGCTGACGCTGTCTCAAATGAGAAAGGTGTCGAAAAAGATATAATTTTCCAAGCGATTGAAGCAGCTCTTGCAACAGCAGCGCGCAAGAAACATGGCATGGAAATGGACATCCGTGTGGAGATTGATCGTGAAACTGGCGATTACGAATCTTTTCGACGCTGGGAAGTATTAGATGATGAAGATCCAGAGTTTGATTCGACAGAAAGACAAATCCTATATAGCTATGCAATCCTAGAACATCCAGAAATGCAAATTGGTGAATTTATAGAAGAGCCAATAGAATCTGTAGCCTTTGGTCGAATTGCAGCGCACACGGCAAAACAGGTAATTGTACAAAAAATACGTGAAGCTGAACGTTCACAAATTGTAGAGATATTCCAAGACCGCATTGGTGAATTGGTCATGGGTGTTGTTAAGCGTAGCGATCATTCTGGAACTTTTATCGATCTAGGTAGTAATGCAGAAGGGTTTATTTCACGTGAACACATGATTGCGCGTGAGGCTATGCGTCCTGGAGATCGAGTTAGAGCTTTTTTGCATGAAGTTCGCGAAGAAGTACGCGGTCCTCAATTGTTCCTAACTAGAACGGCGCCAGAGTTTTTAATTGAGTTATTCAAATTAGAAGTTCCTGAAGTAGGGCAAGGTTTAATTGAGGTGCTTTCTGCGGCTAGAGATCCTGGTTTGCGTGCAAAAATTGCAGTTAAGTCTAATGATCCAAGATTAGATCCAGTAGGCGCATGTGTAGGTATGCGAGGTTCTCGTGTGCAATCAGTATCTAATGAGCTTGCGGGTGAGCGGATCGATATTATTCTTTGGGATGAAAATGCTGCGCAATATGTAATTAATGCTATGTCACCAGCAGCGGTTACTTCTATTGTTGTTGATGAAGATAAAAACAGCATGGACATTGCTGTAGAAGATGAAAAGTTATCTCAAGCGATTGGTCGCGGCGGCCAAAACGTAAAACTTGCCAGCCAGTTAACGGGTTGGGAGTTAAATGTTATGACTGAAGGTCAGGCAGAAGAGAAAAGTGAAACGGAAACACGTCAAATTGTTGAAATGTTCATGTCTCAGCTTGATGTAGATGAGGAAGTAGCTGTAATTCTTGCGCAAGAAGGTTTTTCGAGTGTTGAGGAAGTAGCCTATGTGCCGCCAAAAGAATTGGTAGAAGTTGAAGAATTTGACGAAGAAATGGTTGAGGAATTACGTGCTCGTGCTAGAGATGTGTTGCTTACCACTGCATTGGTTACCGAGGAAAAATTTGCTGATGTAGAGCCGTCTGCTGACTTACTCAATATGAAAGGCATGGATAAAGATTTAGCCTTTGAACTAGCCTGTAGAGGTATAACCACCATGGAAAATCTTGCAGAGCAATCCGTTGATGAGCTATTGGAGATCGAAGGTTTAGACTCTGAGCGTGCAGGCGCACTAATTATGCTTGCGCGTGCACCATGGTTTGAAAATGAAGGTGCTACAACGTAATGAGAAACTTAATCAAATTTAATTTTAAAATTTTAGTGAATAATAATGAGTGAAGTAACTGTAAAACAGCTAGCAGCAGCGGTTAAAACGCCTGTTGAAAAATTGCTAGTTCAGCTATCGGAAGCAGGTTTAGAATTTAGTGCTGAAGACCAAGTGGTTTCTGATGAGCAAAAAATGCAATTACTCGATTACTTGCGCAACAATCGAAGCAAGGCTAGCGAGAATTCTGCTGGCGAAGGCAAAAAGATTACTTTGCGTAGGAAAAGTACTTCGATCTTAAAAGTAGGCGGCTCAACAGGCAGGAATGCTACTGTTGCCAATACGGTGAATGTAGAAGTGCGAAAAAATCGCACTTATGTAAAACGCAGTGTAGTACTGGAAGAGGCGGCTAAAGAAGAGCAACAACGTGTTGATGAGCAGGCTGCCAAAGAGGCTGAAATTGCTGAGCAATTAGAGCAAGCCGCAGCAGCTAAAGCGGCAGAAATAATAGCTAAAAAAGAAGAGCTCGAAAAACAGAAAACCTTAGAACAAGAAGCGATTGTTCGGGATCCAATTGAGCAAGGAATACCAACAGCGCCAATAGGTATAAGAGTGGTTACTCCTGCTCCAGAAACACCAATCGTCGCAGAAGAGAAAAAGCCAGCTACAGCAAAAGATAAGAAATCGGGTAAACCAAGACGTCAAGAATTACATGTAGCAAGCGATAAACGTGGCAAGCGCAAAGCAAAGCCTAAACATCGTCGGCCAGGTAAGGTAGCTCCTAGCGATAAACACCAATTTGAAAAGCCTAGTGAGCCCATTAAGCGTGAAATTTTAGTGCCGGAGAGTATTTCTGTATCTGATCTTGCGCAAAAGATGGCTATTAAGGCTGCAGAAGTGATCAGTGTGATGATGAAAATGGGTGTGATGGCGACGATCAATCAAATTCTAGATCAAGACACTGCAATTCTTGTTGTTGAAGAAATTGGACATGAAGCCAAGCCAATGGAAGCTTCGAATATTGAAGAATCTGTATTGCAAGTTGAATATGATGAGTCTAAAGCGCTGGCGCGTAACCCTGTGGTAACCGTCATGGGTCACGTTGATCATGGCAAAACGTCTTTACTTGATTATATTCGTCGCACCAAAGTTGCTTCGGGTGAGGCAGGTGGTATTACTCAGCATATAGGTGCATACAGTGTTAGTACAGATAAAGGCACGATTGCTTTCCTAGATACACCAGGTCACGCCGCATTTACCGCAATGCGTGCACGTGGTGCAAAAGCGACAGATATTGTTGTTATTGTTGTCGCTGCAGATGATGGTGTAATGCCACAAACAAAAGAAGCGGTAGAACATTCGCGTGCAGCAAACGTACCAATGATCGTTGCGGTAAATAAAACAGATAAAGAAAATGCAGATCCAGAACGTGTGCGTAATGAACTTGCTGCGTTAGAAGTTTTACCCGAAGAGTGGGGTGGCGACACTATATTTATAAATGTATCAGCACTTACTGGTGCAGGTATAGATGAATTACTTGAAGCTATTTCATTACAAGCTGAAATTCTGGAGTTAAAAGCCGTCGATCATGGTCCAGCATCAGGTGTGATAATTGAGGCCACATTAGATAAAGGTCGTGGGCCGGTAGCAACAGTGTTAGTTCAACAAGGCATGTTGTCTAAAGGCGATATGTTGTTAACAGGTGAAGAATATGGCCGTGTTCGTGCGATGTTCGATGAAAACGGTAAAGAAATTAATAAGGCCGGTCCATCTACACCGGTAGTTATATTGGGATTATCTGGTGCAGCGAACGCAGGGGATGAGGCGATAGTAGTTGCTGATGAGCGCAAGATACGTGAAATTGTAGATTTACGTAAAAGTAAATCACGAGATACTCGATTTGCTGCGCAACAAGCTTCTAAGCTAGAAGATGTATTTAGTCAGATGGGTGAAGGTTCCACGGCAACCGTAAATGTTTTGATTAAAGCCGATGTGCAAGGTAGTGCAGAAGCATTAAAAGATGCACTTGAAAAGCTATCCACAGACGAGGTCAAAGTCAAGATTGTGATGGCTGCAGTTGGCGGTATTAATGAATCCGATGTAAATCTTGCAGAAGCATCTAAAGCGGTGATTATAGGTTTTAATGTCCGCGCAGATAATGCCGCAAAGAGAACCGCTTCAGATGTTGGAGTTGAAATTCGCTATTACAGTATCATCTATGAAGCAATTGATGATGTGAAATTGGCAATGAGCGGTCTACTTTCGCCAGAATTGCGTGAAGATATTATTGGTCTTGCCGAAGTTAAAGATGTGTTTAGATCTTCGAAGATGGGCGCAGTAGCAGGTACGCAAGTAGTTGAAGGGGTAATCAAGCGCGGCAGTCCAATTCGAGTATTGCGTGACAATGTTGTTATATATGAAGGCGAGTTAGAGTCATTGCGTCGACATAAAGATGATGTCAATGAGGTGAAATCAGGAACAGAATGCGGTATTGCAGTTAAAAACTATAATGATGTTCAACCTGGTGATCAGATTGAAGTATACTATCGCACTGAGGTCGCCAGAACCATCTAAAAACTACAAATTAAAATCTCATATACTTATTTATTAAAAAGCATTTATCAAAATGCAACAAGAATCATCTAGACCCCTTAGAGTTGGTGAACAACTTCGCCGCGAACTTACTTTAATATTGCGTAATGAGGTAAAAGATCCTCGTGTTTGTGAAATCATTATTTACGATGTTGTAGTAAGTAAAGATCTTGGTGCTGCAAAGGTGTATTTTAGCCCAATGGATATAAAGCAAGATGCTAGTGAGGTAATGAAAGGTCTACAAAGTGCCAGTGGTTTTCTACGAACACAGTTAGGGAAGATTTTAAGTTTACGTAAAATGCCAGAATTGCGATTTATCGTTGACGATACGGAAGCCAAAGGTGATCGCATCGAGCAACTTATTCAAAACAGTCTTCATAAGTAATAATTGCTACAAGTCACCCAAAAAGAATGGGCAAAGAGAAAAATAAGGGTAGGGCTTTAAATGGTTTGTTGCTTCTTGACAAGCCTGCTGGCGAATCTTCAAATCGATCTCTGCAAAAAGTAAAACGAATATTCAACGCTGCGAAAGCCGGTCATACTGGTACCTTGGACCCTCTGGCAACGGGTTTGTTAGTGATATGTTTTGGTCGGGCCACGAAGATTTCTGATTATCTACTCGCCGCAGATAAACAATATCGAGTCGTGCTTAAATTAGGAGAGACGACCGATTCGGGGGATGCGGATGGGAAAATCATTAAGCAACGTGATGTGTCATCGATTACTGAAAAACAGATATTACAAAATGCTGCACAATTAACGGGCAGCATTGAACAAATTCCGCCTATGTATTCTGCTTTAAAATATCAAGGTTCGCGCCTATATGAGTTAGCAAGAAAAGGTATTGAGGTTGAGCGTAAACCTCGTAAAATAGAAATTTATGCATTTGAATTTATCGAGCAACGACATGATCTAGTGACCATGCATGTGCATTGTTCTAAGGGTACTTATGTTCGAAAATTAGTCGAAGATCTTGGGGAATTATTACAATGTGGCGCTCATGTAATTGAACTACGCCGTACTTCTTTAGGGCCTTTTACAGATCCAAAAATGCATACCGTAGGCGAGTTAGAGCTGCTTGCTGAGAAAGGATTATCAAATTTAGATGAGATTTTGTTGTCCACTGATCATGCATTTCTGGCATGGCCCGCAGTTACTATATCAGAGGATAAAATGATCGATATCCGCAATGGACATGCTATGCAGATAGCAAATTTACATGCCGGTGGCATGGTCAGAATTTATGATGCAGAACAACTGTTTTATGGAATTGGAACAGTACTTAAGGATGGTCGAGTGGCTCCTAAACCGCTCAACTAATGCTTAATAGTTTGCATAAGCAAGGGGTCGAATACCTCTTTAAGGTTAGGTTTTTATACCTTGGCACACCGAGATATTTTTCTTGTCCGCAAGGGCCTACGTGGTAGAATCGCGCACTCAGTAAAAGGCTGAATAGCAAGAAACAAGTATAAGGCCAGTAAAGATAAGGCAAGAAATAAGATGAGCATAACAGCACAAGACAAGTCAGAAGTCGTAAAGAAGTATCAACGAGATGGTAGCGATACCGGCTCACCCGAAGTGCAAGTAGCGCTTCTATCTGCACGCATCATTCATTTAAGTGATCATTTTAGTAAGCACAAGAAGGACCATCACTCTCGTCATGGTTTATTGAAGATGGTAAATCAACGTCGCAAACTTCTTGATTATTTGCGTTCTAAAGATCAAAAAAAATATCAAGATTTAATTAGTTCTCTTGGCTTAAGACGCTAATTGATAGGGCTCTCTATAGAAAGAGGGTGTTTAATATCGGTATCTTTAAGGCATTCTACCTACTACACATTTATTTACATTGGCAATGTGAATTGTTGTATTAATGAATGTGTTTCATAGAGTTAGTAACATTAACAGTAAATCAAATAATGGGATTTATCAGTGAGCAAAATAACAAAGACATTTAAATATGGTGAACACAACGTAACACTTGAAACTGGCGAAATTGCTAGGCAGGCCTCAGGCGCAGTTATGGTGGATGTTGGAGGTACAACAGTATTGGTTACTGTTGTAGGTAAGAAAGAAGCAGATCCTAACCGTGATTTTTTTCCACTCACTGTTAATTACCAAGAAAAAACCTACGCTGCAGGAAAAATTCCTGGTGGATTTTTTAAAAGAGAAGGCCGGCCTTCTGAAAAAGAAACACTTACTTGTCGCTTAATTGACCGTCCTATCCGTCCAATGTTTCCAAAAGGCTTTATGAATGAAGTCCAGGTAATTGCAAACGTTGTCTCCATGAATACAGATGTCAATCCTGATATTGCAGCAATGATAGGTACTTCAGCCGCATTGTCTATATCCGGTATACCTTTTAATGGTCCTATAGGGGCCGCGCGGGTTGCTTATGTTGATAGCAACTATGTGCTAAACCCTAGTTACTCACAGTTACAAAATTCTAAATTGGATCTCGTAGTTGCAGGTACTGAAAGCGCTGTACTCATGGTGGAATCTGAAGCAGAAATCCTTTCCGAAGAGGTGATGTTAGGTGCGGTAATGTTCGGGCATGAAAATCTTCAAACTGCTATCACTGCAATCAATGAATTTGCTGCAGAAGTGAATGCCCCAGCTTGGGATTGGCAAGCGTCTGAATCAAATGAGGCGCTAACAGAAAAAGTTAATCAAGCTTGTGCTGCGCAACTTGGTGAGGCCTATCAAATTGCAGAGAAATTGACTCGTCAAGAAAAAGTCAGCGAAGCACGTGATGTAGTCGTTGCATCACTGGTCAATGAGGAAGAAGGTCCAAATGAAGCAGATGTGCTGGGCGCATTTAAAAAAGAAGAAAAGAAAATAGTACGCGGCCGCATATTAGCGGGTGAAAAACGTATTGATGGTCGCGATAAGGATACTGTACGTCCCATCACTGTTCGCACAGGTTTGCTGCCGCGCGCTCATGGTAGTGCATTGTTTACACGTGGTGAAACACAAGCGATTGTGGCCACAACATTAGGTACAGGTCGTGATGCGCAAATTATTGATGCGATTGAAGGTGAATATAAAGATAACTTCATGTTGCATTACAACTTTCCTCCTTTCTGCGTAGGTGAAACCGGATTTGTAGGTTCACCAAAACGTCGCGAAATTGGTCATGGAAAATTAGCTAAGCGTGGCATTCAAGCTGTAATTCCTAACGAAGAAGAATTTCCATACATCATACGTGTAGTTTCTGAAATTACTGAATCTAATGGTTCAAGCTCTATGGCCAGTGTATGTGGCACAAGTCTTTCGTTAATGGATGCGGGTGTGCCTTTAAAAGCACCTGTTGCAGGTATTGCCATGGGCTTAATTAAAGATGGTGATGATTTTGCCGTGTTAAGTGACATCCTGGGTGACGAAGATCATCTTGGCGACATGGATTTCAAAGTTGCGGGAACAGCAGAAGGTATTACTGCCTTGCAAATGGATATCAAGATCGAAGGCATTACCAAAGAAATTATGGACCAAGCACTTAATCAAGCTAAAGAAGGTCGGTTACATATTCTTGCTGAAATGGCAAAAGACATTTCATCAGCACGTGAAGAAATGTCTGAGTATGCACCACGCTTTACCGTGATGAAAATTAACCCAGACAAGATTCGTGACGTGATCGGCAAAGGTGGCGCAACTATACGCCAACTTACAGAAGAGACCGGTACCACTATTGATATTGATGATGATGGTATAATTAAAATTGCTTCAATTGATAAAGCTGCTGGTGATGATGCCAAGCGTCGCATTGAAGACATAACAGCTGATGTTGAAGTTGGTAAAATTTACGAAGGTAAAGTTGTGAAGATCATGGACTTCGGCGCATTTGTAAGCGTGCTACCAGGTAAAGATGGTTTGGTGCACATCTCACAGATATCTAATGAGCGCGTTGAAAATGTAACGGACGAGCTAACCGAAGGCGACATCATTAAAGTAAAAGTACTTGAGATTGATAAGCAAGGTCGTATTCGCTTAAGTATGAAGGATATAGAAGAATAAACTTTCTTTTATTTCAATTTTTTAAAAGGGCGCAGTTTGTGCCCTTTTTTGCTCTAAATTTAAACTTTCATTTCCTATAATATCCACAAATAAACATCGCTTCTCGGCGTATGTAATAAGCGGCGGAGAGATTCCTCGCTTTAGTATAATGTCCGCTAACGATCCAAAGCGGACAAAAAAGTATTGAATCTGAATTCATCATCCCTGATGTGGCGCATATTCGCACATCCATGTGCTCACTAAATTGACTGAAAGCGGAGATTTAGTTCAGAATATTAAAAGCATGAAAGATAAACCAAAAATTAATAAAACTGATGATGAATGGCGTCAGGAATTAACATCTGAGCAGTTTTATATTTGTCGGCAGAAGGGTACCGAGCCAGCTTTCAGTGGTAAGTTTAATGGCCATAAAGAAGATGGCATGTATGTTTGCGTGGTGTGCAAAACCCAACTGTTTAATTCTGAGGATAAGTTTGATTCGGGTTCTGGTTGGCCAAGTTTTTTTCAGCCAACAGATTCAGAATGCATTTTGGAAGAGTTTGATGAGAGCCATGGCATGTGCAGAACTGAGGTGATGTGCCATAATTGTGGAGCCCATTTGGGACATGTATTTGAGGATGGGCCCAATCCTACTGGTCTTAGATATTGTATTAACTCCATCTCTTTAGACTTTGATTCTAAAGATAATTTTTAGTACTTAATTTCGAATTGTTAGCATTGTCTAGGTTCAAGCTCAAGCAAGAGTATTTGCTGGTATAGCTAATTGCATTACTCGTCAATGAGTTATCTGATGGTTAATTAACCACTTGGTTCATACAATATATAGCTTTAAAGCATTTTAAACGTGTCTTAATTTTGTGAAAGCTATGCTGTAAAAATAGTAGTAACGGATGCTATAATTTCTGTAAATTCCAGTGTGGTGTGCTAGGTATTATAAGTAAATTGTAAGCCATCGTTGTAAAAGAGATTTCTAAAACCTAACTTTTTATAATCTTATTTCTTCTATATGGAGGCAAACATGAAGAAGTTATTAATTAATGCGCGATATTTTCTCGCCCCGTTATTAATTTTGGCATCGCTATTTGGCGTGATCGCGGGTGGTCCATGGGTATGGACGGGTGTAGTGTTATTAGGCGTTGGCATCATCGTTGATACCTTAACCACTTCACAGACACCAGGTGCAGGGTTTGATGATAATGGTGACACCAACGGCGTGGTCCCATTATTAAATGGCACCATGTACGGCATGCTTGCCGTATTCATACTGTTACAACTGGCCCTCGCATGGCGCATTTGGCAATACATGAACGGCGTACCGATAGGTGAGACCGCCATATTAGGGCTAACCGTCCAAGATGGTATTACCGGGACTCAGCTCCTCGGCGCGGTTTGGTCTACTGGCATCTTTGCTGGCATTGGTATCATCTACGGACATGAGCTTGCGCATACCAAAGGCTTCAGTTTCGTGATTGCCCGTTGGATGATGGCGCTTAGTGGTAAAGCGCATTTTTGCTATGCGCACGTATACAACCATCATTTAGAATTGGGTTGCCAAGATGACCCAGCGACCGCACCGCGTGGACGCAACATCTACATCCACTATCCTTTATCAGGATTTGGACAAAGTAAATTCTTATTCATGATGGAAAAGCAACGCTTGGAAAGAATTGGCGTGAGCTTCCTGTCTTGGCAAAACCGCTGGATTCGCGGTTACTTCATGGCCTTACCTACCGTACTCTTATTCTGGTTTGTAGGTGGCTGGATTGGCATGCTCTGTCTTGCTGGCGTATGGGTAATTTCCAACTTCGAACTTGAAGTACTCAACTACCTTGAGCACTACGGATTAATCCGCGAGAAAGGTCAACCGATTGACTACCGCCACAGCTGGGACAACTCAACCGCATTTACCAGCTGGTTCTTCATCGAGATTGGTCGTCAAGGTGACCACCATGATCGTGGTGAGACCCACTTTTGGGAACTAGAAGAAGTGGGTGCTCCGGACTGCGGGCGTGGCTACTTCACCTTATTTGCGATGCTGCTCATTCCTCCCGTGATGCACGCTTACATGAAGAAGCAGTTGGCGAAGTGGGATGATGAGATGGCATCTGAAGGTGAGTTAAAGATCGCGGCACAGATGAATAAACAAGCTGGTTACGTTTAATAATGAACCGCTAGTTTTACTAATCCAACAAATATTATGCCTCGGCTCTGTGCTACAGAGTCGGGGCATTTTTTATTTACAGTAACGTAATGATGTATGCTGATACCGGGAAAAATAAATCAAAACTTATTTGGTTTTCAAAGCAATAACCCTTAAAAATGATTGAAAAGTTCGATCCGAAAAAAGATTCGTTACCTGATGCAATTGGTTCACTGCAATCTGCAGATGAGCGCGCCTGGCTTGAAAATGAACTAATTAAATTTCAGCAACAGCTGAGGAATTTACCTAAAGAAGCAAGCAACATTGAACGCGCTAAGCTAGAACTTGAAACTGCGGAAGTACTTATCGGTCTAGGTCGATTAGAAGATGCTTGGGAAAGTGCGAGACCGTTGCTTGAATTATTTATTGCTGAATCTGCATTTGAGTTAGCCGTGCGCACTTGTCGTGTGCTTTATCAATCGGATCATGAACTATCTATTGCAGCCTTAGGGCAAGGTTGTTGGTTATCAGTTACCTACCCTATTAATCCAACTTTATCGGTCGAGATGTTGCATAACATTGTAGATGAAACTCCAGACAATTCTGATGGTGCTGCAGTGGCTGCAATGGCCGCACAATATATTGCAGATTTACGTGGTGATGATCATCGTGAAAATTTGATGTTTCTTACTACACAAATTGTAGCAAAGGTGGCAAAAAGACATCGCAATATTGAAGGCGAAGAGATGATAAAAACCTGGATAGAAATATTAGAATTGAACGATACGGATCAATTATTTGAGCGTTTGGCAAAAATTATTGATGTCATGATAGCAGATCAATGGTGGTTTGATCGAGATGAACTTCGTGCGCAATTACCTGTAAATTAAGGGAAAATTACATAAGTGTGGAGCATAATATAATAAAAAAAACGCCTCAATTGCTACGTTTTTTGGTGAAAATTTAGTTAACTTTAATTATATTTCTTGGCGTATTCTTCATATGAACCATGGAAGCCCATGTGTTCTTTTTTGTTGAAAGGTTTTTCGTTATTTGTACTTAATTTAGTTTGTGCGTCATCACCAAACTTGGCTAGATAGCCATCAATGCCGCCATGGTAAGCACTTGTGTTAACTTGTTGCTGAGATTGATTTTGTGATTTGTCGCTAGTTTTTGCTTGATACTCCTCCATACTCATAGAAGTCGCACCAGCGGCTTGTTGAGTGTTTCTGCTTCCACTATTAGCCTTAGTATGTATGTTTTTTGTTGCTTTAGATTCGCTACCACTTAAGTACTCATCGATGCCGCCAGAAAAACCTTGATGGTGAGCAACGTTTGCTTCAAGTTGTTGGTTACGCGCACTGGTTAATTGAGCAAGATATTCATCTATGCTCATTGAGGTAGCTTCTGTTGCTTGATTACTTGATGCAGTTTGCTTTGTACTCTTGCTAGATGCATGGTTAGAGCCAGAGTTTGAGCTAGCATTTTTATTTTTTGTGGAGGGCGAACTCTTTTGCTGAGTACTCGCTTGTTGCTCAGTAGATCCTGTCATCCCTTCTTCCACTAACCTTCTGCGATCGTCGATATAAAATCCAGCTAGTACGGCAAAGATAAAAATGCCAACTATGGTCCAGAGAATTTTTTCTGATAATGTGGCCATAATGTTAACCTCGTTATGGTTCTGACTAGGTTTGCGATGAACCTAGTTCATTTATAGATTGAAAACCTCTTGGTAAGAATTTTGTGTAAATTCTAAATCATATTCATAGGTATTTGATAGGTATTTGATCAATATAAGTGATAGTTTCTTTGATAAATTTCATATGGGTAATTTTTAACAATAGTTAAACATGAAAGACATCATACATATTGATATGGATGCCTTTTATGCTGCGGTAGAGCAGAGAGATTTTTCACAATACCGTAATAAACCTGTGGTTGTGGGAGGAGATCCTGAAAAGCGTGGCGTGGTTGCTACCTGTAGCTATGAAGCACGTAATTTTGGAATTCACTCGGCCATGCCTTGCGCGCATGCCTTACGGTTGTGTCCAAAAGCGATTTTTGTTCGACCACGTTTTGAATTGTATCGACAAATTTCACAGCAAATTCGCAACATCATGTTTAGCTATACCGATTTAGTCGAACCACTTTCTTTAGACGAAGCATACTTAGATATCACGCAATGTAAGCGTAGCTTTGGCTCGCCAACGCTTGTTGCGAAAGCTATTAAAAATGAGATTCAGCAAGTCACGGGGCTTACCGCATCTGCGGGCATTTCCTACAATAAATTTTTATCCAAAATCGCTTCTGACTTAGATAAACCTGATGGCTTGACACTAATCACTAAAAAACAAGGCCCTGATTTTGTAAAGAAATTGCCGATTGGAAAATTCCACGGCATAGGACCCGCTACCGAAAGTAAAATGCAGAACTTGGGTGTGTATACGGGAGAAGATTTACTTGCTTGGAGTCTTGAAGAGCTTAAGCCGATGTTTGGTAAGATAACTGATTACTACTATCACGCAGCACGGGGCATAGACCATCGTGAAGTGGTCAGCCATCGGCAACGCAAATCCATCGGTTCGGAGAAAACATATAGTGAGGATGTGGGCGATATAGAAGAAATGCTACTCAGATTGCTTAGGCTTGCGGAAGAGGTGTGGCAAGGTCTGTCAGATAAACGCATGACAGCACGTACCATTACACTAAAAGTGAAGTTTGAAAATTTTGTACAAATCACTCGATCCATAACCTTGAGTTATAATATTAGCAAACTTGATGATATTACGACTCCTTTGCCAGATTTACTCTATAAAGCCGTGGTGAATGGTAGACGTGTAAGACTACTAGGTGTCTCAGTGTCTAAATTGAAAATGTTAGAGCAGGTAGATGAAGAGCAGCTCTCTCTTCTATAAAGGTGTTTTTGGCAGGTTAGCTTAAAAGACTATTTGTTCATTATTTCTAACTCTCCAGCGAACTTTAGATACTTAAATAAACCCCTTATTTTTTATAATGTTATATAGTCAGAATTAGCTAGAGATGGACAACAAATGGCTTACCTTAAATATTGTAGACAATATAGCCTTGTAGTAATGTCTAACTCATAACAGAGTGACTCTTAAATAAGTCATAACATCAATCTACTCAGATGTTGCCATGAATAGGCTACAACATGGGGTAGTGGAGGAATAACTAAAATGCAGACCGACAAAATTAAAGCGCCCGAAGGGCATTCCATTCACCATGTTACCTGCCCGCACGACTGTCCGGATTCATGTTCTATGCTGGTGACCCGTGACGACTCAACTGGTAAAGCGGTGCGCGTGCAAGGCGACCCTACTCACCCAATTACACGCGGATATCTATGTAACAAGGTGAATCACTATCTTGATTTTGTCTACAACGAAAACCGTGTGCTCTATCCTCATAAGCGTGTTGGCCCTAAAGGTCCAGGTGCAAAATTTGAACGTATTAGTTGGGATGAAGCGTTAGAAACCATCACGAATAATTTCAAAAGTGTAATCAGTGAATATGGTAGTGCCGCAGTGCAACCTTATTCCTATTCAGGAACCATGGGCATGATCGGTTTCTGGACTATGGACTATCGTTTCTGGAACAAAATGGAAGCAGCAGGTTTGGTTCAGTCGATTTGTATTTATGCTGCGATGTGGGCCGGCATGCATACTTACGGTATGGCTCATCCAAATATGTCGGTACATGAAGCAGCCGAAAAAGCGGATCTCATGATTCTTTGGGGTGCGAATTTAGTCAGTACTGGCGTACATGCAATTCCATTTATTCGTGAGGCCAAAGAACGTGGCATGAAGTTGATCGTAATCGATCCGCGTGTAACGCGTACCACGATGATGGCTGACTGGCACATTCAACCTAAGCCGGGAACGGATGCTGCATTAGCGTTAGGCATGATGAAAGTGATCGTGGATGCAGGTAAACATGATCTTGAATTCTTAAAAGAACAAACTAATGGTTGGGAAGCATTACTTGAAACAAAACTTCCTGATTATCCTTTAGATAAAGTAGAAAAAATTACCGGTGTTTCTGCAGCGGATATTGAAAAGCTTGCATTGGAATACGCGTCAACGAAGAAGTCCTTTATTCGTGCCAACTACGGTCTAAACCGTCACCAAAATGGCGGTCAAATGTGTCGTTCTATATTAGTTCTTCCGTGTATCACGGGCGCAGTGCGTGAAGATTGTGGTGGTGCTTGTTTTGGAAACTTAGAAGAGATGTGGTTCCGCAACATATCGGAAAAATTACATCGGACTGATTTGGGGACACGTAAACGTGACGTCAACATGGTGCAGATCGGCCGTGCATTATCTGAGAATATTGGCGCGGACGGAGAACAACTGGATCCACCAATTAAGAGCATCTTTGTGTATAACTCAGATCCAGCCAATTGTGCACCAAATACCAATGGGGTGCGTAATGGTTTCATGCGCGACGATTTATTTGTTGCGGTGCATGAAACCTTTTGGACAGATACTTGTAATTATGCCGATATTGTTATCCCTGCAGATACACAACTAGAACGTATGGATATGATAGCCACCTATGGCAACTGGTACTACTCTATGAACAAACCGGTTATTGAGCCATTAGGCGAAAGTGTTCGAAATTCTGAATTATTCCGTATGTTAGCGAAGAAAATGGATTATGTTGAAGACGGTGATAATGCATTCACACAAACGGATGAAGAAATTGTTCGTGATGTGCTATGCGATCAAGGTGAATCGAATCTGTTAATGGAGGGCATTAAATACGAAGACTTTGAAAATAAAGGTTTTGTTCGTGCGAATACCAGCACTGAAAGCAGAAACTTTATGAAGAATGGTTGGCCAACCCCATCAGGCAAAATTGATATTTGGTGTGATGCATTGAAAGAAGAAGGGATAGATCCACTTCCTTCTTATGTGCCAGAAATTGAGGGCCAAGAAGATCCTAAACGTGATAAATATCCTTTACAAATTTTAAGTAGTGCATCGCACTACTTTATTGGTGATACGTTCCAGTCAGTTCCACGTTTACAGGCCATGATGTCAAGGCCAACGGTGGAGTTAAATCCGAATGAAGCCAAAAAAAGAGGCTTAGAAGATGGGGATTTGTGTCGCTTATATAATGACCGAGGGGAGACGTATGCTTATCTTGTGATTGTTGAGGGCCATGTGGATGGAATTTGTTCTACGCAAAAACAATTAAAAGGTAGTAACACACCTGGCGGTGTCAATGTGAATGCCTTGAATTCAGAAATGCTTACCGACTTTGGTACTAGCCCAACTTTCTATTCTGTGCTTTGTGAAATCGATAAGGCTAGTGAAGAGATGCGTAAAAAAGCTTTACTCAAAGAGTGGGGTGGTAAAAAAGGCTATATTCAAAAATGGCGTGAAGACCCACAAAACCATGATGTTGAAGCAAGTGATGAACAGATCATCGCATTTGCTAAAAAGCGCCATCCCGGTATCTTTTAGCTAACAGTTGCTGAGTATTAATAGGGAATAAAGACCAATAAAAGTTAATGAGGAGTAAATGAAATAATGGCAACGGCACAAAAAAACTTCCACGATCCGTTTGATAATTATATTAGAACGCTTCCGGAGCCTGATCGTGATATTCAGACCAAACGTGTAACGGTAAACCAAGGGGTAATCAGTAGTGTTGAGAATTTAACGTACGATACCTATAAGGTAGTTATACGTTGTGATGAACACGCTAAGGAAATAATGTTTAAAGCAGGTCAGTATGCGACGATTACAGTGCCGGGTTGTAGAAAGCCTCGCTCATACTCCTTTGCGCTTGCTCCAGAAAGCGAAAATAAAAATGAGTATTCGTTTTTTATTCGTCTAGTGCATGGCGGCAAGCTTTCCAGTTGGATAGCAGAAGGAAACCGCGAAGGTGAGCACGTAAAAATTTCTGGCCCTCTTGGCAAGTTTGGATTAGACCCTAGTAATAAAACAATGGTGTGTATCGCCGGTGGTAGTGGTATGAGCGGGATTAACGCAATCGTTGAATCAGCGTGCAACATGCAAGTTGAGAGGGATTGTTACTTCTTTTACGGGGCTAGAACTCAAGCAGATCTATATTTGCAAGAAGAAATGCAAGAGATGGAACGTAAGTGGAGCAAGAATCATACTTTTAAGTTTATACAGGTCTTATCCGAAGAAGCAGAAGACAGTGATTGGGATGGGCCACGTGGTTTTGTTACCGAGCATTTTAAGAATGAATATTTAAGCAAAGGTGTAGTTTCTGTTGATAATATGAAGGCATACTTTTGTGGGCCACCAGTAATGATTGATCTAGGTGTTGAAGCTCTGCAAGAAGCTGGTTTGGCAGACAGTGACATTTACTTCGATAAATATGAAGACGCACGTTCTCCAGCGCCTGTAATTGATAATACAAAATGTGTGTTATGCGATGAATGCTTGATGGTGAAACCTACGCCTGACTGTTTAGTCGAAGCAACCAACTTCAAAGTTAATGGTGGCGGGAGTGTTATTAGTTTCGAGCGTGTGCAGCCCGCAAAAACTTCAGGTTTGTACTACAACTCTCTATTCATTGATGAGAACGAGTGCATCCGATGTTTTGCTTGTGTTGAGGCATGTCCAAACGATGCTATTTCTGTAGATTACGATAAGGTACCAAAAACCCTTAGGAAAATATCTTAAGTAGTGTTTGCATGAAAATTAACCGTGAATCGCACAGTAAGATTGTTTTGATAGTATATAAAGCTGCTGTTGGGGCACCAAAAGCAGCTTTTTTATGCACGTAATTAACGGGAATTAAGTTCTTACGATTAAGGTCTAACTTTAGGATTTATCTATTTAATGCAGTTGGAGTCATAAACTATGCGCCTAGTAAATTTATGGAACACATTGATTTATATAATCTTTGCTACAGCTTTAATTTTTTTAGTTGGAGTGCAAATGAGTAGAGCATCTTCACAAAAAGTACATAAGCCTATTGTTGAGGAAGTAGGTGAATTGTCGGATGAAGAATTGTTAAAAATGGAAAAGGAGCTTCAAAAACCTGTAAAAGAATCAGGCCGATTTAGCGAAGGGGTTTTATGGCAGATTGAAAAAGATAAAGAATTGGTAGGCTATATTTTTGGCACTATTCACATGAATGATAAACGCGTAAACAAAGTGCGCAATAGTATCGTTGGTAAGTTTGATGAAATGACGAGCTTTGCGATGGAGTCGTTCCCCAGCGATCATTATTGGAATCCCTACCATGGCGGCCAAATGATTAAAGGCGATATGACTTTACCTAAGGGTCAAACATTAGAGCAATTAATTGGCAAGGATCTTTATTTACGTGTTGAAGAGGTGTTGTTAGATATAGGTTTAGATCAAAAAACTATATTGCATCTTAAGCCATGGGCAGCGATGCGTAGTTTTGCTGTTAAGTCAGAAAATACTGAAGATTTAATTTTAGACTATGAATTGCTTGATCGTGCCGCAGCACAAAAAAAAGATCTTTATCAAGTAGAAAGTATCGAAGAGTTTTTGGTGACTTTTTATGCCATGCCAGAAGATGTGCAAATTAAGCTGCTTGAATTTACGGTCAATAGTTATAAAGAAATGCGTAATACGATTAATATGATGTTGGAAGCTTATTTAGAGGAAGATCTGATGGAAATGTATAAAATTAGTACCAGTTTTATTCCTAATAAGCCTGAATATGAGTTATATCGCGAATCTTATTTGAAGCATGTTGTTAAAAATAGAAACGTCGTTATGCAGCATTACATGCGTAAACCTTTACGTGAAAAGAAAACCTTTATTGCAGTAGGCGCTTTACACTTATATGGCGATCAAGGAGTGCTTGCTTTGATGGAAAAGGATGGCTATGAAGTGAAGCGAATACCTGTAAGCGCGCTAGCAGATAAGACCTAGGCTGCATTCTTATTTAATCTTAAAGCTTTAGTTTAATGTTCCATAACAGACATGCAGTAACAATCGCACTAATGTTGTTTATATGGAGTAGTGTCAGCATATCTGCAGAAGAGATGCGCTATGTTACAGATGAACTTGAAATCACCATTCATCGCAACATGAGCTTGAGTAGTGAAATAGTTGCGCAATTAAAAAGTGGAACTCCTGTAAAAATATTAAAAACTAATCGGGATGAAGGCTATGTATTGGTTGCTACTCAAGATAAAAAAATAGGCTGGATGTTAGAAAGTTATTTAATTAATGAGCCTGCTGGCCGTCAACAGTATGAAACTTTGAAAAAAGAATATGATGCTTTAAAGGCTAACTTTGATATTCAAGTTAAAAAGCGCACTACTCAGTTATCTACAGAACTGTCTCGAGTCAAAAATTCTGCCAAGCGGCCCTTAGAGTTACAGAAAGAAAATCAAAAACTAAAAAAAACTCTTGAGGAAGAGCGCGCGCAGGTCGAACAAATTAAACTAGAGAATCGTGAATTCAAATCCATTCACAAAGATCGGAAATGGTTTGTTACTGGCGCAATAACGGCTATTGGTAGCTTGGCGCTAGGTTTAGTAATTACTAGAGTCCCCTGGCGCAGACGCAAAAGTTGGGGCGAACTATAAAAGCTCGCTCTCAACTAAATTCAAAATAATTATTTTAGGGTTTTTGATTTAAGGCTATTGAATGATATAAAAGACACGTACTAGGTGTCTTGCATTATAGCTTTTAATGGCTTTGCTTGGCTGACCATAAGCTCTAAAGTAGATTCATCTGGGATAATTTCTGCGCGGTGTTGCTCTTGGTTTGTAGTAGTTAGCTTCCTATGTAGAACATCTGTGTTTTGTTGGCCTAAGTTTTGTACTGAATCAATACCTGCATACACCATAAGTTCAGCTAACTGCCCTTCTATGCCGCTAATACGCATAAGGTCAGACATGCTTGCCCATTTGTTTACCACAAAATCCTCAATACCAATTTGTTCAGCTACAGTAATGCGTCCATTTAAATTGTAACATTGGTTAAGTAACTGCTCGGTAGTAGAAATCCCCATATCGCGTAGTTTTTTACCATAACTTTTACCAATGCCTTCTACTTTTTCGACGTCATAGCTAGTTTGTTCCGCCATTGAAATCATCTGTGTCGCGGTACCCGTAGCAGCGGGTTTACTTGCTTCTTCTAGTTTTCGAGAGTAGTCACTTTCTTTATCATTTAATTTGCGTTGCCAACTTTCATCTAGGTCTGCAAGCTTACTTTTACAAGTTGATTTGGCTAACCAGTATCCTATAACTGCGCCAATAATTGTTGCACCTAGTAAACAAATCCAAAGTTGTGTAATTAAATAGCCCATTAGCAAAGGCCCTCTACGTTGAATTCTATTCTTGTATTTTTTTTCATACCTTTATCGCTTTCACTGTCATCAATTGACTTGGTTTCACCGTAACCTACTGTAGATCATCATGTAGCATCTACACTATTATTTGTTAAATAATTCATAACTGAGGATGCACGTGCCTGACTAAGGTTTAGATTGTAATCATCGCTGCCATGAGAATCTGTATGCCCACCAATTTCAATTTTGGCTTCGGGACACTAATTTGCAACTTCGATTAAGTTACTTAATAAACTATAACTCGAAGCATCAATATCAGCACTATTACTAGTAAAGTTGATTTCATTAGCACTTAATAGTGCATTGAAGTCATGTTGATAGGTAAATTCTGGTAAGGTTTCTAGCTTGCCTGCTTGAGGCACTTCTTTTTTTACAGGTTCTAATGCTTCGGATTCGGGCTCAGACTCAACAATCGGCTCAGTAGCTGCAACAGTTAATTGGTTTTCTATCGTACGAACACCGAATACTTTACTAGCATGCTTTTCTGCTTGTTGTCGAATTGACTCACTTGCCACTTTACCCGTAAGAATTATGTCACGAGCATCCGTGATTATCGTTACATTATCTAGTCCTTGTGCAGACAGAACATTATTCGTACGGGTATTGATATCATCTTGAATTCTTACTTTATGGTTAAAATGGTATATACATATATACCCAAAAACACCTAAGAGAAATAAACCCAGTAATACTATTAAGAATTTTTTCATTGAAGATTCTCATTACCATATTTCTAATATTGTTACGTTAAGCAGACATCGTAGAGATTTGTATAAAAAATAGAACGTGATATGTTTAGAAATTAAACGCAGGCTAACGTATTCATTATTTATATGCAATATTAAATACTGTAGTTTCTAGTTAAACGAAAATAAAAAATATTAATTCTATTTTAAATACTAAATTGAATTTTAAACAGTTTACTAATATCAGCATATATTTATAAGTAGAAATAAAAAATTCACAAAAAAAGTATACTTTTTAGAATATGTTTTGGAGTAACCACTCTTTATTCATTGCAGTCTTTTTTGTGGCATATAGCCTTATTGGTTTTTTATGCGCACTGCCTTTATGTAATAAAGGATGATTGTATAATGAATTGCGCATAAAAGTTTTATTCCCCCATTTTTGGGAAGCTTCATATTGCTAGCCATATTTATCTCATGGATTAAAATTAATTAAAATTAATTAAAAGCAATTAAGCAACTTCTTTAAGCAGGGTACCCTCTCGAATCGCTTTATGTATGTAATCCATAAAGTGAATAGTATGGCCTTCTGCTGTTAAGGCTTCATCTTGCGTGCTATTTAGTGGTACAGGAAAGCTATACAACATTTCACTATATGGCACTGTTAAAGCGTAATAGGCTATACCATTTTGGCACCGTAAAAACTTTGTTTTGTTATTAATTGCCATGTCTTTTATGTTCATATTTCACCTATATTTAAGCTGCTTTAGTCTTATCCAATTTTTCCACATGCGCTTTGATATACGGGTAAAAGCGATTTGCACGATCTTCGTTAAGAAAAACCGACTGACCGGAACCTTTAATGGGCACAGGAAACTTAAATCCACTTTCAGTGCGATACCATAGTTTTCCTGAAAGGAAAAACATAAAGCTCACGCTCTCATTATTTTTCAAAACTTTCTCTAAGTTCATCACATGTCTCCTTGTCTTTATGTAGTTAAAAATCCTCTAGTTGAGTCATCAATAATGATTGTGAAACCATTCTCGAATTCCTAGCTTATTAAATTTGGGCAATAAAAAACCCCGAAGCTCACGCTACCGGGGTTTTTGGTTTCTATCCGGAAGGTGAGCTAC
>Ga0255057_10000319_pt1 | contig 27297 bp, 24 predicted proteins | sample Cases_109_6_MG_FD_189022 | JGI IMG/M metagenome (GOLD analysis project Ga0255057, IMG submission 189022) | Seawater microbial communities from Amundsen Gulf, Northwest Territories, Canada - Cases_109_6 | ecosystem: Environmental > Aquatic > Marine > Gulf | place: Canada: Northwest Territories... | reverse complement strand
GAAGGTCTTCACATCGTCGACCGAGCCGTCGTGGAGCACACCCGTGCCGCGCACCTGCGGACCAGCCGAAGAGAACATCCCCACCTTCGTATAGACGTTGCGCAGGTGAGGCACCTTCATGTGCTGGGTCTCGCCCTCGAAGCTCTCCTCACCGCCGCTGCCAAAGAAACCGTTCAAGGGATCGAGGGAGTGACAGCCATCGCAGTCCTCGACCGTGTCGGTGGCCAGCGGGTCGAGCTGCGAGCACTCCACCGTGGTCGGTCCGCAGGAGAACCACAGGTCCTCACCGTCCTGCTGGGAGGCGTTCAGGCTGTTGTCGAGGTTTCGCACGGGGTTCGGTGGCAGTTCCACCTGGAACATGAAGTCCGTGAATTGCTGCATCTGCGCGCCCGTGATCGTGCCCTCCTTCCCGACCAGGCCCTCGAAGGCGACGATGAAGTTCCGGAAGGCGTGATCCTCGTCGCAGGGGGCGTTCGTGCTGTTGGCCTCGGCGTAGCCCGGCTCGCTGCACGCGTCGGTGCCGAAGAAGCCATCGGCCCGATCGCCCCGCCAATGCATGGCCCCGTGGGTGCTCAAGCCACGCAGCGTCTGGGTCGTCATGGGCCCTTTCATCGGATGGAAGGGCTCAGTCGGATTGGTGATCTCGAGGACTGGATCCGGCTGCGGCTGGTTGTTCGTGGAGAGCAGCTCGTCGGGGTTTCCGAGGTTCCAGGCCAGGGCATCGAGGTCGCCGAAGATGTGGCAGCTCGAGCAAGAAGCCTCACCGTTTCCGGAAGTCAGGACGGCATCGTAGAGAAAGGGACGGCCGGTGATGATCGAGGGCGGCTCGGGATTGTGGAGCGCGTGGATCGCCGAGGGCGTGCTGCTGATGAGATCGATCACCTCGACCGAGTTGTTGAAGCGCGTCATCACGTAGAGCCGGTCGTTCGTTTCGTCCAGCGCGATGCCGGTAGGCCCACCTCCCGTGGTCGAGAGGTAGTCCCCGCTCTCGCTGACCGGATCGTAATTGGTCTCGAAGAGGGCATCTTCGAGTTCCGTCCGGGTGAAGACGCCGATCTTCGAGGAGCCAAAGGCCGGGATGTAGATCGTGCTTCCGTCCGTGGAGATGGTGGGCTGGAGTGGCGTCGCCAGGCTGTGGGGAATCTGGGCATTGATGGCCGCGTGGTTCGCTCCGGGGTCGGTGTGGAGATCCGCGTAGGCGATGTGCTGATTCAGGTGCTGGACGTCCTTCGACGGGCCCGAGGGGTCGAGAATCGTGACGCGCGAGAGCGAGAGCCTGCCCTGAACAGTACTGCCCCCGTGATTCCCGGGCCCCTCGAAGAGCACCTCGTTGGGGCTGTCGATGTTCGTGACGTAGACCTTCCCGCTCGCCGGATTGATCGCCATGTTGAAGAGCACCGTGCCGACCGAGCTGAACACCGTCCCCTTCGTCAGCGTCGCGGCGTCGATGGCGAAGACGTCGTCGTCAGCCAGATCGAAGGGGATCGCAGCGTTTCGATTGGTTCCGTCGGCGTCGAGCCAGTTCCCACCGATCTGCTTGACGATTGCGCCGACCTCGGGCGCCGGGTCACCGTTGGCGTTGTCACTGGGGCCGGGAACCCCACTCCCTCCGAAGCCGTCGGCCACATTGATCTCGTTGACGACCGTGGTCTGGTTGCCGGATAGGAAGGCAGCCACGTAGACGGTCGTCCCGTCCGTGGCCAGCGCCCGCGGCGTGTCCGAGAAGAAAGTCAACACGGCGTCCGGCGTACCGCCGATCGTGCTGCCGAGGCTCGTGGCGTCGAAGACCCACAGGTCTGCGCGATCGATTCCGTCGGTCGTAAAGCGCGGGTCGGCCGGGTTGCCACCTCCGAAGACTCCGGAGATGGAGGAATGGGTGCGGTGCTGGCCGCGGTGGGCAGTGGTGATGAAGGCCCGGTTGCCGCCCGGGCCCGCGAAGACGATGTCGCGCGGCTCGTCGCCCACCAGCAGCGTGCGCTCGACGATCGGCGCGGCGCCGGAGAGGTCCACGATGCTGATGCTGTCCGAGACGTGGTTGACGACCCAGACCTCGTCATCGGTGCGCGCGGCCACAGCCACGGGCTCCATGCCCACAGGCACCGAGGCCGCGAAGGCCAGACCGCCGGCCTCTACGTCGAAGATCTCGAGGGTGTTGTCAGGGGTGTTGACGACGAAGAGCTGCGATCCGTTCGGGGAAAGCGTGAGCGGACGCACGTGGCCACTTTCGAATTCGACGAACGATGTCTGCGCAGCAGCCAGGCTGCTCGAGAGCACGAAACACGCCAGTAGGATGGACCGGCACCCGATCCTGAATGACCCGGAACCGACCCCTGGGTTGGATCTACTCATTCTGAATCCAACGCAATCTCCCGATCATCGCTTCCTAAGCTCCTGACCATGTTCGACTTTTCGACCTACGAAAGTCAATCGCGAGTTTCTCACACGGATTCGAGGACTTGGGGTCAAGGGGGGACGGGGCCATGGCCGACCGGGGCCGCGCGCGGCTTCGGCAGCTCCGCCTCCCGGGGTTCAGCGCATGTCCGCCGGCGTCTGCCGCGCCATCACGTCGCGCGCGATGTAGGCGACCAGCGAGCGCGGCAGCAGCCGGGTGGCCAGGTTCGCGCGCAGCCAGTTCCACCAGCCCGAAACCACCGAAGGCTGGCGGCCCAGCGCGTCGAGGGCGACCTGCACGACCTGGTAGGCGGGCTCCCCCGAGTGCGGCACCTCACCCGCCACCTGCTGGAACTCCGTCTCCGTGGAGCCGGGCTCGAGCACCACCACGTCCACGCCCAGCGGCCGCATCTCCACCGCCAGGGATTCGCCGAAGAGCTGGTCGAAAGCCTTGGTGGCGCTGTAGACGCCGTGGAGCGGGAGCGGTTGGCGCCCGGCGATCGAGCCCGTGACGATCACGGCGCCGCGCCCGCGCTCCAGCATGGCGGGCAGCAGGCGAGAAGTCAGCACGACGGGGGCCATGCAGTTCACCTGCAGCATGTCGAGCAGACGCTGCGGCTCGAGCTTGTCGAAGCGACCCGAGTAGCCGAAGCCGGCATTGTTGACCAACACCCCGAGCTCGAGATCGCCCACCGCCTCGGCGAGCCGCTCGGTTGCGCCGGGCTCGGCGAGATCGGCCGCGACGACGCGGGTCGAGACCTGATGGTTCTTCTCGAGCTCCGCCGCCAGCTCCCGCAGCCTCTCCAGGCGCCGCGCGGTGAGCACCACGGAGACCCCGCCGCGCGCCAGCGCCCGTGCGAACTCCGCACCGATGCCCGCCGAGGCGCCCGTCACCAGCCCCCACTCGCCGTAGCGCTCCTTCAGGGACGGCCGGGCCTCGCCCTCGAAGGCGGGACGCGCTTCCCACAAGGCCAGTGCCAGCAGTCCAAAGGGGATCACGGCGATGATGCCAAGCAGAAAGCCCAGGAAGCCGCCCACGTAGATCCAGTTCCAGACCAGCATCGAGAAGGCGACCTGGCCCACGTAGAGGGCGGCCCAGGGCCACATCCAGGGGCGCATCTTGCGGAAGCCGTAGGCCCCGGCGGCGTAGACGAACCAGTGGAGCAGACCCCCGAACTTCGCCGCCGCGCCGTGGAAGCGGATGCCGAACCAGACGTCCTCGTCCAGCGCCGCCGGCTTGCCCAGCACGTCCCAGGGGACGTAGACGAAGGCCATGTAGGCGGAGAACACCATCAGGGCATTCATCCACCCGGGACGTCCGGCAAAGACGGCGCGCAGCCAATCGCGCATGCAGGCACCTCGAGCGCGGGGGCCAACGAATCTAGGCGCGGCCCGCCGTGATTTCAATCGCCTGTGGAAGCGCCCCTCGGCCCGCCAGCCGCGCCGCCAGAGCCGTGAGGCGTGTTGGGGCGCACGATGCCCTTCTCCCGCAGCTCAGCCAACGTGTGAATCCGGCCGGTGTGCTCGAGCGGCTGCTCCGCCAGCCACAGGACGGCGTCACTGACGACGACCGGGTCTTCGTAGCCGGAATAGTCCCCGGGCATGGTGGCCTCGAAGCCCTCGCTGTAGACGGGGAAGTCGATGCGCAGGCAGTTGACGGCCACCTGCCCACGCAGGTCGTGGGCCAGCGCCTCGCCCATCGCCTCGAGAGCGCGCTTGGTGGTGGTGTAGCTCGCGCGACCGAACTCTGGGAAGACCGCAGCCGCCGACGACACGTTGATCACCTGCCCGCCGGTCTGCTTCAGCAGCGGCCACAGGTGATAGATGAAGTAGAAAGGGCCGTTCACGTTCACGTCGACACCCAGCCGCCAGCGCCGCGTGGTGTCCTCCAGGGCCGGCTTCGGGGGCGCCACGGCGGCGTTGTTGAGGAGCAGATCGCAGCGGCCCCACTCGCTCTCGAGGCGCTGGGCGAGAGCGACCACCGCGTCTTCGTCGCGCACGTCGACCCCGAGGGCCCAGGCCCGCCGCCCCGCGGCGCGCACGGCCTCGGCCGTCTCGTCGACGGTGCCCGGCAGCTTCGAGCGGGTCTTGTCGGTACTGCGCGCCACGCACACGACGTCGTAGCCGTGAGCTGCGAGATCCAGCGCCAGCCGGCGACCGATTCCGCGGCTCGCTCCCGTGACCACCGCGACGGGTTGTGACATGCCCTGCGTCCTCCCTGTTGTTCGCCCAGGCTATTGCTCGGCGACGCCCGTCATGGGCACGAAGCGCACCCCCAAAAGGCGCTCCTCGTGCACACCCTGCTCGTCTCGCGTGATCCGGATCAGCTCCTGCACACCTCGGCCGACCGGGATCACGAGCCTTCCGCCCACGGCGAGCTGGTCGATCAGCGGCTGCGGCACGTGGTCTGGCGCGGCCGTGACGATGATGGCGTCGAAGGGCGCCTGCTCTGGCCAGCCGAGGTAGCCGTCGCCGTGCCGCACTTCCACGTTGGCGTAGCCGAGCCGCGCCAGGTCGGCCCTGGCACGCTCGGCCAGCGGCTCGACGATCTCGACGCTGTAGACCTCTTTCGCGAGCTGGGCGAGCACGGCTGCCTGATAGCCGGAGCCGGTACCGATCTCGAGCACGCGCTCGTTCGCGTCGAGCTCGAGGGCCTCGCTCATGACGGCCACGATGTAGGGCTGGGAGATGGTCTGACCGTGGCCGATCGAGAGCGGGCGATCCTCGTAGGCATGCTCGCGCTGCGACTCGGGGACCAGCTCATGCCGCGGCACCGCCCGCAGTGCCGCCAGCACGCGGATGTCGGCGACACCGCGCGGGGCGATCTGCTCCTGAACCATCCGCTCGCGGTCGCGCAGCGTCCGGCTCTCGACGGACGCTTCCAGCCCTCTCTCCTCGAGCGCTGCCATGTCTGCCTCCGGCTCGGCTCGGCCGCCGGTGCAGGCCGCCGCCAGCGCGCCCAGCAGTGCCGCCTCCAGCACCCGGCGCGGCCCGGCACTCACGCCCGCCGCTCCTCGCTTTCCGCCAGCTCCACGCAGCACTCCACGAGACGCGCTCAGCGAAGCTCCCGGAAGAAGGCCCGCACGTCACCCACCAGCGCCTCTGGTTCCTCCAGGGCGGCGAAGTGCCCGCCGCTCGGGAAGAGCGTCCAGCGCTGCACGTTGAAGGCAGCTTCCGCCCAGCGCCGCGGCGGACGGATGATCTCCTTGGGGAAGATCGCGCAGCCCGTCGGCACTTCGACCCTCTCACGAGCGGCACCGAAGAGCCCCGAGCGCATGGACTCGCAGTAGAGCCGCACCGACGAGTTGATGGTCTGTGTGGTCCAGTAGATCATGATGTTCGTCAGCAGCTCGTCCTTGCTGAAGCGACGCTCGACGTCACCGTCGCAGTCGCTCCAGGTGCGGAACTTCTCGACGATCCAGGAGGCCAGGCCGGCGGGCGAGTCGTTGAGCCCGGTACCCAGGGTCTGCGGCTTGGTCCCCTGGATCCGCTGGTAGCCCGTCTCGTTCTTCTGGAACTCTCCCATGGCGCCCAGTGCCGGCAGCTCCTCGGGCGTGACACCCTGCATCGGGTCATCGACGCCGGCCGGCGGCCCGGCGACCACCATGTTGAGGTGGATGCCGGCCAGGTGGTCGCGATCGAGGAGTCCCAGCTGGGTGGTCACCATGGCACCCCAGTCGCCGCCCTGGGCGCCGTAGCGCGCGTAGCCCAGGCGAGCCATGAGCTTCGCCTCGATCTCAGCCACCCGCCGCACGTCCCAGCCTGTCGCTCGCGTCGGCCCCGACCAGCCGTAGCCCGGCATCGACGGGCACACCACGTGGAAGGCGTCTTGCGCGCTGCCCCCGTAGGCCTCGGGGTCTGTGAGCGGGCCCAGGATCTTGTAGAACTCGAACACCGAGCCGGGCCAGCCGTGGGTGATCAGAAGGGGCAGCGCCCCCTCGACCTTCGAGCGCGCGTGCAGGAAGTGGAGCGGCTGGCCGTCGATCTCGGTGCGGAAGTGATCGTGTTGGTTCAGCAGCGCTTCCTGCCGGCGCCAGTCGAACTTCTCGCGCCAGTACTCACACAGCTCCTGGAGGTAGGCGAGGTCGGTGCCGTAGCCCCACTCGGAGCCGGGGATCTGGTCGGGCCAGCGCGTGCGCGAGAGGCGTTCGCGCAGGTCGGTCAGCTCGTCTTCGGAGACTGCGATCTCGAACTTCTCGGTCGCGTCGCTCATCTGCCCTCCAGAAACGAAGGGCCGGGGCGCTGCAGCGCGCCCCGGCCCCCCAAAGCCTTGCTACGAAAGAGCCTAGCGGCCCTTGGTCAGCCGACCCACGTCGATGTAGCGGCGGATCTTGCCCTTGCTCTTCAGCGGCGAGCCGTCGGAGTCCCAGAACTCGATCCGGTTGCCGGTACCCGTCTGCACGTTCACGATGATGTCGCTGACGTATCGGAGATCGCGGGGCTCGGCCACGCCCTCCCAGCTCGGGTACCACTCGCCCGTCAGCCTGGTGTCGTCACTCCAGCGCTTGTTGTGGGTGATGATCTTCCAGAGCTCCTCCTTCTGGTCGTAGGCGAAGGAGTAGAGCGCTGTCAGGGTCTCCTTGTCGATGTAGATGTCCTTGTGATGGTACGGATGGTCCTTGTTCTTCGGGGTCATCCGGATCATCACGACGTCGCGCAGCTCCCAGGTGTCGTCGGCGAAGGACAGTCCGTAGGGGCCGAAGTTGTGCTCCTTATCGTAGGGGTAGGCCTTCACCTGGGTGTTGAAGGGCGCCAGCATCTTCATCTCGCCCATGCACTTCCACTCGTACTGGGGCGGGATGCCCGCGAAGCTGCGCAGGTCGTCGAAGGTGAAGTCGGTGCCGGCCACGGCATCCGTGCGCTGCGCCGTGGAGATCCGGCGCACACGGCGGAGCGACGGCACGTAGACCCAGGTGTCGTCGTTCTTGGCGCCGGTGCGCGGCCCGTCCGTGGACTTGTAGCGATAGGAGATCAGCATGATGCCGCGTGCGTCGAAAGGTGCGTCCACCTGGACACCGAAGGTGTTCTTGCGCTTCTCGCCGCGGAAGATGTCGCCGCCGTTCTCGTCGAGATACTCGGACTCGACCCGGTTCGCCAGCTTGATGGTCTTCGCACTGCCCTCGTAGTAGAGCGGAAGCTGCTCACCGCGGTCCCAGTAGGAGTAGAAGAAGCTGGCGCGTGCGCCGTCGCCGTCCCATTGGTAGTCGAAGTCCCAGATCCACTTGACTCCGGCCTGCGGATCGCCCTTGCAGTCGATGGTCTCCTGCGGGAAGGGCATGCCGGCCACGTAGTTCTCGAGGCTGTTGTCCGGGCCGATGCGAGGCTGGCCCCGGAACTTCTCCGTAGCGGCGTCGAATTCCGCGGCCGGGGAGTAGTCCTCGGTGGCTCCGATCTTGAGCTGCATGCCCTCGTAGAAGAAGAAGTCCCGGTTGTCCCAGAACTGCTCTGGCAGGAAGGGCTTGAGCTTGTCGATCTGGTCTAAGGTGATGACCTCGCCTTGCTGGAACCGGGGCACCAGGGCTCCGGCGTCTTCGGCCTGCTGCGAGACGGCAGGGCCGGAGACGGCCAGCATCAAGATGAGCGCGAGTGTGATGCGCGCGGGCATCGCAATCCTCCTATGTGTCGAGGGCAGGCGGGGCTCGGCTTCGGGCCCGACGGGACCGATCGAGCCTACACCACGCCCGCGAAGGGGTTCAATCACGATCGGGACACGAGGCTCTCGACCCCGCGGGGCCGCTGGGCGTTTGCGCCCAGCTCGAGGGGCACCGCGTCCGGCTGCTTGGACGCCGCTGCCCTCCCGGGGGTTCTAGCGTCGGGGAATTCCGACTCGAGCGCCGAGGGGCCGGCTGACGCCGCGTCAGCCCTGGGTGGCTTCGACGGCCGCGACCACGTCGGACGGCGCTTGAACCAGCTCGATCAGGACGCCTTCCCCCCCCAGCGGAGCATCACCACCGCCCTTGGGATGGATGAAGCAGACGTCGTAGCCGGCCGCGCCCTTGCGGATGCCGCCCGGCGTGAAGCGAACCCCCTGGCCTTCGAGCCAGGCGACGGCTGCGGCCAGATCGTCGACCCACAGACCTACGTGATTGAGCGCGGGCTCGTGGACCCGAGGGCGCCCCTGCGGATCGATGGGTTCCATCAGGTCGACCTCCACCGCCAGCGGTCCGCGACCGACCTCGGCGATGTCCTCGTCGACGTTCTCGGACTCGCTGCGGAAGTTGCCCTTGAGGCTCAACCCCAACAGATCGATCCAGAGCCGGCGCAGGGAATCCTTGCTGGCTGCCCCGACGGCGATCTGTTGCAGCCCGAGCACGCGGAAGGGTCGATCGGCCATCGCCGGGGAATCTAGGTGAGCCTGAAGTCGCGGGCGAGCAGGTAGCGCTCGCTGGTGCCCTTGCGACTGGCGGACGGCTTGTGCGTTTTCGCGCGGGCGAAGCGGGTGCGCAGGCCCTTCTCGATCGCCTGCGCTTCGGGGCCCTCCAGGATCTTGAGCAGCAGGTCACCGCCCGGGCGCAGCACCTGGGGCAGGAGCTTCACCACCGCCTCGAGCAGCTCCTCCTCCAGGGCGCGGTCGCTTGCGCGGATGCCCGTGAGCTTGGGAGCGGCGTCGGAGAGCACGACGTCGGCGAGCCCGCCCAGTGCCTGGGTGACGAGCTGGGGAAGCCCCGGGTCGCCGAGGTCTGCCTCGAGCGTGGACACCTGCGCCAGCCCCAGCGGCTCGTCGACGGCCGCCCGGTCGACCCCGATCACGCGGCCGTCCGCGCCCACCGCTTCGGCCGCCACCTGGAGCCAGCCTCCGGGCCAGCAGCCCAGGTCGAGCACGCGCTGGCCCTTGCGCAGCAGGTGTTGCCGCGCCTGGATCTCCGCCAGTTTGTAGGCCGCGCGTGAGCGGTAGCCCTCGCGCTTGGCGCGCTGGTGCCAGGAGTCCTTGCGCTGGTAGGTGGCCAGCTAGAGGTCGGCCTTGGTGGTGGGACGGATCCGCACAATGGCGTTGCGATGCCCGGGCACGGATCCCTTCACGTAGAGCAGCCCGGCCCCCGGATCGACACGAACGACTTCCAGGTTGCGCGCGGTCACCTTCTCGTTTCCCATGCGCCCCGGCATGCGCATACCCTTGAGCACGCGGCCGGGGTAGCTGCCGGCACCGATGGCGCCGCCGTGGCGGGTGTTCTCGTGAGTGCCGTGGGTGCGCCGCTTGATCGAGAAGTTGTGGCGCTTCACCACGCCGGCGGTGCCGCGTCCCTTCGAGGTGCCGGTCACGTCGACCTTCTGGCCCACCTCGAAGACGTCGAACTTGACCTCCTGCCCGACCTCGTAGGCAGCGGCCTCCTCCTCGCTGATGCGACACTCACTGAGGAACTGCACGGGAGCGACTCCGGCATTGCGAAAATGGCCGGCCTGGGGGCTGGAGGTGCGCGAGGGGCGGCGCTTGCCGAAGCCGAGCTGGAGGGCTGAATAGCCATCCTTGTCGGCGCTCTTCTTCTGCACGACCGTATTGGAGTCGGCCTGGAGCACCGTCACCGGGACGCACTGCCCGGACTCCATGAAGATCTGTGTGTTGCCCATTTTTCGGCACAGCAGAGCCAGCGGCACGTCGGGGTTCTCCCAGCCAGGCGGCCCAATGGGGGCGAACCGGGCGGTCCGAAAAGGCGTCGCAATATAGGAGGATCCGCGCAGCATGTCGAGCCAGCCCGAGGCACGGCCCTTTTGAGCCCTCCTGTGCTCGTCCTGGGCCTCGATGGTGCGACCTTCGACGTGATCGAGCCGCTCGCACGCCAGGGGCGGCTGCCCTGCCTGGCGAGTTGGATGGCGCAGGGGGTGGCCCTTCCGCTGCGCAGCACCCAGCCGCCGATGAGCTTCCCCGCCTGGTCCACCTTTTCCACCGGACTCGACCCCGGCCAGCATGGGCTCTTCGACTTCACCCAGAAGCTGCCCGGCGCCTATCGCATCCGCTTTACCAACGGGTCGGACCGCGCCGGCGCATCGCTCTTCGCGCATACCACTCGGGCCGGGGGCCGCGTCTTGGCGCTGGGCATGCCCGCCACCTTTCCGCCCGAGCCGGTGGCGGGGTTGCTGGTGGCCGGCTTCGACGCGCCGGTCTCGACGGGCACCGACCCACGCATGGCCAGCGATGCCGGCCTCTACCGCGCGGTGGCCGAGCGCGTCGGCCCCTGGATGCAGCCGGACATGGACGAGACCGCGCGTGAGGAGGGCTGGCACGAACGAGCCGCCGCGAAGCTGCTGGCGCGCATCGACCGCAAGCGTGATTTCGCCCTCGAGGCCCTCGAGCAGCTGCGCCGGGGCCCGGACGCCGCCCCTCCCGAGCTCACCTGCATCGTGTTCTCCGAGAGCGACACGGTGGCCCATCATTTCTGGCGTGATCACGACCCGGCCTCACCGCGCCACGACCCTGCGGCGAGCTCCGCGAGACAAAACGCCGTGGCCGCCGTCTACGAGCGGCTCGACGCCGCTTGCGGCGAGATCCGTGCAGCCCTCGGCGAAGAGGCGCTGTGCGTGGTGGCGTCGGACCACGGCAGCGGAGGGGCTGCCCGCCGCGTGGTCCACCTGGGCCGCCGGCTCGAGCAGGCGGGCCTGCTGCGCCGCTCCCGGCAGGCCCAGGCAGCCGGCTCCGGCCTCGACCTGCTGGCCCGGCGCGCCCGCGACCTGGCGCTCTCCGCGCTGGGGCCGCGGCTCTCACAGCAGCTGTTCCGGCGAGCACGCGGCGCCGCGGCGCGTCTCGAGAGCGCGGCTCGCTTCGCCGGCGTCGACTGGGCCCGCAGCGCGGCCTTCTCCGAGGAGGCGAACACCCAGCCCGGCGTGTGGATCAATTTGCGCGGCCGCGAGGCGGAGGGCTGCGTGGAGCCGGCCGACTACGAGCGCGCCCGGGACGACGTGATCGCCGCGCTGGGCGAGTGGACCCTGCCGGGCGGGGCTCCGGTGGTGGCTCGCGCGCGGCGCCGCGAGGAGGTCCACCCCGGCCCCTTCTGTCAGCGTGCGCCCGACGTCATCGTCGAACTGGCCGACGACGCGGGCTACGGTCTCTCTCTCGTAGCGACGCCGTGGAGTGAGGGTGGCGTGGGCGCCGTGCGCACACTGGAGGACCACGAGCTGGGTGGCGGACGCGGACGCGGAATGAACGGGACGCATCGACCCGAGGGCATCTGGATCGCCCACGGTCTGGGCGCCGCTGCCTGCATGGCCGCGCGCACTCCGGCCCTGCGCGACGTGGCCCCCGCCCTGCTCGGAGCCCTCGGCGTCTCCAGCGAGACCGATGCACGCCCGCGCCCGCCGCGGCCCTACACCGCAGACGAGGAGGCCCGGGTCGCCGAGCGGCTGCGCGCCTTGGGTTATCTCGAGTGAGACCCACCCCGGAGCTGTCGTTGGTGTTCCCGGTCTTCGACGAGGAAGACAACATCGGCCGAGTGCTGGCTCAGGCCCTCGAGCTGGCTCCCCGGCTGGCGACCCACTTCGAGATCGTGGTGGTGGACGACGGATCGCGAGACGGCAGCGCCGCCGTGGTCGAGTCGTGGCATGAACGCGATCCTCGCATCCGCCTGCTGCGCCACGCCGCCAACCGGGGCTACGGCGCGGCGCTGCGCGCCGGACTTCGCGATGCGCGCGGCGAGCTCGTCTTTTTCAGCGACGCGGACCTGCAGTTCGATCTCGAGGAGTTGGAGGGGCTGCTCGCCCACGCGGGCGACTTCGACATCGTCGCCGGCTACCGCATGCCGCGGCGCGACCCATGGGGGCGTCTGCTGCTGGCGCGCGGCTGGGGTGCGCTGGTCAACGCGGTCTTCGGCCTCCAGGTGCGCGACATCGACTGCGCCTTCAAGGTCTTCCGCCGCCACGTCCTCGAGAGCATCCCGATCGCCTCGGTGGGAGCCTTCGTGAACACCGAGATCCTCGTGCGCGCGCGCCAGTCCGGGTTCCGCATCCACCAGACCCCTGTGCGGCACGAGCGGCGGCGCCACGGCCGGCAGAGCGGCGCACGGCCGACGGTGATCCTGCGTGCCCTCTACGAGCTCGCGTTGCTCTACCGGGAGCTCCGCCGCCCGGTCGCAGCCCCCGCGCTGCCCGACGAAGGCTGACACCCCTGCGGGTCGCAGTCCTCGGAGCCTTTCCCTTCCCGCTGGCCCAGGGCTCGCAGGTCTTCGCCGCAGAGCAGATGCGCGCGCTGGCGGCTGCCGGGGCCGAGGTGACGCTCTTCTGTTATGGATCGGGGGAGGGCGCGGCGCCGGAGGATCTCGAAGTCGTGCGCGTTCCCGGCTTTCTCTCGTCCCGGGTCCTGCGGGCGGGACCGACGGTCTCGAAGCCCCTGGCCGACGCAGCCCTGGCCGCTCGCTTCGCCGCCGAGGCCCGGTCGCGGCACTTCGACGTGGCGCTGGCCCACAATGCCGAGGCGGCGCTGGCGGCCCTGCTGGTACGGCCGGCCACCCGCGTCCCGGTCATCTACGTCGCGCACACGCTGCTCGCCAACGAGCTCGACGCCTACGTACTCTCGGAGCTCTCGGAGCCGGCACGACGAGTAGGACAGCACCTCGACGCGGGCGTCGCCTCGCGAGCGGATGGCGTGCTCACGCTGTGCAGCGCGGCCGCTATCCGACTGCGCGCACAGGCCCAGGGCCCCGTCACGGTGATCCCGCCCGGCCTGTACCCGCAGCCGGCCCCCAGCGCTGAGAGCGTCGAGCGCATCTGCGTGCGCGCCGGCGTCGAGCCCGGGCACTTCGCCCTGTACACGGGCAACGTCGACCGCTACCAGGATCTCGAAAGCCTGGCCGGCGCGGCCCGGCTGCTACCGGAGCTGCCCATCGTGGTGGCCACCCACGGCGACCGCGATGCCCCGGATAGGGGCCTGCGCAGCATTCGCACCCGGCCCGAGGAAGCCCGCGCGCTGCTCTTCGCATGCGCTGCCGCCGTACTGCCCCGCCGCCGCCAGGGCGGCTTCCCGATCAAGCTGCTCAACTACATGGAGGCCCGGCGCGCCATCGTCGCCCGAGCGCGCCTGGTCGACGGTCTCGAGCACGGCGTGTCTGCCTGGCTGGTGCCTCCGGAAGCCGGACCTCGCGAGCTGGCCACGGCCCTGGAGACCCTCGCCGGAGACCCCGTGGCGGCTGCCAAGCTGGGAAGGGGCGCCCGATCACTGCTCGAGCTGCGCCACAGCTGGCCGCCGCTTGCCAAGCAAACCCTGGAATTCATGGAGGAAGTCGTACTCCATGCAAGGTAGTGGGCAGTCCCACCCCGAGTAGGCGGCCGCCACTCGGTTCCCGTTGCTCCTAGAAGAGCGCGGCTCCGTAGTCGAGCAGGTTGCGCGCGCGCCGTGCCCAGAAGGAGGGCGGCTGGTCGCGGGCCGGGGCGATGATGTCGAGGGCCTTCTCGTAGCCGGGGTTGTCCGTCGGGTTGGTGGGGAAGAACCAGAGATCCGTACCCGGAATCGGTCCGATCTTCTGCGACAGCTCGAACAGCATCTTGTCCGCGCTGCGAATCAGGTCGCGCGGCTCGAGGCCGAGCGTGTGGAAGTGCCGCGCATTGCGCAGCTGGGCGGCGCCCAACAGATCGCCGATCCCGTAGGTCGTGTTGCGGATGCGCTTCAGCTTCCGCACGGAGAGCCGCTTCAGCCGCTGCGGGAGGTAGAGCACCCCGAGCGCGACGTGGCGCGCCTCGTCGCGTTCGAAGTAGGGCAGGAGCTCCGAGAGAACCGGCTCCAGCTTGTTCTCCAGCAGGAAGCGGAAGATCACCACCGCGGCACCCTCGGCCAGGATCTGCATGGCGAAGAGCTTGATGGTCAAGTCACGAGTCGCCAGCAGCCGACGCGCCGCGACGGCGAAGTAGGGGTCGATGCGCGGCGGGGGAACGTGGAGCGCCGCCAGGTAGTCGCGCAGCGTGTAGAAGTGCCGCGCCTCGTCGAAGACCTGGCTCGATGCCGCCAGGCGGGCGTCCGGATCCTCGAGCCGCTCCGCCAGCTCCGCCGCCACGATCCAGGCCCCGAGCTCGCCCCACATGAGATCGGTGATGGGCTGGGCCAGGGCCACGCGCTTTTCCGGCGAGAGCTGGATGCCCCCGTGTTTCTGCATCGCCTCGCGGAACACTGTGGGGCCGTCCCAGAGGTCGCGCCCGGCGTTGGCATAGATGCGGCGCAGCCGATCCGTGCGCTCCTCGGCCATGGCCAGCGGCTCGGAGATCAACATCGAGTCGTCGGGCCAGCTGCGGAAGCGCCCGAAGCGTGCCTGGATGCTGTTGCGCACGGCGCGGCCGGAGACCACCGAGGCCACCCGGAAGGCCTCCAGCTTCGAGAGGTTGGCCTTGGGCATGAGCTGCTCTCCCGGGCGCGCGCGTTGGGGACACTCTATCAGAGCGACTGCAAGACCTGGGCCGGCGTCGGGAGCCTACGCGGCCCTCGGCGGCGGCCGGGGATGCAATCTGCAGCCGACGCCTGCAACAATCGCACGACACGGCGCGACGTCTGTGCGCCCGGGAGGAGTTCGAACGTGACGACCCGCATCGCTTTGCTGCTCGCGTGCGCCACTGCGGCGCTGGTTCACGGGCTGGGCCCGCTGGCCTCCGCGGCCCAGACCCCGCCTCCGGCCATCCTCGACGCGCTCTTCGACGGCAAACGAACGAGCCTCGCACTCGAGGCGCTGGAGACGCGCGCCGCACTCGGCGCCGGCGAGAGCCAGCGCGTGGTAGAGATCGGCCGCGACGCCTCCAGCAGCCACCACGTGGTGGCGATCCGCGACCGCGAGACTCCACACCGCCACGACCGCCACGATCTGCTGGTGGTGATCCTCGAGGGCCACGGCGCCATGCGACTCGGCGACGATGAGAAGCCCGTCGGGCAGGGCTCCATCCTCTGGGTGCCCCGCGGGACAGTCCACGCGTTTCGCAACGCCTCCGACGAGCCCGCCGTCGCCTACGCGGTCTACGTCCCGGCCTTCGATGGCGAAGATCGCGTCACGGTGGAGTAGCCAGGAGCGCTCGCGCGAGCGCGAAGGGCTCGGCAAGCCTTGCGCGCTCTACCGCGGCAGCAGCAACGCCGATACTCTGCTTCGGTGATCGAACCTCGTGCCCCACCCCCAGCGGGTGGGGTGGCGAGGCCTTCTTGCGTTCGGAGCGCGGTGTTGACTAGGACGGCCAAGAGAAAGCGACGCCTCGAAGTTCCGGCGGCGACGGAACTGGAGGAAGCGGTCGAGCTGCTGTGCTCGCGCGAGCAGGCCGTGCGCGTGTCGCGGCTGCGCGGCGCGGCGCGTGCACTCCTCACCGCGCGCCTCGTTCAGGCGCACGGGGAGCGCCCGGTGCTGGTGCTGGTGCCGAACTCCAAGGCTGGCGATGCCTTCGCGCAGGATCTCCGCGCCGCTCTCGGCGAGCTGCCGGGCGCAAGCGGAAGCCGGGTGCGCTTCTTCCCGCGCCACGACACACACCCCTACGAGCGCTTCTCGCCCCAGCCCTTCGTGGTCGCACAGCGGATGGACGTGCTCTACCGCTGGCTCGCGAGCCCGCCACCGGGCCAGGGCCCGGCGCCGCACGATGCCGCGCCGGTGGCGGTCGCCCCTTGGACGGCGCTCGCCCTGCGCGTGCCTTCCAGGGACGCATTGCGCGGCCGGTCCGTTCACCTCGAAGTGGGGCAGATCGTCGACCGCGACGCGCTGGTCGAGGTGCTGCTGGCCGCTGGCTACCAGCGCATGCCACTCGTGGAAGAGCGCGGCGAGCTGGCCGTACGCGGGCACATCCTCGACCTGTACCCACCGCACCGCGAGCGACCCCTGCGCGTCGAGCTGCTCGGCGACGAGGTGGAGTCGATCCGCGAGTTCGACCCCGCCAGCCAGCGTTCGCAGGCGACCATGCCCTACGCGGTGGCTCCGCCCCCGCGCGAGCTGCTCTTCGACCGCAAGCTGGTGATCGAGCGCTCCGAGGCGCTGCGTGAGCTCGCCGACTCGCAGCAGGTGGCCCCTCGGGCCGTCGACGAGCTGATCGATTCGCTGCTGCGCGGCAACACGCCGCCCGGTGTGGAGGCCCTGGCCCCGCTGCTCCAGCCGCGTCTCGAGAGCGTCTTCGACTATCTGCCAGAAGACACACTGATCGTTGCGGACGACCCGGACGCCGGTCGCGAGCGTCTGCTGCGCTACTCCGAGGAGGTCTCCGAGAACTTCGAGCTGGCGCTGGAGAGCGGCCGCGTGGCCTCGCCGCCGCACGAGCTGGCACTGGCGCCGGCGGAAATCCTCGAGACGCTGGCTGCACGCCGGCCGGTGCTGCTCGAACGGCTCGTCGTGCAGGACGCCGACGCGTCGTCCACGCGGCTCGAGCTGCCCTGCGAGGACCACGACGAGCTGCGTCGCGAGCTGGCGCGAGAGCGGACGAGCGACCACCCCTTGGAGCCCCTGGTGCGGCGTCTCGAGCAGTGGCGCTCCCAGCGCTGGCGCGTGGTGCTGAGCTGCGCCGCACTCTCCCAAGCCGAACGCCTGCGCCACCTGCTCACCGCCCACGGCATCGATGCGCCCATCGCCTCCCAGCCCAGGCCCGCGTGGCGCTGGTCGGTGCCGGGCCGTGTCGAGATCCGGCTGGCCCCGATCTCCGAGGGCTTCGTCCTGCCCTCGGAGAGGCTCGCGCTGGTGACCGAGGAGGAGATCTTCGGGCCGCGGGAAAAGCGCCGCTCCCGCGCGCGCTGGCCCGACGCCGTGGCAGTCGCCTCGCTCGCGCATCTCTCCACCGGTGACTACCTGGTGCACGCTGACCACGGCATCGGGGTCTACCGCGGGCTGATGAAGCTCGAGCTGCGCGGCGTCGAGAGTGAGTTCCTGCGCCTCGACTACGCCGAGCAGGCGCGCCTCTTCGTTCCGGTGCATCGCCTGAATCTCGTCCAGCGCTACGCGGGCTCCGACGGCCACGTGCCGCGCATCGACCGCTTGGGTGGCATCACCTGGGAGAAGGCGCGCAGCAGCGTCAAGCGCGCCTTGCGCAACATGGCGCAGGAGCTGCTGGGGGTGCACGCGGCCCGGGAGCTGACTCCCGGATTCGCCTTCTCGCCGCGCGACTCCCTGCTCGAAGAGTTCGAGGCCACCTTCCCCTTCGAGGAGACACCCGACCAGCTGGCCGCCATCGAGGAGACGCTGGCCGACTTGCAGCGGCCCATGGCCATGGACCGGCTGGTCTGCGGCGACGTCGGCTACGGAAAGACCGAAGTGGCCATCCGCGCCGCCTTCCGCGCCGCGCTGGACGGCAAGCAGACGGCAATCCTGGTGCCGACGACGATTCTCTGCCAGCAGCACGAGGAGACCTTCCGCCAGCGCTTCCAGGGCTATCCCGTCCGCATCGAGTCGCTGTCGCGCTTTCGCACGCCCAAGCAGTCGCGAGCGGTTCGCGAAGGCCTGGCCAACGGCTCGGTCGACGTGGTGGTGGGAACACATCGCCTGCTTCAGAAGCACGTGGACTTCCGGGACCTCGGGCTGCTGGTGGTGGACGAGGAGCACCGCTTCGGTGTGGCACACAAGGAGCGCATCAAGCGCCTGCGCAAGACCGTGGACGTGCTCACACTCACCGCGACTCCGATTCCGCGCACGCTCCAGCTGGCCTTCACCGGGCTGCGCGATCTCTCGGTGATCGAAACTCCCCCGGCGGGCCGCCTGGCCATCCGCACCCAGGTCTGTCGTTTCTCCGACGAGCTCGTGCGCGAGGCCATCCTCCGCGAGCTGCGGCGCGGGGGGCAGGTCTTCTTCGTGCACAACCGCGTAAACACCATCGACGACGTGGAGCGCCGCCTGGCAAAGGTGGTGCCCGAAGCGAAGATCCTGGTGGCCCATGGCCAGATGAAGGAGCGCGATCTCGAAGACCGGATGCTGCGCTTCCTGCGCGGCGAGGCCGACGTGCTGCTCTGCACCACCATCATCGAGAGTGGCATCGATATCCCCCGCGCCAACACGATCCTGATCAACCGCGCCGACGCGCTGGGGCTGGCGCAGCTCTACCAGCTGCGGGGCCGCGTCGGACGCAGCAGCCAGCGCGCCTACGCCTACCTGCTGATCCCCGCGGAAAAGACCCTCTCCGACGATGCGGAGAAGCGCCTCGAGGCGATCCAGACCCTGAGCGACCTGGGCAGCGGCTTCCGGCTCGCCAACCTGGATCTCGAGATCCGGGGCGCGGGTAACCTGCTGGGTGGCGAGCAGTCCGGGAATCTCGCCGCCGTCGGCTACGAGACCTACATGGAGATGCTCCAGGAGACCATCGACGAGCTGCGGGGCAAGCCGCGCGAGGTCGAGGTCGACCCCGAGATCCGCCTGGCCGTGTCGGCGCGGCTACCCGAAGACTACGTGGCGGACGTCAACCAGCGCCTGGTGCTCTACAAGCGGCTGGCCAGCTGCCGCGACGACGCCGAGGTGGAACGCATCCGCGACGAGCTGCTCGATCGCTTCGGGTCGATGCCCAGCCCGGCGCAGAACCTGGTGGAGGTCATCCGCCTGAAGATCCTGGCGCGGCGCCTCGGCGTGGCGGCGATCGACCAGCAGAACGGCGAGATCGTGCTGACCGCCGCCGAGCAATCCAACGTCGACCCCAGGCGGCTGCTGAACCTCCTCACCCAGGCCGGCGGCAAGCTCCGTGTCCTACCGGGTCACAAGATCATCGCGCCGGCTCCCCGCGGCGAGTCCAGCGCCATCTTGGCGGCCACCCGTGCCCTGCTCTCGAACCTCGAGGGAGCCCCTCCAGGCCCCAGCATCTGAGGCGCGGCCTGCTGCGGACGCCGGCGCAGCCCATGCTGGGGGGGGGCGCTGGACGTACCTGGGGGTGGCAAAACCCCGACGCAACTGACACTTTCGACACTCCGTCGCCACCTACCTGGCGAGAACTGGAGGAGCGACGTGCATCCGCTGCAGCATCAGGTCTCGAGTGGGCAGAGGTGGCGGATCTTCCTGACCGCGGCACTGGCCCTCGGAACGATCGGTGGCGCCAGCGCCACGGCGCAGGCGCAGATCACCTCCCAGCTCTTCGCATCCATGCTCAACAGCCCGACCTTCCTGACGGCGCCGCCCGGAGACACGGCGCGGGTCTTCGTCACCGAGCGCTTCGGTGACATCGAGATCCTCGACGCGAACACCGGCGCGACCATCGGCACCTTCCTGAGCATCGGAGACACGGATGGCGAGGGGCTGCAGGGGCTGGCCTTCCATCCGAACTACGCGGGCAACGGTCACTTCTACGTGTATTACCGAACCACCACGCTCTCTCGGTTGGTCCGCTACACGGTCTCCGGAGACCCCAACGTCGCCGACTCTCTCAGCGCTCACGTCGTGATCGAGATCGCCCAGCCCGGTCCGGACCACAACGGCGGCTGGATCGGCTTCGGCCCCGACGGCTACCTCTACGTGCCGACGGGCGACGGCGGCAATCAACACGACCCCGCCAACAACGGCCAGAACATCGTGGGCGAGCTGCTGGGAAGCGTGCTGCGGCTGGATGTCGACGGCGACGACTTCCCGGGCGATCCGAACCGCAACTACGCCATCCCCTCTGACAACTTCTTCGCGGACAAGACCGGGGAAGACGAGATGTGGGCCTACGGGCTGCGCAATCCCTTCCGCGCGAGCTTCGACCGACTGACGGGCGATTTCTACATCGCGGACGTGGGCCAGAATACTCATGAAGAGATCAACTTCCAGCCTGCCTCCAGCACAGGCGGCGAGAACTACGGCTGGCGCCTGCGCGAGGGTACGATCGCCACGCCCAGCGGGGGCGTCGGAGGGCCCCAGCCGCCCGACGGCGTGGACCCGATCTACGAGTACACCCACGGAGGTGGCGACACCCAGGGCTTGTCCGTCACCGGCGGCTACGTCTATCGTGGCAGCATCACGGCGATCCAGGGCAAGTACTTCTTCGCGGACTTCGTCACCGAACGAATCTGGTCCGTCGAGCACAACGGGGTCAGCGTCACGCTCTTCGACGACTGGACCGACGACCTGGTGCCCGATGTTTCGACCATCGATCAAATCGTGGCCTTCGGCGAAGACGCGAATGCCAACCTGTACATCGTAGACCTGAGCGGCCAGATCTTCCGCGTGGTGGAGAAGATCGAGGTGCCCGCCCTCGGGACGCCGCAGCTGGCTCTGCTGAGCCTGGGGATCGCCCTGGGCGGTGCGATCTGCCTGCGCCGGGCCGGTTTGGGCCGGTTACCGGCCGGCTAGCGCCGCCCTGCCGGCACGGCAAGCCTCCGGCTTGCCTCCGTCCTCGGCCGGTTACCGGCCGGCTTCGCTCTCCTTGGGCTCGCTGCGCGTCATCGCCTCGGGCACGGGCTGCAGGCTCCCCTCCGTTACAAAGCCTCTCGCTTCGGCCAGCGCGGCCAGCTCTTCGATGCGTTCCTCGGACACCGGGTGCGTGGAGAGGTAGGCACCCAGCTCTTCGCCCAGTAGCGCGCCTGGATCGGGCAGGCGGCGAAAGAAATCAGAGGCGCCAGCAACGTGGCCGTACTCGGCGGCCACGACGGCCAGGCCGAACTCGTCGGCCAAGCCCTCCTGCTCCCGGTCGAAGCTGCGCTGCGCCAGGCCACCGGCCAGGCCAGCAAGATCCGCCGCCGCCCCAACGCCCGAGACTCCGAGCGCAGAGAGCACGATGCCGAGTGCCAGGCCCCGGCCCAGGCCCTTCAGGTGATCGCGGTTGCGGAAATGGCCGATCTCGTGGCCCAGGACGAAGGCGAGCTCGTTTTCGCTGGCCACCTGGTCGAGCAGACCGCTGGTCACCCCGATCCAACCACCGGGCAGGGCGAAGGCGTTGGGCGAAGGCTCGTCCCAGAGCCTGAGCTTGAGCTCGTACGGGTTCTCGGGCCAGTGCTGGCCGAGGCGATCCGCCAGCGTCTGCAGGGCCTGTTGGCGCGGATCCCCGGACTCCTCCTCGTCGTCGTCGTCGGAGCCGAGACTCGGCAGCCAGCCGCCGCCGAAGACGCTCACCTCGAGGGTCGTAGGCAGTCGCGGCACCAGCCACTCCATGGCGACCGAGCTGACCACGGCCAGGGCCACCACGACGGCCACGAGGCCAGCGACCAGCAGCCCGGCCTCGGCGATCGGGTTCGTACCCGAGACGTTGACCCGGTCGTCCGGGAGCCCCGGATCGAAGCGGCTCAAGCTGTGGTCCTCAGGCCGGACGCTGATGCAGCTTGAGGCCGGTGCCGAAGGCGAGGATCTCGACGCCGGCCGTGCCCTCGTTGCCGCGCGAGTTCGCCATTCGCGAGGTTTCCAGGCGCACGTTCACCACCGCGTGGTAGCCGCCGTCCATGGCTGCCTTCTTGAGACGCAGTACCGCCTCGCGCCGGGCGCGGTCGAGGAGTGACTCGTAGCTCTTGACGCGTCCGCCGAAGAGAAAGCGCAGGCCGGCCAGAAAGCGCTTGAAATAGTCCACGGACACAACGGTGCTGCCCATCAACAGGCTGGCATCTTCCACCTGCCAGCTCTCCGGGATGTGCCGGAGGGTGATGGCCGGCAGCCGCCGCCAGCGCTGCTCGCGCCGCCGCAGCGACTTGAAATGACGGCGTTCGATCCACTCGCCGGCGAAGAAGGCGAGCAGCAACAAGACGAGGAAGACGACGAGGTTTGCGACATCCATCGTCCTACTCCACCACCACCGCCGTGCCGTAGGCAAAGAGCTCTGCGGCACCCTGCGCGACCGAGCTGGTGGAGAAGCGAACGTTTACCACGGCATTGGCGCCGAGCGACTGTGCCTGCTGGCGCATGCGCTCGAGCGCTTCCTCGCGCGCCTCGTGAAGCAGCTCGGTGTAACCCTTGAGCTCGCCGCCCACGATGTTCTTGAGCCCGGCCATGAAATCGCGACCGATGTGCTTGGCGCGCACGGTGCTGCCGGACACGACTCCGAAGAACTGTGTGATCTTGCGACCAGGAACCTCTTCGGTGTTGCTGATGATCACGGGGAACCTCCTTGACCCGGAATTGGATACTCGTGGAGAGGCTAACCGCGGGGGCAGGCTTCGCCGACGCGGATAGCTTCGCCCTGCGGGCATTTTCGGCACAGCGGCTCGGCAGCTAGAGCGCCCTGCGCCAGCGCGCCTCAAGACGGGGTGGAAGAACCCCGGGCCAGGCCCAGCCCATCGAGGGCGGCCAGCAGGTCGGTCGTGGGCGGCAGGTCGTCGGTCTTCCGCGAGGCATGGAGGTACCGGAGCAGCCCCTCGCCATCCACGATGGCGACGCCGCCCAGCTGGAGCACGTCCGTGTACTTGCGCAGCGAGCCCTTGAGGCTGGCGCGGCGGATGCGGCTCCAGGCCAGAGCCGGCTCCTCGAGGAAGGGCCGCGCCGTGACGTTCCACCAGCCGTCCCGTGACAGGCCGAAGGCCGCGTAGGATTCCCGGCCTGGATCCCCCAGGCAGGGCGACTCCACTCCCTCCTCGCGACAGAAGCGCGCCGCCTCGTCGCCGGTTCCCTGGCCGACGCAGACTACCTGCGCCCCGCGGGCCTCGAACTCCTCGGCGTGTCGGCGCACCTCCCCGAGGCGCTCGCGGCAGATGGGTCAGCCGAAGTGGCGCAGGAAGACGAGGAGCAGCGGCCGACCGGGCCAAAGCTCCGAAACCCGAACCGGGCGGCCGCCCTCGCCCAGAAGCGTGGCATCCGGTGCCGGGGCTCCAATCTTGGGGATCACCACCACGCGTCAGGATACCGCCCGGGCGGGGCTCAAGAACCGGCCTCGGGCACGGGCTGATCGCAGAGCCAGGCCTCGAGCATGCTGTTCACCGTCTCGCGGGCCTCCTGCTGCACCCAGTGGGAGACGCCGGGGAGGTAACGCACGCTGAGCTCGGGCACATAGCGCTCGGTGCCGAAGGTGGTCTGCTTGCCGAGAGCGAAGTCGGCCTCGCCCCAGAGCAGCAAGGTAGGGGTGTCGATCATCCGGGGTTCCGCGCGGCGCATGCGGCGAGAGCCCGGGCCGCGGAACAGCATGCGGTAGTAGTCGATCATGGCCTTGGCAGCGCCGGGGCGGATCACCGCCTCCTGGTAGGCGCGCAACACCTCGGGCGGGAACACATCCGGCCGGTTCACACTGTGGCGGAACATCTCGACCAGCCGTCTCCCTCGCCCGGCCCGGAGCGCCCACTCGGGCAGGCGCGGCAGCTGGAAAAAGAACATGTACCAGGAGCGCAGCAGCTGACGCAGCCCGCCGGAACGAATCGCTACGGCGGGGTGCGGGCAATTCATCACCACCAGACGGTCCAGCGTCCGCAGCCGCTCGTTGGCGAAGAGCCAGGCGATGATGCCGCCCCAGTCGTGGCCCACCAACAGCGTCTCGCGGCAGCCCGCTGCGTCGATGAGCCCGGCCACGTCGCCCAGCAGCAAGTCGAGGTCGTAGTCACGGGTGCGCGAGGGGCGCTCCGTCTCACCATAGCCACGCAGGTCCGGCGCCCACACGCGATAGCCGAGCTCGGCCAGCAGCGGAATCTGGTGGCGCCAGCTGAGCCAGAGCTCCGGGAACCCGTGCAGACACAGGGCCAGACGCTCGCCTTCTCCGCACTCGGCCACGTGAAAGCGCAGGCCGTTCGCCATCACAGTGCGGTGGCGAATGCCCTGAATCTCCAGCGCGGGAGCCGTCACCTCGCCAAGGTATCACGGCGCCGGGTGGCGCCGGCCGAGGCTCAGTCCAGCGGCATGGACGCCGGGCTCGCCTCGGGCTCGGGAGTCGCTGCTGCGACGTAGTCGAAGGACTCGACGTGGATCACCTGGCCTTCGGCGTCGATCACCTTGACCGACCAGGCACCCGTCCATTCGGGATCGAGCTTCTTGCTGGAGTGGACGCGCCAGCGGGGCGCACCCACCGAGAAGGGGACCTCGGCCATGATCTCGCCGTCGCGCTCCCAGAGGTGGGTGACGGTCTGGCCCTGCAGGCCGCGCAGCTCGGTGAAGAAGAGGATCTGGATCGAGTCGTTCTCCAGGCGCGTCACTTCGTCCTTCGGCTCGCGGTCGACGACGCCAGTGGTGAAGCCGGCGCGAGCCACGTGCCCGTTGGCAAGCGGCTCTTCTGTCGCCTCGGGCTCGGTCTGCTCGCTGCCCTGTGTCTTCATCTCTGCGGCGGGCTGCAGTTCCGCGGCCACAAGCTCTGCCTGCAGTTCCGTGTCCGTGCCCGGGTAGGTCCCCAGTTCCTCGGTGGCGCTGGCGCTCCCGGCCAGAAGCAGGGCGGCAGCGGCGATACTGACGGCGGTGAGGGTGCGCGGCATCCGGGGTCCTCCTCGAGGGCGTTATCCCCTGGGCTGCGGCGCACCGGAGCCCCGACTTTAGGCCGTGCGGCTCAGGCGGCGCGCCGGGCCAGCTCGGCCAGACCCTCGGACTCGAAGCCCAGCGGCACGGCGATCAGATTGAAGTAGTTGCCGATCGCGTTGACCCACACGATCTCGACGATCTCCTCGTCACTGAAGTGCTTCGCGAGCTCCGCATAGGTGGCGTCGGACACCTCGCGGTCTCGGGTCGCCTCTTCGCTGAAGGCCAACGCCGAACGTTCCCGCTCGCTGAAAGCGCTGCTGCTGCGATAGTCGGCCAGCGCCTCGAACTTGTCTGTGCCGAGCTTCTCGCGCACCAGCTGGGCCAGGTGAAGATCGGCGCAGAAGCCGCAGCCGTTTACCCGCGAGGTCTGGACCATGAGCAGATGGACCAGCCCGCGGTCGAGCGAGAGCCGCTCCTGGGTGCGCAGGATGCGTTGGGCCAGCAGCGCGAGCTTGGGCTTGCGGGCGTAGAAGACCTTGAAGGCCGCCGGCACCGCACCGAGCTGGCGCCGGGCCATCCAGTACCCGATGCGCATCACCAGACTACGCGGTCGTTCGATGGGTTCCATTCGCATGCTCTGCTCCTCTCGCGGCGCGGTGTGACCAGGCTGCAGCTGCCAGCACGAGTGCCGGCAGGTACACCCCGGGCAGGTCGAGCCACCAATGGCTGTGGGGCAGGTTGCCCACCGCCGTGTCGTAGACGTGCAGGAGCGCGTGGGCTCCCAGGAAGAGCGCCGCCACTGCGACCAGCGGTCGACGCAACGCGGCATCGCGGGCCGCCCAGACCAGCGCGACTCCCACGGTGAGAAAGGCGCAACCGATATCGCGCACGAAGTGCGGGTTGAAGGGCCCGGTGTCCGGCACGGCTGCGGGCAGGTCGGTGTACCAGTGCATCGGGCCCACGAGCATCCACAGGGCATTGGCCAGCATGCCCAGCCCCAATACCAGGAATAGCCAGCCCCAGGCGTCGAGCCGCTGCGTCATGCGTCAAAACCTCCCGGTAGGGCCAGCAGCGCCGCCAGGCGTCTGATGCCCTCTTCGATCTGGCTGGGCTCCAGGCGCGCGAAGCACAGCTGCAGGTTGCCGGCACCGGCGGCATCCAGGAAGAAGGCGTCGCCGCGCGTGTAGGCCACTCCAGCGGCCGCGGCCCGATCGTGGAGCGCGGGTCCATCGCTGCCCGCAGGAAGCGTCAGCCACACCGCGTTTCCGCCGGCGGGCTGGATCCAGCTCGTGCCCTCGGGCATGTGCCGAGCGAGCGCAGCCAGCAGCGCGGTTCGGCGAGCCGAGTAGACCATGCGCACCCGCCGCACGTGGCGCTCGAAGGCCCCGCTCTCGAGTAGCTCTGCGAGCGCCGCCTGGGTCACCAGGTCGGTCTGCATGTCCGACGCCCAGCGCGTGAGCGCGAGGCGCCACAGCAGGTCGGGAGGAGCCACCATGTAGCCGACCCGAATGGCACCAAAGAGGGCCTTCGTGAAGGTGCCGAGGTAGATCACGCGCCGGGCGGCATCTTCGTTCAGCAGTGATGGAACCGGCGGCCCCCCGTAGCGGAGCTCGCTGTCGTAGTCGTCCTCCACGATCGGCACCTGGTATTCGTCCGCCAGTGCGAGCAGCTCCCGGCGGCGGCGCGGAGACATCACCACCCCGGTCGGCGACTGCACGGCTGGCGTCGTGAACACGAGCTTGACGCGGCGCGCCCGCAGGATGCGGGCAAGCTCGTCGGTGCGCAGGCCCTCGGCATCGACGCCGACTCCCAGCAGGTGGGCTTCGGCAGCGCCGAAGGCGATGGCGGCGCCGAAATAGCCGGGCTGCTCCATCACGACCGTCTCACCCGGGTCGACGAGCACGCGGCCGAGCAGATCCAGTCCGTGCTGGGCGCCGTTGACGATGGCCACCTGCTCGGGCCCACAACGGATGCCCCGAGCCAACAGGGCGCGAGCCACGGCTTCGCGCAGAGGCGGCCAGCCCAATGGATCGCGGTGCGACGCCAGCAGGGCGCTGCTCTCCAGGGCGACGCGGAAGGCGCGCTTGAGGTCGGCCACGGGAAGGCTGGCCGGGTCGACCTGGCCACCGCGAAAGTCGTAGGCTGCGGAAGCCAGAGCATCGGCGGCCAGCGCTGCCGGTAGCCGGACCGCCCGCGCGCGCCGCGCGAGCAGCCCGCCCCAGGCAAAGCCGCGGGCCGGGTCGACTGCGCCGGGGCCCTGGGCGCCGGCGGCCAGCGCTGCCACGAAGGTGCCCCGACCCACACGGGAGTGGAGCAGGCCGGCTTCCGTCAGCCCGTGATAAGCCTGCGTCACCGTGTTCCGGGAGAGCCCCAGCGCCGAGGCGAGCTCGCGGCTGGGGGCAGGCGCTCGGCCGGACCCAGCCTCCGGGCCTGGATCAGATCGCGCAAATGACCCTCGAGCTGACGGTAGAGAGGCTCGGAGCTGCCGCGGTCGGGCTGGAATGCGAGGTCGAGCACCTCGACAGACTATTGGATCCAATCCAGTATCAAAAGATCCAATTTGGTTCTTCCGGCTGGATCCAATGCCTTCGGGTCCTGACCCAGCGCGGTTCGCCCCAGCTTGCCTTCAGGCCGCGTAGGCCAGCAGCAGCGTGCCCACGTGGAGCGACAGCCACGCGTAGAGAACTACCCGGGCCGGCAGCCAGCCACGAGCCTCGAGCCAGGCGTCCGCGCGGCGCAA
>Ga0255057_10000318_pt1 | contig 27313 bp, 25 predicted proteins | sample Cases_109_6_MG_FD_189022 | JGI IMG/M metagenome (GOLD analysis project Ga0255057, IMG submission 189022) | Seawater microbial communities from Amundsen Gulf, Northwest Territories, Canada - Cases_109_6 | ecosystem: Environmental > Aquatic > Marine > Gulf | place: Canada: Northwest Territories... | reverse complement strand
GTGATTGCGGCCTTGGGGTACGGCGGCGTATCGCCAAGCGCGCCGGCGGACGTCGCATTAATCACAAGATCGTAGTCTTGCGTCGCAGGGACGCCGTTGAATCGGCACGCGGAGATCGGCCCGCTGGCCTCGAATTGATCCACCAGTTCCTGTGCTTTACCGAGCGATCGATTGGCAATAACGAGCGACCGCGGCAGCATTTCAAGCAACGGACCCGTAATGCCGCGAGTTGCGCCGCCAGCGCCGAGAATCAAGATGTTTGCGCCCTCAAGGTTGATGCCGAGATTGATGGCCAGATCTCGTAACAGACCGATACCGTCGGTGTTGTCACCGAAAATCTCGTTGTCCTGAAAAGCGAGCGTATTGACGGCCCCCGCCGTACTCGCACGTTCGCTGAGTTGATCGCAAAGGCGGCTGACCGAAAGTTTGTGCGGAACCGTAATATTCAAGCCCTTGCCGCCCGTGCGTTGAAACTGGCGGACGGCCTGTTCGAGCTTTTCGGGTGCTACCTGAAGTAGCTCGTACTGAATGTTTTGGCCGGTCTGCAGCGCGAAGAGTTTGTGGATGACGGGGGAACGGCTGTGAGAAACCGGGTATCCCATCACCCCATACCGCTCCAAGGTCACTGTTTCGTCAACCAAGCACCTACACTCCGATGGTTACTCTTATTGTTGTTTGGCGAAGAGTATACCTACTCCGCCAGCCAGCGTGCTGCGTCCAGCGAAAAATACGTCAGGATTGCATTTGCGCCAGCGCGCTTGATGCAAAGCAGGGATTCCAGCACGGCTTCTCGTTCATCGAGCCAGCCATTGTCGGCCGCTGCCTTGATCATGGCGTACTCGCCGCTCACCTGGTAGGCGAATGTTGGCACAGCGAAACGATCTTTCACGCGGCGAACGATATCAAGGTAAGGCATGGCCGGTTTCACCATGACGAAGTCGGCGCCCTCATCAATATCAAGCTGCACTTCGCGTAATGCCTCGTCGCTCATGCGCGGATCGATTTGGTAGGTCGATTTGTCGGCGTCACCCAGATTCGCGGACGAGCCAACGGCGTCACGAAAAGGGCCATAAAAGCCTGACGCATATTTGGCGGCGTAGGCGAGAATCAGCGTATTGCTGTGATCGTTGTCCTCAAGCGCCTTGCGAATGGCGCCGATACGGCCGTCCATCATGTCGGAAGGCGCGACGATGTCGACGCCGGCGTCGGCGTGAGAAACAGCTTGCCGTACCAGCATGGCAACGGTTTCGTCGTTCAGGACATAGCCTGCTTCGTCGATGATGCCGTCCTGTCCGTGCGTGGTGAACGGATCCAGTGCAACGTCAGTAATGACGGCAAGCTCGGGGTAGCTTTCCTTGATGGCGCGAACAGCGCGTTGGGCAAGGCCGTCCGAATTCGCTGCCTCGGCTCCATCCAGGCTCTTGAGGCTGGCGTCGACGACCGGAAACAGCGCGACTGACGGGATACCGAGCTCAACAGCCTGGGCGAGTTCGGCCAGTAGATTGTCGATACTCTTGCGGCTTATCCCGGGCATTGAGGTAACCGCCTCCTCGCGGCCCTCACCGTCGAGAACAAAGACGGGATAGATTAAATCCGCGCTGGATAGCCCTGTTTCTGCGACCAGTCGGCGCAGGTTGGCAGTTCGGCGGCCACGCCGAAGGCGAATCTCGGGGAACTGTCCGGGCCCGACTTTACTCATAGCTATTCTGTATAAGTGGAATAATTTTCGATTTTCCCTGTATTTAGGTAGGGTTTCCATGCCTAAAGTGCCGTTTTACGCGGTTCACGTAATAAAAACATCAAGGGGCGGGTCATCTCGAATGAACAGTACTAGTGCCGGGCCTGATAGACGGCGGAGATTTGACGAACTCGTGGGCGTATTCCACCAGGATATGTACCGCTACGCAGCCTGGCTATGCCGGGACAAGGCGATAGCGGAGGACGTGGTTCAGGAGGCATTGCTAAGGGCGTGGAAATCGCTTGATGCGTTGCGTGACGACGGCGCGGCGAAACAATGGTTGCTGACGATCGTGCGGCGGGAGAATGCTCGCTATTTTGAACGCCGCCGTCTTGAAACCGTCGATGTAGACAATTTAACGCCGTCGCAGGAAGCGATAATCGCTGAAGCGCCGGACGAACAGCTCGATGAACTTCGAGAGGCGATTTACGGGCTGGATGACGATTATCGCGAGCCGCTCGTACTGCAGGTCCTGATGGGCTTCAGTACCAACGAAATCGCAGAACAGATGGGACTGAGGCAGGGCGCTGTATTAACGCGACTGCATCGGGCACGACTCAAGCTTAAAGAGTCAGTGCAGAGCGAAGGAGCTTTGCAATGACTGAAGACGACAGACCAATACGTGACGCTATGAATACATGCGAAGAATATCAAGAGGCAATTGCAGCGGAGTCGACCTTCGACGGTGGTGCCGGGCATTTGTCAACTTGTGCTTCATGCCAGAAGTTTCGCGACGAGATGCTGGCGCTCGACGAACAGATCGGGCGAGCGCTGGCTATCAGTGTGCCGGAATTCGATATGCCGGAACTCGGTGACATCGACACCGCGAATGTTACGGCGCTGCCGCAACGTCGCTTTGGCGCGCCAGCCTGGCTCGCTGCTGCCGCGAGCGTCACGCTGGCCGCCTTCATCGGCTTTCAGATGCTGAGTGGTGGCGTGTCGAATAGCGCGCTTGCCGAGCAGATCATCGCGCATATCGATCATGAACCTTTTTCGTTCCGAGAGACTGTAAATCCAGTATCAGAGCGACGTCTGGGGCGGGTCATACCGGCAAACGTCGCGGTACTGGATCACAGTGCCGGTCTGATTACCTACGCGCAGAGCTGCATCATCAATGGCCACGAAGTGCCGCACCTGGTCCTCCAGGGCGAGCGCGGCCCCATTACCATTTTGTTGATGCCCGAGGAAAAAGTATCGGCGGCGCAATCGATTATTGGTGAAAGCGTAAAAGGTGTCATTTTGCCGGTCGGCAATGGCAGCATCGCAATCATCGGTGAAAAAGGTGAAAGCCTGGAAAGAATCGAAGAAGAAATTACCAATTCGGTGACGTGGGATATTTGAATCCCGCATAGCTGAAACGCATGCCCACGCTAGGGCGTATATCCTGTAGGAGAGAAAACGATGTCAGAGAAAAGAGTAATCAAGCCGATCGCTTTGGCTGTTGGCGCTGCCCTCGCAAGCTCGTTCGCGATTGGTGGTGTTGCAAATGCCGATTCGATTGATAACCCGTTCGAGATGTCTACGCTGACTGCCGGCTATATGCTGGGTGAAGGCGAAGGTTCTTGTGGCGGCGATGCCGAGAAAGAGGGCGAAGGCTCTTGCGGCGAAGGTTCCTGTGGCGGTGACGGCGAAGAGAAGGAAGGTGAAGGCTCTTGCGGCGGCGACGGTGAAGAGAAAGAAGGCGAAGGCGACGACAAGGAAGGCGAAGGCTCTTGCGGCGGCGACGGCGAAGAGAAAGAAGGCGAAGGTAGCTGTGGTGAAGGATCTTGCGGTGGCCTAGTCTAATCGACTGAGCATCGTCTGAACCAGCACGACGCTAATAAGAGGCCCGCGCAATGCGCGGGCCTTTTTTGTACGAGCGTGCCCAGCCCGCGACAGTCGGGCTCTGGGGAGCCCTCGTACGAGCGGGCCGCAGCCCGCGATTCGGGCTGCCAATGTGAACGTTGGCCACAATTTCACCAGTTCCACCAGTAACGCAACGCTGCTACATTTAACGGTAGTTTCAGGTAAGGGTTCAAAAATGGCGAAAGCAGTGAAGCGTTGCAAATGGGCCGAGGGAGTCAACCTCGACTACATCGAATATCACGACAAGGAATGGGGCGTGCCGGTCTTCGATGATCGCGTGCAGTTCGAATTCCTGATATTGGAAGGCGCGCAGGCCGGGCTGAGCTGGTCGACGATTCTCAACAAGCGTGATGGCTATCGCAAAGCCTTTGCCGAATTCGATTTTGAAAAAGTCGCGCGCTTTACGAAAAAGCGGATTGAAAAATTACTGACAGATCCGTCAATCGTACGCAATCGCCTGAAGGTCGAGTCAACTGTGACAAACGCCAAAGCCTTTATCGAAGTGCAAAAGGAATTCGGCAGTTTTAGCGACTACATCTGGGGCTTCGTTGGCGGAAAGCCAATTCAGAACAAGATTCGGAGAGACAGCGACACGCCTGCGACATCGCCCGAGTCTGACGCGCTAAGCAAGGACCTCAAAAAGCGCGGCTTTCGCTTCGTGGGCAGCACGATTATTTACGCGCACATGCAGGCGACGGGCATGGTTAACGATCATGTGACAAGCTGTTTTCGCTATAAACATTGCGCGGCACTAAGGAAAAAGAAGCCTTAAGTTTCTTTGCGTATTTCATAAACGACGTGAGAGCTATCGCCGGTCATGTCTCTGCTATAAGTTCCGTCGCGTAGTACACCACCGATTTTTTCCATGGCCCGTCGAGATCGCATGTTGGTTTCGCCGACCCAGAACACGACCGCGTCAACAAACCGGAATGCGTGCTCCAGCATCAGCTTTTTGATCTCAGCGTTATAACTTCCACCCCAATAGTTACGCGCAAGAAACGTCCATCCAATTTCTACTTCGCTGTTGGCGAGATCAAAGCCGTGATAACGGCTCGAGCCGATCACATCTCCACTTTCGCGATCAACAAAAGCAAACGCCGAGCCAGAGTCGATCGCGCCGGCAAAATACTCCTTGAACGCCTTTTCAGTATAGCGATCGGTCGCCGGATGCAACTCCCAGATGGCAGGGTCTGCCGCCGCAGCAAACATGGAGTCCCAATCGCTCGTCGCCACGGGTCGAACGACAACGCGCGGGCCATTCAGAGTTGGCTGAAAATCAAAATCGGTATTCAAAGCGATCCTAATTAGCTATTACGCTCATCGTCGATGAACCGATAAAGACGAGAGTGGTCGCTATCCAGATGATCGGCAGAGCGAGGTGTACGACTCGATTTTCAGTGATCAAGCCTACGATGCATAAGCTGATATGACTGATGATAAAAACCAGGTAGTCGGGTGGCACCTCACGCAAGGCCGTCTGACCCTTCGACAGTGTTTCCGGAATGTCCAAAAGCCAGGCAACGATGAATATTGAAAAAAACCAGCGCCGCTGTTTAAAGAAATAGGCTTCAACATCGATATTCTTATCCATGTCGTAGGGGTACAGCAGGGCGGAGAGGAAAAACAGAGCTAAGGCGTAGAGCGTAATGAACAGGTATTGGTATGCCCGCCAGTCGACATGCTTGCTCCACCAGTACATTCCCCACCATATGATCAGTATGTAGAGCAGTACTGCAACTGACCACAGGCTGTGCGTCAGGTAGGGCTTGCACTGGTCGCGGTTCTGCACGAGCTTGCTGGCGCCAATGGCGAGGTGGGTAATCCCGAGGCCCATAATGACCGAGATCAATACCCCAAGGTATTCAAAGATGCCCATGGCTAATTCCCCCGCGGCCTTATAGCCGAACGCTATATGGCAAAAATAGTATGATTCCTCTCCTCCCGCAAACTAATTGATGCAAGAGGGAATGCCATGTCTGAGGAATCAAACACTGAAACACCGATGCTACACTGGCTGATCGCCGGCGCCGGGCTGATCTGGAACCTGTTTGGCTTTTCGGTCTATCTGATGACGGTTCGTGCGACGACCGAACAAATGGCACAGCAATACAGCGAAGCGGAGATCGCTTTTATGGACAGCGTTCCCATGTGGGCGACATCCGCTAACGCAATCGCCGTTACCTTAGGCGTGCTCGCCTGTGTCTTCCTGCTGTTACGAAAATCTATCGCGCTGCCACTATTCATTGCATCTTTCGTGGCATTGCTGGTGCAGGACCTGCATGCATTCGTTATCGCGGACGTTGTCAGTGTATTCGGCATGCTGCCGGCTTACATTCAGGGCACGGTATTAGTCGTCGCGATTGGCCTGATTTTCTATACACGCAGCGCGAAGAACCGCGGTTTGCTGAGCTAGTTACCGATCGTAATCAGGGTAACGCCGGCAAGACCCGTGGGCGTGTTGTGTGAGATCCCGCCCAGATAGATCGTATCCGAGTTCAGGTTGGTCCAATCGACTGTGACCGTCTCTGTCGTGCCCGCATTCACATTGCCGGGGCCGGTGACCGTCATGTTGAGCTGGTCGTCCTGTTCGCCGAAGGCCCATGACAGCATCGTGAAGACAGCGCCGGGCCCGCCCGTGACTTCGTCGGTTTCATAACCGTGAATCAATATGCCGTAGATGCCAGCGGGAGGGCGGAACAGATCAAAGCGTTCCTGCGACGTCGGACTTCCGCTCTCGCCGATTTTCGTGCAATTGGTGTTGGTGGTGCCGCAGTAGTAGACGTACATATCGAGATCGTCGTCGCCATCCGTTAGCGCATCGAATAACGCGAAGCGTAAATACAACTGGTCTGGCGGAACCGAAATCGCCACTTGCGTAACACCGTTGCCGTTGCGGAACGAAAAGCTTTTGGTCGGATCGTTGTCGACCGTCAGGTCTCTGTCAATGCGCGGCAGGCGAAGGCCATGCACCTGTGGGACGTAAGTGCCCGTGTAGCCAAACTCGATGTCGAAATCGACCGAGCCGGTGCCGCCAAACGACGTAATCTCGCCGGGCGCACTCAAAGACACGGGTTTGACCGCAATGGTGCTACGTACGGAGTGCTCGGCGCTGTTCCATGTGAGGGAACCGAAACGCCACAGATCAAGCGGGCCGCTGACGTAGCTTATCGTTACGTCAAAGCTGGCCGACTCGCCGGGGCCCAAACTCAAGCTCGACGGATTCACGCTTACCTGCATATCGATGGGGTTTGCAATCGAGGCTGTATAAGTGGCGGAAGCGTCACTAACGTTTGTAACGGTGCGGGTTACCGTTCGCTGACTGGCGAGGCGGGCAACCGCGATCGATGGCTGGTTCATTGCTGCCGGGTCAAACGAAACCCCCGCGTTTGTAAGCTCGTCACAACGTGCCGTGCTGACGGATTCCAACGCGAAGCCGCAGGCGAACGCATCGTAGTCATCGGCCGTCAGATCGTAAACCAGGCCAGGATCGATGGAGTCATTCGGCACAATATGGCCGGCGCCGAATTCGAAGGGGTTGGCCTGGCCCGCCCCGTCCGACTGTGTCAGCGTCTGGCGCGACGTTGTCATCAGCGCAGACTTAATGGCGGCGGGGCTCCAGGTCGGGTGCGCCTCCAACAATAAAGCCGCGACGCCGGCAACATGCGGCGTCGACATCGACGTGCCACTCAGAAACGCAAACGACTCGTTGGGCGTGGCATTGACGGCGTCTGGCGTAAAGCCCGCCAGGATATTGACGCCCGGAGCCGTGACATCGGGTTTCATAATGTCCGGCACGGGGCCCGGCCCGCGACCCGAGAAGGATGCCATGATGTTGCCGGTTTCCTGCTCGGTCAGCAGGAACCCCTTGTCGAGGATAACGTCGACGGCACTGCCGGCATCCATTTCGGCTATAAACAAATTGCCGTCGGCCTGACCAACCATCAAGGCCGGAATGTTCACCGAAGCGGCATTGCCGTTCATCACGATAGGGTCGCCCGCGATGTTGTAGACGAGTGCTGCGATGGCTCCGGCGTCTTCCGCGTTCGATATCTTGACGTCGAAGCCACATCCTCCACGCTGGATAAACGCAATCTTTTCGGAGACCTCGTCACCATTGATCAACGGCTGACAGGCATCCGACGTCGTTCCGCCGGTGGTGTCGTCGTCATCAACGAGTACCAGGGTGCTTTCAATTGGATCATTGTCGGCCAGCGCCGGCGTGAAATTAGCTTCCCGTACGGCGTATTTTCCCGCGATCGAAGAGGGCGACTGCACCTGCATTGCTTCGCGGGAAAACTCACCATCGCGAGTCGCCGCCGCCGCGGTGATGACCCACGGGCCGCCCGCTGGCGAGCCGATAGTGCCGAGGTTGGGTCCTTCGTTACCTGCCGCGACGACGCTCACTACGCCGGCCTTTGCCGCCGCCATGAGCGCCACGTCGTCAGGCGCTGAAATTCGTAGCATCGAGCTGCCAACCGAGTAATTAATGATGTCGACGCCGTCCGCGACGGCTGTATCGATGGCGCTCGCTAAATCGGAGGTATTGCAGCTCGCACGCTGATCACCCGGTCGTAACCAGCAGGCTTTGTATGCGGCGACGCGCGCGCCGGATGCCATACCTTCAACACGACCGACACGCGTGCCAAAGATAGACGCGTCGACGCGATTGCCGGCAGCGGTTGTCATCGTATGAGTGCCGTGACCGTCAACGTCACGGGCTGATCGAATCTCATTTTCGTCAAGCGCCCCGCTGGCGAGCGCACCGTCGATGAACCAGCGCGCACCGATCAGTTTGTTATTACAGTTCGATTCGGTGAAGCGATCGCCGGTTTCGCATAAGCCGTTCCAGTCTTCGGGCGCCTCAAACAGCACCTGATCGGCCGCGTGCCGGTAGCGCCGGCATAACCATCGACCGAGCAGGGACGTTTCGGCCCAGCTGCTGCGACAGGCGCGTGGCCGGTCGGCTTTCTTTGTGTCTTTCAGCGCCGGATGTTCTGGATAAACGCCGCTATCGATAACGCCGATCACGATGCCTTTACCGCTCAAGCCATTGGCGCCACGCAAGCCGCTCGTGCCGTCGAAGAGCTCAAGAAATGTTGGGCTGAAGTTGGTCGCGAGCGGCCGGATCTCGTCTTCCCAGACCGCCTTGACCCCAGGCAGGTGCTCCAGCTTGTGAGCCTGCGCCGGTGACATGCGCGCCGCAAATCCATTGAGGCCATAAACGTAGTGATAGATCTTGTCGACATTGCCGCCTGCACGGTCAAGAACCTTGTCCTGTTGCTCCTGCAGTTTGGCGGCGTAGCTTCGAACGGCAGGATTGTTCTTGTCAAAGCGACGGCGAGGCCGGTCGGGTGCCCTGGCCTTGAACGCCGAACGGCGCATCGACGCCATGTGTTCTGCGGCCGGCGGCGCTTCCAATTGAACGATGTAGGTCTTGCGAGCCTCGGGTTTCGCGGTGTCGGCGAGTTGCAAGCCCCCAACCGCTACGCCGCCCGCGAGTCGCGATTCAGCTTCGCTTAGGGCTGCAGATGGCGCCAGCAGGGTGGCGCAGAGCAAAAGATGCGGTAGAAACTTCAAAAGACACTTCAACTGGCGGTTTTTCAAGCAATTTAGCATATTGCCGACGGGCAGGCCTAGCCAAAGTGTTATTTAGGAATTGTTGCTGTAGCCGCTGACTTCCTCGTCGCTGAAAGCAACGCCAAGGCCCAGGGCGATTCGGTTCACGAAGTTGAAATACGCCGTGATCAAAGAGACATTGAGAATGTCCTGGTCGCTTAGCCCGACGGCGCGCAATTCGCCCAGATCCCTTTCCGTCATTGCGCCCGGTGCCGTCGTCAGTTTTTCGGCGTGCCGAACGATATTGCTCAGGCGAGGTTCGAGTGTTTCGAGACCATCCGCATTCGACAACAAGGCCAGCGTTTCCTTGTCCTTCACATAGCGACGCAGCGCTTCGACGTGGTGATTTACACAATACGCGCAGTCGTTGCTGGCTGATACGACGACCCCAATCGCCTCGCGCTCGGCACGACTGAGTCCGGACTTGCCGAACATGATCGTCATGTAGAGGTCGAGATGATCGCTCATCGCGGCCGGGTTCAGGCTATGAACTTTGAGTATGTTGGACACCTTGCCGCGCTTTTTGATCAACTCGGTATAAATCTCGGCGAGCTTGCCGTCGGCATCCTCGGATTCTATTTCTTCTATCCAGGACATGCTTGTTACTCAGGTTGCGAAAAGTGGTGAGGTGTCAGCGAAGCTTCAGCCACTGCCTTCTCCCAGCCAGTCCCGTGGCCGCAGGTAGTCCGCTCCCAATAGTGCTTCGGGAGAGTCAGGCTCCGGCCGCCAGTCATATTCCCAACGAACTTTGGGTGGTAGCGACATCAGTATGGATTCGGTGCGGCCGCCCGACTGCAATCCGAATATCGTACCGCGATCGTAAATCAGATTAAATTCGACGTAGCGACCGCGCCGATACAATTGAAAGTCTCGCTGGCGTTCGCCGAACGGATGTTCGCGTCTTCGTTTTACGATGGGCATATAGGCGGGAATGAAGCTGTCGCCGATTGATTGCAGAAACGCGAAACTGTCGTCGAAGCCCGGCTCGTTCAAGTCATCGAAAAACAAACCGCCCACGCCGCGCGTCTCATCGCGATGCCTGAGATAAAAGTATTCATCACACCACTTCTTGTAGCGCGGGTAGCAATCTTCGCCATATGGATCACACGCAGCCTTCGCCACTTTGTGCCAGTCGACAACATCTTCGGGAAATGGGTAATAAGGCGTAAGGTCGTAGCCGCCGCCAAACCACCAAACCGGCTTACTGTCGCCGGGCGCGGCAACAAAAAAGCGAAAGTTCGCGTGTGTCGTCGGGACATAGGGATTCTGGGGGTGGAGTACGAGCGAGACACCGACGGCCTGAAAACCCTGACCGGCGAGGTCGGGACGCTGCTTCGTGGCCGACGGGGGAAGTTCGGAACCGAACACATGTGAATAGTTCACGCCGGCCTGTTCGAACACGCCGCCGTTCTTGAGTACCCGACTGCGGCCGCCGCCACCGCCTTCATGCGTCCACACGTCTTCGTGAAACGTCGCTTTGCCGTCGAGATGCTCGAGTTCCGAAACGATTCGGCTCTGCAGCGACTGCAAATAATGACTAACGTCGTCGATCTGTTTCATTTATTTCCTGGCCGCAGCAGCGAGCCGTCGTCAAGCCTGCGGATTTCCGAGGGCCCATCGGCCGGTCCACAGTCTCCGGGTACGACGTAGTCTACTAGAGCGCCGAAGCTCTTAATAAGGGCAATGCGATTTCGGACCACCGGCATATGCGCAAGATTCGCGCTGGTTGAGGTGATGGGCGAGTCGACTTTGTCGCAAATCGCGGCTGCCACAGCGTTTGTGGTCAGGCGCACGGCGATTCCTTCATTGCCACCGCGCAGAAGAGGGCCGGCATTGCGTCCGGGCCTGGCAATCCAGGTGGTCGGACGACCTGGGTCGGGCGTCGGCAGACGCTCCAGATCTTCTTCGGCGACCCAATCCTTGAGTTGATCGAGCTTCGCCGCGATGAGAATGAGGCCCTTGGCAGGGTCTCGCTGTTTGATTTCGATCAGGCGCGTTATCGCTTGCAGGTCATCGGGCATGCAGCCCAGGCCAAAAACGCCTTCGGTTGGATAGGCGATGATCCCCCCGCCAAGCAATACGTCGGCGGCGCGATTAATTGACAAGCTCATGGCCCGGACTAGTCGCTTTTCTTCTTAGCTGCTTTCCTGGCCCCTTTCTTCGTAGCGGCTCTTTTCTTCGCCTTTTTCTTCGCGGGCTTCTTGGCGACCGCCTTTTGGGCCGCCGCCTTTTTCTTTGCGGTTTTTTTCTTGCCACGACGTCCGCGCTCAGGCGCGGCGGCGAGCAATTCGATGCATTCCTCGAGCGTCAGCGAAGCGGGGTCACGGTCCTTCGGCACGCGGGCATTCTTGGCCTTGTTCGTGATGTACGGTCCGTAGCGTCCTTTCAGAATCTGAATGCCTTCTTCTTCGAAGTTCTTGATCAGGCGTTCGGCATCCTCCTTCTTCTTGATCTCGATCAGCTCCAGTGCGCGCGCCAGCTCAACTGTGTACGGATCGTCTTCCTTCATCGAAACGTATTTGTCGCCGTAGCGTATGTACGGGCCAAAACGACCGACACTGGCAGATACCGGCAACCCATCGTCAGTCTCGCCCAGTTTGCGCGGCAGTTTGAATAGCTCGAAGGCCTCCTCGAGCGTGATGTCATTCATTTTCTGGCCCGGGCGCAGCCCCGCGAATTTTGGTTTCTCTTCGTCGTCTTTCGTGCCGATCTGCACAAAGGGGCCATAACGGCCCATGCGAACCGTTACGGGTTTGCCGCTTTTCGGATCCGTACCGAGTTCGCGCGCCTGAGCTACCTGCTCGCGCGTTACCGAGACTTCTTTGTCCTTGCATAACGCATGGAACGGCTTCCAGAATTTGTCGAGCAAGGGAACCCAGTCTTTCTCTCCGAGCGATACGGCGTCGAGATCGTCTTCGAGTCGCGCCGTGAAATCGTAGTCAACGTATTGCGTGAAGTGTTCGGTGAGAAAGCCGTTGACGATGCGCGCAATATCCGTCGGGAAGAAGCGCTTGGCGTCCATCTTGACGTACTCACGATTTTTGAGAGTCATGATGATGCTGGCGTAGGTCGACGGCCGGCCAATACCGTATTCCTCAAGCGTTTTTACAAGGCTTGCCTCTGTGAAACGTGGTGGCGGGTCCGTGAAATGCTGTTCCGGGCGCAATTCGTCGAGCTTGATCACGTCGCCCTCGGAAATATCCGGTAGCAGGCGATCGCCGTCGTCATCCTTGCTGTCGTCTTTACCTTCCTGGTAGACGGCCATGAAGCCCGGCACGACGAGAATGGATCCATTGGCGCGGAAACGATGTCCATCATCTTCGGGACCGGCCGCGAGATCGATCGCCACAGTGTCGAAAACAGCAGAAATCATCTGGCAGGCCATCGTGCGCTTCCAGATCAACGAGTAAAGTTTGTGCTGATCGGTATCCAGCGAATTATTTAATGAATCCGGATCGCGGGCAACAGACGTTGGACGAATGGCTTCATGCGCCTCCTGGGCGTTTTTCGACTTCGTTTTGAATTCGCGCGCTTCGTCGGGAACGTTATCCTTGCCGTAGCGCTCCGCAATGACCTCGCGAATCTCGTCGATCGCGACACTTGCGAGCGAGACCGAGTCGGTGCGCATATACGTAATGAGACCAACGGGCCCCTCGTCGCCCGGCAACTCAATACCTTCGTAAAGTTTCTGCGCGACGCGCATCGTGCGCTGGGTATTAAAGCCAAGTTTGCGCGAAGCTTCCTGTTGCAGTGTCGAGGTTGTGAAGGGCGCTGTCGGGTTGCGGCGGCGCTGGCGCTTTGTGACGGCAATGGTCTTAAGCTCGCCATCGGCGGCACCGAGGATGGTTTTCTCGACCTCGCGAGCGGCGTCCTCATTCTCGAAACTGAATTGTTCGACTTTGTCCCCTTTATAAGAGGTCAGCCGCGACAGGAATGGCTGTTCATTCTTGCTGACGTCCGCTTCGATCGTCCAGTATTCACGCGCCTTGAACGCCTCGATTTCGAGTTCTCGTTCGACGATCATCCTGAGCGCCGGGCTCTGCACACGTCCCGCCGACAGGCCGCGCTGCACCTTCTTCCACAGCAATGGCGAAAGATTGAAGCCCACGAGGTAGTCGAGTGCGCGCCGCGCCTGTTGTGCACCAACGAGGTCGCCCGATATTTCTCTTGGATTCGCGATCGCTTCGCGAACTGCGTTCTTAGTGATTTCGTGGAAGATGACGCGATGCACGCTCTTGCCATTCAGCGCCCCTTTCTCCTTAAGTAACTCAACCAAATGCCAGGAGATTGCCTCACCTTCGCGATCCGGATCAGTGGCGAGGTACAGCGCATCGGCTTTCTTGAGCGACTTCATTATGGCATTGACGTGCTTTTCATTGCGCTCGATGATCTGGTACTTCATTGCGAAGCCATTTTCCGTATCCACGGCGCCCTCTTTCGGCACCAGGTCACGGACATGCCCGTACGAGGCGAGGACTTCGAAGTCCTTGCCCAGATACTTCTCGATAGTTTTCGCCTTGGCAGGCGACTCAACGATTACCAGATTCTGTGTCATAGCTCTTAAATCAAAAAACCGCGGACAGTGCCGCGGTTCTATTACTTGCTTGGCCGCGGCGTGTCAAGAAATCGCGGTTTGCGCCTCGAGGCGGTCGTTCGTTTTCAGACCCTAATGAACGACTCCGGTGTTCTCCTCGAAGACGAGGTCTTCCATGCGAGCATAGGCAAGTTCCTGCCCCGGTTGACTGAACAGCACCATGAGCACAACCCACTTGATTTGCTCGACTTCAATGTCAGGCGTTTCGAGCGCAAGCAAGCGATCGATAAGGATTTCGCGCTGCGGTGGCGATAAAATACCGATCTGCTCAAGATAGGTGATGAAGCCGCGCCCGGCGGAGTCGAGGCGCACCAGTTCGAAATCGTTATAGATGCGCGTTCCGTGAACGGTTTGCGCATGGAACGTGAGGTTGTCCTGATGTTCTGTGAGACCGTCGAGCCAATCGAGGGCGCGATCAATTTCCGCGTCGCCAAAGCCCGCTCTCGACAGCTCAAGCCGCAACTCGTGCTGATCGGGTTCGGGGTCTTCTTCGGTGTCGACGTAAGTCTCAAACAGGTACATCAGTACGTCGAGTACGTTTTCTTTCATGCCTGGAGCGGCTCCCTTTTAATGTCGGCTGGCCCGCAAATATCGATTATTGGCTCAATGGAGCAGAGCGTAGCGTCCGCCGGACAACTTCTCGATCTTTCCGTCTAGCTCCAGGATCAGAAGCATGGAGGAAACCTGACCGATCGTCAATCCGGAGCGAAACACGAGCTCGTCAATGCCGATCGGGTCATGACCCATATTTTTCCGCAACTTTACATACTCCGCGTCGTCTCTCCGAACGGTCGTACGCTTGTGCGTTGATTCCACAGAGGTTTGTAGAACGTGCGTCACTAGCGGAGCGAGTTCAGTGATTATGTCGTCGGCCGATTCAACCAGTTTTGCGCCGTCTCGGAGCAAAGCGTGACAACCCCGTGCCAGTGGATTATGGATAGAACCGGGCAATGCGAAGACCTCTCTGCCCTGCTCCGACGACAGCCTTGCTGTAATGAGCGATCCGCTGCGACGCGCAGCCTCTACGACAAGCGTTCCGAGCGACAGGCCACTGATGAGGCGATTACGCTGTGGAAAGTATTGCCGCATGGGCGGTGTTCCGGGCGGGTATTCACTGACGATCGCTCCTTTCAGGATAATCGCGTCGGCAAGCTCGCGATTCGACGCCGGGTAAATGCTGTCGATGCCGTGGCCGAGAAAGGCGATGGTTGGCGCGTCTGCATCCAGCGCACCTCGATGCGCCGCCGCGTCGATGCCCTGCGCAAGCCCGCTGACAATGCAAAAGCCACATTCCGAGAGGTGGCGCGCGAACTCGAAGGCGTTGCGGGCGCCGCCGCCGGTCGGATTGCGGCTGCCAACAATCGCGAGCGCCGGCAAATGCAGGGCATCGCGGTTGCCCTTCACATACAGGAGTTCCGGCGGGTCGCGGAGCTGTGTCAGTAACTCCGGGTAGTCGTCATCTCCAATCGCGATAGTAAAGTGAGCGCTCACGATCGCATGATACCCGCGCAGGGCCGTGGCTGTGGAGACGAATCTATGCTCTCAAGTTAAATTGATCGGCAATAAAACGGCGCTCCGAGGCGCCGTTCTTCAATGTGTCTTATCGAAAGTCTGTGCGCCGTCGACTAGATCGGATTCCGCGCGCCGTCGAGGATATGAATAGGGTGCGTTGCTTCCATCACCAGCGCGTAACCAATGCTGTCATATACCTTGAAGACCATGATCGTACCGGCCGCTTCGTCGGGAAGTTGCACACTGCCGCCCTTGACCCGATCGCTGACTTTGTCACCAGCGCGAAACACGGTAAGGACATCGCCAACAGCGAGCCCGTCGCGCGCACCACGATTGATTACGACGACATGGTACTGGCCGATCTGCGTGACGCCGTGGACAACCGAAATGATACGACCATCAATATTGCTGCTCGGAGTTTTCGGAAAGAAGTTCAGGGGAAGTTCGACAGACTCCGGTATCAGCCGATCACCTTCAATCGCTTCCTGAGTGCTGCCCGTCAACGAGACCGTGGCCGGATCACCCGCACGACGCACGGTGCCTTCGGCAACCCAGATTCCCTGATAACCCACCAGTTTGTTGTTGTCCGGGTCGACCAGTGCTTCGCCAACATGAACAACGCTATAGCGTGTCCCTGGCGGCTGGCCGTCCAGCCCGCGCACGTAAATTTCATTGCCTGCCGCCGCCATAAGGTGGTCGCCGCGGGTCTGGAGCAGGTACGGCAAAGCGGCCGCCTGTCTTTTTTCAAGGACGACACCTGTCGACAGGAATGCAGCAACAGATTCATAAGGAATACTGGATACCGATTCCGTCAGCGGCGTGACGCGAGCTTCCGGCGACATGCGATACGTTGATGCGCGAACGTTGGTGATGCGATCCAGGCCGTCAATGGTAACGAGACCGAGAACGTCACCCGGGTAAATCAGGTGAGGATTTTCGATTGCTGGATTGACATACCAGATTTCGGGCCAATACCAGGGATCCCTGAGGAAGGTTGCTGCGATGTCCCACAGCGTGTCGCCAACCTGAACGACGTATTCGTCCGGGTGGCCTTCCGCGAGCGGCACGGGCTCGTTAATTCTGACGAGCGTGGGCCCACTACTTGCGCTGTCGGCCGAGCTCGACGTTGACGCACCCGACTGGGCCGGGCCTGGCTGTGCGACCGGTATCGGGTCGGCCGATGAGTTCGATGAACAGCCGGTCAGGCTCGTGGCGAACGTGGCCGCCAGCGTGATGGCGGTCAGCCGAAGGCTGCTGTGGAAGCTTAGTTTATGCAGGGACATGATGTCTGAAACGCTCCATTCGTGGTATTCAATCGGATGCGGTATTCGCGTTGCTATAATATGTCGCCCCGGGGTGCTGAGGGCTGCCAATTACGTCACATTTCCGGCCCTGAAACCTGTTCCGCGGGCGAGTTTTCTCGCGGCATTGTCTGACATCTTATTCAATAAAGTCAATCATTTAGGTCGTTTTTATAGAAATTTACACGAGAAATGGTCTGATTCATTATGTCGGCTGATAAGTATTTTCGCCCGATCCAGGCGGAATCGACCATAGCAATATTATGACAAAACTGACTATTTTGGAGTTTCCGGATCCGCGGCTGAGAAAAAAGGCGGCCCCTGTCGAGCTTGTCGACGACGCTCTGCGTGAGCTGATCGACAACATGTTCGAGACAATGTACGACGCGCCGGGAATCGGACTCGCGGCGACTCAGGTGGATGTACACCGGCGCCTGCTGGTCGCAGATGTGTCGAACGATCAGACTGAGCCGTACGCGCTCATTAACCCGAAGATTCTCGAAAAGGACGGCGTGATCGTAACGGACGAGGGCTGCCTGTCGGTCCCCGGTTTTTATGAAGCGGTTGAACGCGCAGAACATATTCGCGTGAATTATCTAAACCGTGATGGCGAAGATATAGAAATGGAGGCCGAGGACATACTCGCGGTTTGCATCCAGCATGAGATAGATCATCTCGACGGCAAACTATTTGTCGATTATCTGTCGGAAGCAAAGCGCCAACAAATTCGCAAACGTCTTCTGCGCGATCGACGTAATCAGGCTGCTCCGGTTGCATGATTGACGCCAAAGTGCTGTTCGCAGGCACACCTGACTTCGCACTCGCGTCACTCAGGGCGTTGGTGGAAAAGAGTGTCGTGCCGCTCGCCGTGTTGACGCAACCCGACAGACCTGCCGGGCGCGGAAAAAAACTGACAGCGAGTCCCGTCAAGCAATACGCTGACGAACACGGAATTCCACTCCTGCAGCCAACAACGCTGCGCGATGCGTCGCTTATCGCCGAGATAAAGTCACTCAAACCGGACATCATCATCGTTGCCGCCTATGGATTGATCCTGCCGCAGGAGGCGCTCGACATACCGACACGAGGCTGTCTCAATGTGCATGCGTCAGTGTTGCCGCGTTGGCGCGGTGCCGCGCCGATCCAAGCGGCGATTCTCGCGGCCGATAAATCAACCGGTGTCAGTCTGATGAGCATGACGGCAGGACTTGATTGTGGCCCGGTTTTTTTGAGCGAGTCCCTGGACATTGGCGCGGAGGAAACGGCGGGCGAATTACACGATCGCCTTGCCGCACTCGGTGGACGATTGCTCGCTGAAAATCTGGCTGCAATTGTTGCGGGAGAGATAAAAGCGATCGAACAGGACGAGTCGCTGGCGACGTACGCAGGAAAAATCACAACGGCGGATGCCGCGATGGATTGGATGCTGGCTGCGCACGATGTGAGTCTCAAGGTACGCGCGTACAACCCGGTACCGGGCGCGCACTTCAAGCTCGAAGAAGAACGCGTGAAGTGTTGGCGCGCAACGGCCATCGACGCGACGGGCGAGAAACCAGGAACCGTACTTTCGGCCGATCGCGACGGCATTGTCGTGTCATGTGGCGACGGCGCCGTCGCAATGCGGGAACTTCAGAGGCCGGGTAAAGGGCGGGTTTCTGCGCATGAATTCGCCGCACAAACAAAACCCCTCGGTCGGGTCCTCGCGTAAGCGAGGAACAAAGCAACGATGTCAGACAACAAGAACAGTGCATGGGTTCGCGCAGCGGCGGCGCAGGCAGTGGATGACGTCGTAAGCAAGGGGCGGTCACTTGATGTCGCACTTGTAAATGCGGAGTCCAGGGTAAGCGGGGACGATCGATCGCTATTACGCATGCTTTGCTTCGGTACGTTGCGGAATCACTGGCGTTTGCAGGAGTGGGCAAACTCATTACTCGACCGACCGCTGAAAAAACGCGACAGTGTCATCAACGCGCTACTGGCCGTCGGACTGTTTCAATTGACCGATACGCGCATCCCCGATCATGCGGCCGTGTCGCAAACCGTCGAGGCAGCGCGGCTGCTACGGCGACCCAAACACGCCGGCCTTCTGAATGCCGTGTTACGACGCTTTGGCCGGGACAAGGTCGCGGAAGGCGCAGCCAGAAGTGACGAGGCCCAACACAATCATCCGCGCTGGCTCATCGACACGATAAAGAGCGACTGGCCCGACGATTGGGAGGACATGCTCGCGGCGAACAACGACAGGGCGGCGATGTGGCTGCGCGTCAATTCGCGGCGAGTGGCGACGTCTGATTATGCCGCCGCCCTTGACGAGGCTGGCATCGCTGCGAACTCTTTGGCCGGCGTGGATCAGGCCCTGATGCTCAGCGAGGCAATGCCTGTCGCAGAGTTGCCTGGATTTAACGAAGGTCGGGTGTCAGTACAGGACGCGGCAGCGCAGATCGCGGCACCGTGGCTGCTACGGGGTGTCAAGGGCCATATTCTCGACGCCTGCGCGGCGCCGGGCGGAAAAAGCGCCCATTTGCTTGAGTTGGGCGGCGCAGATATCCGTTTGACCAGTGTGGACAAAGACGTCGAGCGCCTCGAAAGCCTGTCCGACAATCTGCAGCGACTCGGTTTGACTGCAACCGTTCTGCCCGGCGATGCATCGAATCCTAGTGAATGGTGGAACGGGGAACCGTTCGACGGGATTCTGCTGGACGCACCCTGCTCGGCCAGCGGCGTAATTCGGCGTCATCCGGATATCAAGCTGCTGCGTCGCGAGACGGATATCGCCGAGCTGTCGCGGGTCCAGAGCGCGCTTTTGGCAGCCCTTTGGCCGCTTTTGACGCCGAATGGACGAATCTTATATGTGACCTGCTCGGTGCTGGCTGCCGAGAATGACGCCGTTGTCGCTCGTTTTCTCGATTCCACCGCAGACGCAAGGGAAAACGATATGTTGCCAAATAACAACATCCGCGATGTAATGAGAGCCAAGGCCTGCGGTTACCAGATCCTGCCGGGCACAGCCGGTCTGGACGGGTTCTACTTTGCCTGCCTTGAAAAGGTCTCCTAGAAAAATGTCGTCATCATTAAATAGCCGCCTCCAGAGATTGCCGCGCATAGCCACTGTGCTCGTCGCGCTGCTGTCGGTGCTGATGGTTGCGCCCGGGCTTGCTCAGGACGAGGTGGTGCGCGAGGGCTATTTCGAGGTTCGTTCGGCGACGACCAGTCTGTCCAGCGGGGTACATCTGCTCGATTCGCGTCTGCAACTGGTGCTCTCAAGTGAGGCGCTTGTAGCGTTGGACAGCGGCGTACCGTTGACAATCGAATTGCAGATGCAGGTGATTCGGGTGCGACGCCTGTACATGGACGCACTCGACGCGGAACTGGCCGTGCGCTTTGAGCTTGAATATCGGCCGCTCAGTCAGCGTTACATCGTGCGCAATATTAATAGCGGCGATCAGGACTCCTTCGCGACGCTTTACTCCGCATTGAACAATCTCGGTCGCGTGTCGGGCTTGCCGGTTATCGACGATGCATTACTCGAACCCGACAAATCGTATCGCGTGCGTGTGCGCGCCATGTTGCAAACGCAGCAATATCCGGCGCCGTTACGGCTGCTTTTCTTCTGGCGAAGCCAATGGCAACTACAAAGTGAATGGTTTGAATGGATGCTAGATCGGTAAAACGAGGATTCTATGTGCTGCTCGCGGCGACCGGTGTCGGTCTCGCGCTGATCGCCTTGTTCCTGTTAAGCCGAACTTCGCAAAACTCGGACGACTTTAACCGCCTGCATATCGCCATTCTGGCGATCAACGTCATTGGCGTACTGGTTCTGTTCATGCTGCTCGTCGGCAATCTCGCGCGTTTGTTGCGCGAATATCGAACCAACGTTCCTGGCGCCAAGCTAAAGGCGCGTATCGTCGGGATGTTCGTCGGACTGGCCGTACTGCCACTTCTTGTCGTGTTTTACTTTTCGCTGCAGTTCATCAATCGCGGTATCGACTCGTGGTTCAACCTTGAAGTCGAAGACGGGCTGGATAATGCGCTAGAACTTAGCAGGGCTGTGCTCGAAATTCAGAAGCGTGAACATCTGTATGCGACTCAGCAAGTGTCACGACGTCTGGGCACGGTAAGCGAGCGACAATTCGTCTTCGAACTCAGCATGCTGAGGCGAGAGAGCGGCGCCAGCGAGATGACCTTGTTTGGCGCGAACGGGCGAATTATTGCGACGAGCTCAGATAGTTCGTCGGCGAGTCTGCCGCGGCCACTCACAGAAGAGGTGATTTTGCAGTCGCAGCAGAATCGGCCGTTTGTCAGTCTCGATCCGCTCGAGAAAGGCAGCTACGAAATACGCACGGCGGTGTTGTTCACGGTTCGCGGGCGCGCGGAACCCTCGGGCGTCATCCAGGCATACTTCCCTGTGACGGAGCGTCTTGGCCGCATGACCAACAGCGTCGAAAATTCCTTGCGCGGTTATCAACAAATGGTTTTCCTGCGAGAGCCGTTGAAGAGCACCTTGACGTTGACGTTGACCGTCGTTTTGATGCTCAGCTTGCTCGCCGCGATTTATGGCGCGTTCGTCCTGTCGAGAAGGCTCGTTGCGCCGATTCAGGATCTTGTCGCCGGCACGCGAGCGGTTGCGGAGGGCGACTTCGATATGCAGCTGCCGACACCGTCGCGCGACGAAATCGGTTTCCTGATCAGTTCATTCAACGACATGACGCAACGATTGGCGACGGCGCGGCGCGAAGCCAGTTTGAGCCAGGCGCTTGTCGAGGCCGAGCGTACGAACCTGGAAGTCATACTCGCACGACTGTCGACCGGTGTTGTTGCGCTCGATTCGGACCTTAAAATTCGTACCGCAAATCAGGCGTCGGGCGCGATACTCAATGTCAATCTCGAAAACCGGGTTGGCGAATACCTGCCGGAGGTCGCCAAGAACGAACCGCTGCTCGAACAGTTCGTGGATGTTGCGCGCGTGCATCTTGATGCGGGCGAGACCGAGTGGCGCGAGCAAATAGTGTTGCGAGGAGAGGTTGGTCGACGTGTTTTAACCTGTGCGTGCACGACCTTGCCGTCGGATAAGGACACGCCGGCAGGCTACGTCGTCGTATTTGACGATATTACGGCGCTCTTGCAGGCACAGCGCGATGCGGCGTGGGGTGAGGTTGCCCGGCGCCTTGCACACGAAATCAAGAACCCGTTGACCCCGATTCAATTATCAGCCGAACGAATGCGGCACAAATATCTTGATTCAATGAGCGAAGAGGACGCGCAAATACTCGATCGGGCTACACACACGATCGTGCAGCAGGTCGAGGCCATGAAAGAGATGGTCAATGCCTTCAGCGACTATGCGCGGGCGCCTGACATGGAATTCGGCCGCTTTAACCTGGATGACCTCGTGCACGAAGTAGTCGACCTGTATCGCGCACAGGATAGTGGTGTCGAGATTGTCGTTACTTCGGACCCGACGATTCCGCTCATCGATGCTGATATCGGGCGTGTGCGGCAAATTCTGCACAACCTGGTGCGCAACGCGATTGAAGCGCTTGAGAATACGAAAGATGGCCGCATCGATGTTCAGGCGAGCGCCGCTGAAATCGAAGGCGTCGAAATCGCACTCATCAAAGTTGAAGACAACGGACCCGGATTTCAAATCGGTTCTGTAAGTCAGGTATTTGACCCCTATGTCACGACCAAGCCGAAAGGGACGGGTCTCGGTTTGGCCATTGTGAAAAAACTTGTCGAGGAACACGTGGGCACAATCCGCGCGGACAATCGCAAGGAAGGTGGCGCGATGATCAGTATTCGTCTGCCGCTCAATGAAGCGGCACGCGAGGCGATGATCGCCAAAGCTCCAAGACGTTCCGAGAAAAGGAGAGAAAGAGCGTGAGCCAGGTACTCGTTGTAGACGACGAAGCGGATATCCGCGCATTGATATCCGAAATTCTGAGTGACGAAGGTCATGGTGTAACCGTTGCCGGTAACGCCGAGGAAGCGCGGGCATCCCGTGGCTCGTCCAAATTCGACCTTATCCTGCTGGACATCTGGATGCCCGACACCGACGGCATTACATTGCTGCGGGAGTGGAATGACGCAGGCGATCTGAATTGCCCGGTTGTCGTAATGTCCGGTCACGGCACGGTCGATACCGCCGTGGAGGCGACGCGTCTTGGCGCGTTCGACTTTGTGGAGAAACCGCTTTCGCTCGCGAAACTTTTGCGCACCGTCGAGGGCGCGCTGGAGTCTGCCGGCAAGCAGTCGACGAAGGCACGCAGCATGTTGCCGTCCTTGCTAACGCCAGTCGGCCGCAGCGAGCTGATGAAGGCGCTGCGCGAGAAGGTACAGCAGTACGCGCGCCACGACGCGGGCGTACTGCTGAGCGGCGAACCAGGCACGGGGCGCGGCGCATTTGCACGTTATCTGCATGGGCTGAGCCGCCGGGCTGACGAGCCGATTGTCAGTGTGACCGCGGCGTCACTCACCGACAGCAACATCGAAGAGCAATTGCTCGGCAGTGAGAAGAACGGGCAAATCAATGCCGGAGTATTGGAACGCGCCGGTTCAGGCACCTTGGTTATTGATGAACTTGCCGACCTCAACGCAGCCGGACAAAAAATCCTGCTTGGTGTGCTCGAAGATCGCGTGTACTCCCGGGTAGGGGGGGCCGACTCGCTGCGACTTGAGGCGCGCATCGTTGCAACGGTAAGCGCCGACTACGACGCAAAAGTGGAGGCGGGCGAGCTGCGGCGAGATTTATTATCACACATACAAATATTAAGTCTGAAGGTGCCGCCCCTCAGAGATTACTCGGAGGACGTGCCCGAGCTGCTGACCTATTATGTTGACAAGCTTGTTGATTCCGAAGGACTGACATTTCGTCGCTTCAGTGTTGCGGCGCAAAATCGATTACGAAATTATCCTTGGCCGGACAATGTGCGCGAGCTCAAGAACCTCGTTCGTCGTTTATTGCTGACGGGCAGCGACGACGATATCTCTCTGCAGGAAGTTGAAGCTGAAGTTAGCGACAGCTCGCATGCTGACGAACCGCTCGTTAAGCAAGATCTTTTGGCGCTGCCCTTGCGCGAGGCGCGCGAACAATTCGAACGCGCCTACTTGCAACAGCAGCTGGTGCTGTGTGACGGAAAAGTTGGACAGCTGGCGAAGCGCGTCGGCATGGAACGCACGCATCTCTATCGCAAGTTGCGTTCTTTAGGCGTCGATTTCAAATCGGTGACAGCCGACGACTAACCTGTAGGAGCGGGCCCCAGCCCGCGAATCCTGGTTGATTTATCAGTGACATCCGTATCGTCAATTTCAAATCTTTCCCTCGCGCTCGCGTTTTTACCAGCGCTGATCGTCATCGCGATCATGTATTACTGGCGAGCTGGCGGCGGAACCGCAATTTTCGCAACGCTGCGAATGCTCGTGCAGCTGTTATTGATCGGCTACGTCCTCGTGTACATCTTCGACGCCGATCACTGGGGCGTCATCGCCGCGGTCCTTCTGATCATGCTCGTTGCCGCAAGTTGGATCGCCGTACGTACCGTTGAGTCGCCCGGTCTGCGCACCTATGTGAATGCGTTCCTGGCAGTTAGTGTTAGTGGTGTACCCATCCTGGCGCTCGTTACTCAGGCCGTTATCCATGTCGAGCCGTGGTTCTTACCTCGTTACGTGGTGCCGCTGGCCGGAATGATTTTCTCAGGCGCAATGACGGCGATCAGCATTGCCGCCGAAAGACTTGCCGCTGAGCTCAAGTCAGGCAAATCATGGGACCAGGCGCGTCGCACAGCATTCAATACAGCAATGATCCCAATCGTTAATTCGCTGTTCGCTGTCGGCCTCGTGTCCCTGCCGGGAATGATGACCGGGCAGGTGTTATCAGGCGTTTCGCCACTGATTGCCGCGAAGTACCAGATCGTCGTCATGACGATGCTGTTCGGTGCGACCGGAATTGCTGCAGCGATTTATCTTGGGCTGGAGGGCCGCAGACGAATGTAGGAGCGCTGCTTGCAGCGCAAGCGCAGCTCCTACTGCTGTCCATCTCCTATCCGCTTGTCCACAAAGCCGCACCAGGTATTCGTGTTTCGTTCGGGCACCGCGGGGTCGTCTCGCAATCCAAGTTTGAATTCAATGACCGACTTCCATTCGTCCGAACCGACATCCGGACCGTGTCCCATGCCGTCGCCTGTGGCAAGGCGCTTTTCAAACGATGCGTATAGCCTGTTCGAGCACGAAGCCGCTACGTCGGGGCGATCTACGGGCTCGATGCTGCCGTCGTCACCGAAGGCCAGGCCGCTCTGACCAAAGTCCTGCACACTCAAACTCTGAATGAGTTTGAGTGTGCGTTGCTCCTCGTCGATCGACGGTCCCGCCGGTCTGAGTTGAATAGTGGAGACAATGGCGCCGCCGATAAACCGGCCCTCACCGTTGAGCGTGGCCAATAGAACCGGCGCGATGCCTTTGATTCCGTCAACGCTGATGCCGTAGTAGGTCGCAAAGTTGCCGAGGCTGTAGGCGATGAGGCGATTTTTATACAGCTCCATTCCACGAACGACGTGCGGGCCGTGACCGATTACGAGGTCAGCGCCAACATCAATGGCCATGCGCGAGAACCTGACGACATCTCCGCGGGGTTCGCCGAAGTATTCCTCTTCAGCGAACGGTAAGTGCGTGACGTCTCGACCTTCCGCACCACCGTGAAAGGAAATGACGACGACGTCATGCGTCTTGCTGAATTCGCTGATTGTTTTCTCGGCCAAATCGTAGTCGAGCATCAAGTTTGAGTTCCTGGTGACTGCGTAGCCGAGCACGGCAACGCTGATGCCATGAGTCTCGAACGACGCAAAGTCGCCCTCGCGGCCAGTGTGCAACATGCCGGCTGCGGCGATGGCCTCCATCGACGAAGTCCGGCCGTCTTCACCAAAATCGCGTGCGTGATTATTGGCGAGGCTCAATACGTCGAAGCCCGCCGCGTCGTAATGAGATGCATATCGGGTCGGCGAGCGAAACAAATAGCAGGCATTCGGATTGCTGCATTTCTTGCCGGGTTCGCCGCCGTCGACAAGCACACCTTCGAGATTTCCGAACGCGATATCCGCCGCAGAAAGAACGGGCGTCACATGGGCAAAAAAACTGACGCCATCATCGTCAGGAAGGTGGTTCTCCGGGTAGTCCGTACCGATCATCATGTCGCCGACCGCGGCAATCGTCAGTCGCTTTGCTGTCATGTCAGGACCGGGTGGGGCCTCGAGCTCGTCGGCCGGCGCGGGCGCTATAGGTGTTTCGGACACCGGCGTTGTATCGCTGGATTCTTCGCCTGGCGGCGTTGTCGAACAAGCTGCAAGCGTCAGCAGGCCGATGAGCGCGAGTGGATTTTTCGCACTAGTCACCAAGACGAATGATCAACACATCGATTTTCGCGGCGCGCAGGCGACTGCGCTGCATGTTCAGCTCCTCAAGATCTTGAGTCGGGCCGATGCGCACCCGGTGATAGGTGTGCTCGTCGATGCTGACTTTTTGAATGCCGGACTTCATGCCGTGCAACGCAAGTTGCGCACGACGACGGTCGGCATCTTCGTAGGCGGTGAACGACCCTGCCTGGAGTACGTAGGTGCCTGGCGCCTCAATCGCCTTAGGCGCCGTGTCCTGAACGACCTCGGGGTCTTCCTCGGGTATGACGACCTCGAAGCTCGGCAGTATGGTATAAAAATCGAAACGGCGTTTCTTCGGCTCGACATCTGGCGTTGCGGTTTCGCCGTTGTCGTCAAGAGCATTTCCGGGGCTTGCAGGATCACTCGCCGCGATGGTTTGGATGGGCTGACCGCGGCGATCACTGACCCAGATCGCGGCCGCAACAGACAAGCCGATCGCGAGGCCCCAGACGCCCCAGGCCCAGCCCGGATACTCGTCTTTTTTCTTTGTTCGGGTCGAGCGGCGCTTGCGACGTTTCGCCATTACATCGACTCCGGCGCAGAGACGCCGATGATTGCAAGACCATTCGCGACTACCGTTCGCGTTGCCGCACACAGTGTGAGGCGCGCATCACGAAGCCCGGCATCATCCACGATAAATACCTGGGCGTTGTACCAGCTGTGGAAGTCATTGGCGAGATCGCGGAGGTAGTGGACGAGGTGCTGCGGGGCGCGATTGTTCGCCGACAACTCTATGACTTCAGGATAGCGACTCAATGATGTCATCAGCGCCTTTTCCTGCGACTCGCCAAGCAAGTCCATGTTGTTGGCGCCATTTTTATCGTCCCAGGCCAGGGACTTCTCGGCCAGCTGCCTAAAAACGCTCGCGATACGCGCATGCGCATACTGAATGTAGAAAACAGGATTGTCGTTCGACTGTGATTTCGCAACATCGAGATCGAAATCCAAATGCTGGTCATTGGACCGCGATACATAGAAGAATCGCGCAGCGTCGTTGCCAACTTCAGCGCGCAATGCTCTCAGCGTGTCGAACTCGCCGCTGCGGGTCGACATTTGCATTTTCTTGCCGCCGCGATAAAGCGCTACGAACTGCACCAACTGCACCTCGATATCATCGCCCTTGTAACCCATTGCTTCGAGGCCTGCGCGAACGCGCGACGTGTAACCGTGATGGTCAGCGCCGAGAATGTCGATGAGATGATCGAAGTCGCGCTCGCGCTTGTCGAAGTGATAAGCGATATCAGAGGCGAAGTAGGTCTTTACGCCGTTGTCGCGGACGACAACG
>Ga0255057_10000317_pt1 | contig 27317 bp, 26 predicted proteins | sample Cases_109_6_MG_FD_189022 | JGI IMG/M metagenome (GOLD analysis project Ga0255057, IMG submission 189022) | Seawater microbial communities from Amundsen Gulf, Northwest Territories, Canada - Cases_109_6 | ecosystem: Environmental > Aquatic > Marine > Gulf | place: Canada: Northwest Territories... | reverse complement strand
ACCTCCCGAAATCATCGATGTCAACGTGACCAACGTTTCGGGGATCGAGTGTTGGTACTGGACCACCGTTGAGACACTTTGGGTGGCGTTCGGAATCTCCGGAGACCTCACGCTCCACTTCGGCTACGACCTCGGCGGACCGGGCGGGCCCATCGTATTCGACTGGTTTGCTCCGCCCTGTCGGTCAGAACCGTTAGAAACCGCCACCAACATCGAACTGGTGTGGGACATCGTCGAGCCGCACATCCATGCGGTGCCGAATCCCAATACCAGCCCGACGGTGGGCATCACCGGGCTGGAAACGTTCATCAGTGTCACTCCCCCCGCTCCCATCACCGACGCGATCGTCTCGCCGGTGACCGGTAACGTGCTCACCGCCGAGATCAAGGTCGCCGAAGTCCACGTCGACTGGGGCGACGGCGCCACCGACAACTTCCCCGAAGTCACCTTCCCCAATCTCACCGACTATCCGGACGGGATTATTCGCCACGAATACCAGACCAAGACCTGTGCTTCTCCCGGGGCATCAGCCTCGTGCCATCCCAGCCTCGCCGCCTACCCGATCACAGTCTCCTACGAATGGTTCGTCCGCTGGCGTGTCAACTCCGAGCCCTGGAACATCCTCGCCATCCCCGACACCCTCACAATCCTCAGCTACGACGTAGACGAAATCATCAGCCGCAACGTCGCCAACGGATAAAAGACCCGGGAGCGTGCCAGGAACCCCTCCCCCTCTTCGCCATCACTACGCTCAGGCGGTCCTCCCCAAGGAGGAAGATGGGAACCGGACTCGAGAGGCTTTAAGCCTCCCCCTCCTCACCCACCCCCAGGAGGACATGACAAACCCGCCTAGCCGCAGACCGCCTTGAGGTCGGAGTAGGGGTTGATCGACTCCCCGTCGACCAGGATTTCGAAATGGACGTGGAGCTTGGCTCCTTTGGCGTTTCCGGTGTCGCCAATGTAGCCGATGATCTCCCCGGCCTCGACGCGACCGGCGGGACCGAAGCCGTCCAGGTGGGACCCGATGTAGGTGCGGCCATCGTCTCCGTACAACCAGAACTGGAGGCCGCCGAGACGGCCGTCGATTCGCTCGACCGTGCCGGCGATGGGGGCCCTGACGGGAGTGTTTCGAGGAGCGAACAGGTCGTTCCCCTCGTGTGTTCGACCGTTGGGCCTGGCAAAGCCAAAGTCGTTGATGAAGACGGCGCTTGGCACCGGGCAGGTCAGCCTGGTAGCGGACTCTTGAATCACGAGCTTTGCTCCCGCCCGGATGAAGTTGGGATTGGTGATGCCATTGGCCTCCATGAGAGCTGCGGTGGATGTGTCGTACCGGATGGCAATACCGCCGAGAGTCTCGCCGAACTTCACAACATGGGTCCGGAGTGGCGCCGGTTTCTTCTTGGCGGGAGGTTCCTTCCGAGCGGGCGCTTCCTTGACGGGGGCCTTCTTGTTGGGAGGGTCCGGGGCGGCCGCTTTTTCCGCAGCCGGTATGGTCAGCGGCTTGCCGGAGACGATGAAGTTGACGTTCCGAATCCCATTGGCTGCCACCAGGGCGGACATTGGTCGACCAAACAGCGCAGCAATCTCCGCCAGGGTGTCGCCCGGCCGCACTACGTAAACCACCGACTGGTCCTGCTCGGATTTCCCGGGGATCTCGAGAACCTGGCCGACCCGAATCAGGTTGGGGTTGGAGATGTTGTTGGCATTGACGAGGGCGGCGACCGAGGTTCCGTTTTCGATTGCGATGGCCGACAGGGTGTCGCCCGACTTGACGACGTAAGACCCGAGACCGGCCGCGCCGAGAAGGAACACGCTGAGAAGGGAGACGAGGGTACGGCGAAGTTTCATTGGTCCAGTCGCTCCGCCCGCCGGGACAGGCTACCCGGAAGTCGCGAAAACCAGGACTATTTCTTTTCGAGCCTGCGGTAGCCACCCCGAAAATAGGTAGCCGGGTCATCCAGATCCGCAACTTCGGCTTTCTCAACCAGGCCTTCTACGAGTTGGTGAAAGGGCAAGGTTTTGCTGTCGGCCAATCGGCAAAACAGCCGGTTGTGGAGCGAATCCAATACCGGGCCCCAGGGGCTCTGCGTCACCTCGACCTCGGCGAAAGGTCCTCCGGGCCGGGGTCTTGTGCCGGCAAAGGCTTCGCCGTGCTCTCGCTGAGCATCGTCGAGGATATGGACCACAAAAGCCTCCGTGGCCTCTATCTGTTCCCACAAATCGGTAGTTGGACCGATGAGGGCGAGCACTGAGGCCGGATCGCCCTCGGCGACCATGAGCGAGGACACGGTAAGCCCGGCCCGCGAATCCTCTCCTCCCGCGGTGACCACCGTTACCGGCGCTACCAGCCGGCCCCGGAACTGGCGTACCGGATCGCGTTCGTCGGGCGGGTCCTGGAAGGGGTGGTCGTCGTGGATCATCGGCGGGACCATAGCGAGCGCCGCCCTAGACCACTAGACCTTACGGGCCACTAGACCCACGGCTCCAGGTTCTATCCTCCGACCTGTGGAGGAAACGTGACTTTTAGCACCGAACCGCTGACCGATTTCACGGACCGGACCAATGTCGAGCTCTACCAGGCTGCCCTGAAAGAAGTCCGTGACCAGCTGGGGGCCGATTATCCGCTGATTATCTCCGGCCAACGGGTCGAGACGGGTGCCTGGATGGAGTCACACAATCCGGCCAGCATCAGCCAACTCATCGGCCGGTCGGCGCAGGCGGGACCTGGTGAGGTCGATCGGGCTCTCGAAGGGGCCTGGGATGCGTTCCCGGCTTGGTCGGCGCGTTCAATGAGTGAACGCGCCGATCTACTCCATGCTTTGGCAACGGTTCTGCGGCGGCGCAGGTTTGAGCTTGCAGCCTGGATGAGCTTCGAAGCAGCTAAGAACTACGCCGAAGCGGACGCAGACGCGGCCGAGGCCATCGACTTTGTTGAGTACTACGCGGCCCAGTCGTTGCCTCTGGCCGAGCCGCTGGAGACATTTCCTTACCCCGGCGAAGAAAACACCACCATGCTGCGACCCCTCGGCGCCGGAGCGGTGATTTCGCCGTGGAACTTCCCGCTGGCGATTCTCACGGGTATGGCGGTGGGCCCGGCAGCCGTGGGCAACACGTTGGTGCTCAAGCCGTCGCCGGATACCCCGATCGTCGCCCAGAAGTTCATGGAGTGCGTTGAGGAGGCCGGCTTCCCGCCAGGAGTGTTCAATCTGGTTACGGGCCAGGACGCCGAAATTGGCGATCATCTCGTCGACCACCACCGCACCCGCTTCATCAATTTCACCGGTTCACTGAACATCGGAGTTCGGATCAACGAGCGCGCCGCCAAGGTGCACCCCGGCCAGCTCTGGATCAAAAAGGTCCAGTTGGAGATGGGCGGAAAAGATGCGTTGATAATCGACGAGACCGCCGACCTCGATTACGCCGTGAGTGCGGCAGTTGCCAGTGGTTTCGGATTCGGCGGCCAGAAATGCTCCGCCATGAGCCGGCTCATCGTGGTCGACGAGATCTACGACGACGTTGTCGCCCGGTTTGGCGAGGCGGTTGGGGAGCTGAAGGTGGGCCCGGCCGAAGAGAACCCGGACTTTTCGGCTTTGATCAACGATCGCGCTCGCCAGAAGAGCCTCAGCTACATCGGCATAGGCATAGACGATGCCCGGCTCATCGCCGGGGGGAAGGCCGGGCCGGACGTGGGCTACTACGTCGAACCGACCGTGTTCGCCGACGTCGACCCCCGGTCCTCCCTTGCCCAGGAGGAGATCTTCGGACCGGTCGTCTCGGTTATTCGGGCGACCGATTTCGATGACGCGCTCAACATCGCTAACGGCACCCTGTTTGGCCTCACCGGAGGGGTGATCTCCTCGGAACCTGCCCGCCTGGAACAGGCCCGGCGTGAGTTCGAGGTCGGCAATCTGTACCTGAATCGGAAGATCACCGGTGCATTCGTCGGCGTGCAGCCGTTCGGGGGGCTGCGCCTGTCGGGGACGACAGTCAAAGCGGGCGGACCCTACTATTTGAGGCAGTACATGGCGGCTAAAACGGTGGCCGAAAGGAAGCTCTAACCCTCAGGGCGACTCTAGGAACCGCGCATAGTGGCCGATAGCCATGGTATGAAGAGCACGCTGAAGGTGTTAGGTCTGTTGTCGGTGGCGGCAGCCGGTGTGGCCAGCGTACTCCGGGCCCGTACCACTGAGCAACACATCAACCGGCCGGTCGCAATAGCCGACCACAACGTATGCCGGCAACTCAACCAGGCCATGGACCGCTTCGAGGATCGGTTCGGAACCTAATGCCCGCTTAACCTGGCTGGATGTCCGTTCGTTCGGCCTCGATCGCGCTCTCGACCCTGGCAACTGCCGTAATCGTGGCCCCATGCCCTCTGGCACCTGTTGGCTGCCGGAGCGCTGGCTGCCATCTACCAGCACTACCAGGCTGCCCAACAGAGATGAGGGCATATTGTCACTCAGCGATAGGTTTCTCCGTGAACATGACCGGAGGTTTTCGATGATGTGGCCTGAGCCGGAGAACGGCGACGAAGTCTATGTACCGTTCGCCCAGCGCCGCCCCTTCCGAATCGCCGCATTGGCCATCACCATCATTGTGGTGCTGGCAATGGTGGCCCTCACCCTGGGTCCCTATTTTTCGGGACCGCGGGTGGTCCGAGTTCCGGTTACCACAATTCCTCTCGGTCGGCCCATCTAACCGGGCGAAAGCTTCTCCACCCGGCCGGCCAGGGGCCCGGGCCCGACCGCCGCTTTGAGCGCAGCGATCGCGTCAATCCCCACCGTTCCCTCAGCGAACGCGGCGGCGAAGGCAGCGACGGCCTGGGGAAGCGAGGCAAAAGCGTCTACCTGGTCGAGATCGGCGGCCCGCTCAGCTGCCGCGATCGCCTCGTCGCTGCGGCCCTTTTCGAGAAGCGTCAAGGCCCGTTCGGCTGCCGTCAGGGCTTCGCGCTGTCGCTGTCCGTCGATTCGAGGGCTCCCCTTTCGTCGAGGATCTTGTGGAGGTCTTCATAGCGCTCTTCGAGCTCCTCGAGACGGTTTCCAGTGTTGATCATCTGGTTGAGCTCCTCGGGAGTCATCCCTCCACCGATCCGAGACGTACCCGTGAACATGCCACGTTTCGTCTTGAACTGTTCCCCCTTGGCCTTCTTGATGCGCGCTGCCAGGCGCGTGTGCTCTTCGAGGAGCTCGGACGTGGGACGCTGCTCGTCGACTTTGATGCTCCGCAAGGTCGCGCGAAGGGTGTCGCGACGCCCCTCGAGCTCCACCCGGGCAGTCTCATCCATTTCGCCCTCGAGCGAAGTGAGGACGCCGGACAGCTCACCCAACAACTCGTCGAGCGTGCTCACTAGTGCTCTGTCCAGTGACGTTGGCGATGTTGAGGACGAGTCAGGGGCGGCGCTGGGAAGGACGCAGGACGAAGGCGCACTTGACGTGCGTCGAGGACGAGGACGCATCCAGCGGCGTCACTGGCCGTCCTGAACGCGGTAAACGTTGCTGGTCGGGGCACTAGATGCTCTCAATCCGGTCAACCACGGCGGCCATAAAGGCTCGACCCTGGGCGCCGTCTATCAGGCGGTGGTCGTAGGAGAGCGAAATGGGCAGCACCATACCCACCGCAGACGCTCCCCCCTCGACAATCACGTCTTCGGTGGCCCGCCCAAAGGAGATGATTGCGGTGGTGCCGTAGGGGATGATCGGCGTTCCGTAGCCGCCCCCCACCGCTCCTATGTTTGACACCGTGAAAGTCGCTCCTCGCACGTCATCCGGAGTCAGTTTGCCCCCTTTGGCCGATTTCGCCAACCGGATGATGGCATCGGCCAGATCGTGAATCGAAAGATCGTCTGCTCCTTTGACGACGGGCACGATGAGGCCGTCGTCGGTGTCGGTGGCGACGCCAATGTTGTAGTGCTCGCGGTGCAGGACATCAGAGCCGATGAGGGATGCATTGAAGTCCGGAAACTCAACGAGGACAGGAAGCAGGGCAGATATCAGCAGAGCTTCGAGCGGCATCGGCCCCTCCGCCTCGACGAGCAACCTCTTCCTCTCTGCCAGCAGATTCTCGGCCCTGGCGGAATCGAACGTGGTCACATGGGGAATCTCTCGCCAGGACCTGGAAAGGTGCTCGGCAATGGCAAGGCGCCGTCGCGAGAGGCGTCGCCGCCGCCCGCTGCCTGCCGCGGCTTCCACGTCGGCCGCTGTGATCCGACCCCCGTCGCCACTCCCCGCCACGGCCGCCAAATCGACTCCTAGCTCAGCCGCCAACTTGCGTACTGCCGGAAGCGCCTGCCCGCCGCTTGGCGGGCTTGCCTGGGGAAGTGTTCCCACGATGGGAGCCGCCTGCACCGGGGCCGCTTGGGGGCCGTCCGCAGGAGCCCATTGCTCGCCGGCCTCGCCGACCACCGCCAGAGTCTTTCCCACCTCCAGGTCTTCGCCCTCCTTTGCTCCGTGGAACAGGAGCGTCCCCGGATAAGGGCTGGGAATCTCTAAGACCGACTTGTCGGTTTCCACCTCCACCAACGGCTGGTCCATCGTCACCTCGCCACCGACCTCGACCAGCCACTTGAGCACCGTGATTTGAGTCAGACCCTCTCCGACATCAGGAACCACAAACTCCTGGGCCACCTCAGCCTCCTTTCAGGGCATGGTGGGCGGCGGCCGCGATCCGGTCGGCGCTCGGGACGTAGTGATGCTCGGCCCTGCGCAGTGGCACCACTGTGTCCCATCCGGTTACTCGTTGTACCGGGGCTTGTAAAGAGTAGAGCGCCTCCTCCTGAATGGAAGCAGCCAACTCGGCTGCGAAGCCGCAAGTGCGGTGACCCTCCTGCACAATGACAGCCCGCCCGGTGCGGGTCACCGACTCGAGCACCGTATCTAGATCGAGGGGAACCAGGGTCCGCAAGTCAATGACATCCGCCTCATGTCCATCCTCGGCCAACGCCTCGGCGGCCTCCAGAGCGTCGGGCACCATGGCGCCGTATGCCACGAGGGTCACGTCCGAGCCCCGGCGCCGCCGCGCCGCCTGCCCGAAGAGGACTGGCTCCGGCGGACTCGCCACCTCCCCTTGAAGCCGCCGGTAGGAGCGGATCGGCTCGAGGAAGATCACCGGATCGGGGTCTTCCACCGCGGTCAAGAGCAGCCCGGCAGCATCGGCCGGATCCGACGGCACCACCACCTTGAGCCCCGGGGTATGGGCAAAAAGCGCCTCGGTTGATTCGCTGTGATGCTCGGCAGCCCCGATGCCTGCCCCATATGGAATGCGAATCACCAGCGGAGCCGTGAACCGGTGCCGGGACCGGTGGCGGATTCTCGACACATGGCTGACGACCTGGTCGTAAGCCGGGTAGAAAAATCCAAGGAACTGGATCTCGGCTATCGGTCGAAGCCCGCTAATGGCCATGCCGAAGGCCGCCCCAACGATCCCCGACTCGGCGACGGGTGTGTCCACCACCCGCTCGGAGCCATGCTTGGCCTGCAGGCCGTCCGTGACTCGAAACACGCCACCAGTGCGACCGACATCTTCACCCAGGATGACCGTGTCGGTGTGGCTGGAAAGCACATGGTCGAGGGTCAGGTTCAGAGCCTGTGCCATGTTGACCTCAGACATCCCGATACCTCATCAAGGCCTGTTGTTGACGCACGAGCTGCGGAGTCTGCTCGGCGAACATGGCTGAGAACACTTCGGCCGGGCCGAGCGGCTCGAGGTCCTCGGCGGCCGCAATAGCGGCCTCAACATCATCGGCGGCGGAGGTTTCCAGCTCGGCTTGCCTGTCGTCGTCCCAGGAGCCTCGCGATTCGAGATAGCGGCGCACCCGCTCAATCGGGTCCCTCTCCTTCCACGCCTCCGTCTCGTTCGAATCGCGGTAGCGCCCCGGGTCGTCGGCCGTTGTGTGGGGGGCCATCCGATAGGTCACAGCTTCGATGAGTGTGGGCCCTCCCCCGGACCGGGCCCGGTCGGTCGCCGTCTGTGCCGCCGAGTGGACGGCAAAGAGGTCGTTGCCGTCCACCTGCACCCCCGGGAAACCGTAGGCGTCGGCCTTTTGAGCAATGGTCTCCGAAGCCGTTTGTTCGGCTCGAGGCAAAGAGATGGCGTAATGGTTGTTCTGGCAGAGGAAGACGACCGGCAGTTGGTAGACGCCGGCAAAATTCATGGCTTCGTGGAAGTCGCCTTCGGAAGTTGCTCCGTCGCCGAACATCGTCATCGCCACCCGGTCACGAGACTGAAGCCGCTCACCCCACGCCAAGCCGACCGCGTGGATCATGTGAGCCCCAACAGTGATTGAAGGCGGGAGGACGTTGACACCCATCGGCGGGGACCCGCCACGCTCGTCGCCCGTCCTTCCCAGGAAGAGGTTCATCCACGGATATCCGTGGAACCACATAGCAGCAGCGTCCCGGTAGGTGGCCACCAGCCAGTCATCCGGTTGCAAGGCGGCTGCAGCGCCGATCTGGGCAGCCTCTTGACCTTCGAAGGACGCGTAAGTGGCTAACCGGCCTTGTTTTTGCAGGGCCGTGCCTTTCCGATCGTAAACACGGGCTGCAACGAGAGCAGCGAAGAGGAGCCTGGTCTCTTCATCATCCAATGGCGCCGCGGCGTCCGCGGCTAGCGAGCCGTCGGGCTGCAAGATCTCGAGCATCGCTGGGAGGCTAACCGGCTCATCGAACTGCAGTAGCTATTGAAAAAGGAGCACCGCTCCCACGACAGACACCACAATCAGCGATGCCGAGAGCCACGCAAGCAACAGAGCTCGGAAGGCGTCGGCCGCCAGGACATTCGATGTTGGCATTGGCTCCAGGAAAGCTGTCAGGTCGCCCGACATATATCCAGGTCGATTGCGAGGATCGCAGGCGTTGCTCATACCTGATAGGTCGTCGAACAGCCGAAAACCCACAGAACCAAAATGGGCGGTCACCGACTGACTAGTGCCCGCCCAACCCTCCAAGCAGACGCTTACTGGCTGGAAAACACCGAATCGAGCTCGTCCGGCTCAATGAGAACCTCGCGGGCTTTGGAGCCTTCCGAAGGCCCGACGATCCCCTTGTTCTCGAGAATGTCCATCACCCGGCCGGCACGGGCAAAACCGAGGCGAAGCTTGCGCTGCAGCATCGAAGTTGAGCCAAGTTGGGATCGCACCACGAGCTCGATCGCCTGCCTGAGAATCTCCGGATCTTCCCCACCGCTGTCTGCAGCCGCTTTGGCTTCCTTCTGAGATGCCTCGAAAATCGATTCGTCGTAACGGGCCTTAGCCTGCTGTTTGACCCAGTCGACAACGCCGTGAACCTCTCTCTCGCTTACCCAGGCGCCTTGAATACGCTCAGGCTTCGGATCGCGAGCCGTCACAACCAGCATGTCGCCCAGACCAACGAGCTTTTCGGCACCACCGCCATCGATGATGACCCGCGAGTCGGCCTGCGAAGCGACCGACAACGCCAGCCTCGATGGGATGTTGGCTTTGATGACGCCTGTGATCACGTCGACCGATGGTCGCTGCGTGGCAATCACAAGATGGATACCGATGGCCCGGGCCATTTGCGCCACGCGGACGATGGCGTCCTCGACGATCTTGCCGGCCACCATCATCAGGTCGTTGAGCTCATCAACCACCAACACGATGTAGGGAAAGCGGTCGAATTTATCGGGATCGAGCCCACCGGCGTCAAACTTCTCGTGGTAGCCGATTATGTCCCGGACCCCGGCATCGGCCACCAGCTCATATCGCCGGTCCATCTCATCGACCGTCCATCGCAGGGCGTCGGCAGCCTTGCGGGGATTGGTGATGACACGGGTCAACAGATGGGGCACACCGTTGTACTGGCCTAATTCGACTCGCTTGGGATCGATCAAGATGAGACGCACCTGTTCCGGAGTGGTTCGCATCAGCAGGCTGGTAACTATCGAGTTGATACTCGACGACTTGCCGGCCCCGGTGGCGCCGGCGATGAGGACGTGAGGCAGCTCATCGAGGTTGAGCATGGTGGGGGTCCCCGCGATGTCCATTCCCAGGCCTACCGCGAGCGGATTGTCGGCCGCGTTTGCTTCGGGGGCGGAGAGGATGTCGCCCAGGGTCACAAGGCGACGGCGCACGTTGGGAACCTCCACGCCAATCGCACTCTTGCCGGGGATGGGGGCGAGGATCCGAACGTCGGGGGTAGCCAGGGCGTACCCGATGTCGCTGGCAAGACTGGTAACTCGAGCTACCTTGACGCCGGGGGCCAGCTCGATCTCATAGCGGGTGACGGTAGGTCCAGGGACAATCCGGGTGAGCCGGGCATCAACCCCGTGCTGTCGGAGCGTCTCTTCCAGCTCCCTTCCCGTGCCTTCAAGCGATCTCTTATTGGTTCCTCCTCCAGTTCCCATGTCGAGCAGCTCGAGGGGAGGTAGCTGATAACTGCCTTTGACCTTGCCAACTGGCGTGGCCGCCTTGCGGGCTTGGGGCTTAGCACCCGGTCGGGTCTTAGCAGGAGCCGATCGCGGCTTGCTGGCCGCGGGCCGGTCGCTCGCCGGCGGCGGGGCCGGTTGTGCCGGGGGCGTGGTCGTGCCCAGAACCGGGCGTTTACGCCCTCGCCAGACTCGGCGGGCCCACGCTCTGGTCCGGCGCGACCAATCGCCGAGGGTTAGCGCAACTTCTCTCACGGTCGTCTCGGTTGCCAGCATCACGCCTACCCCGATGACCGTGACAACAACGATCAAGGCCCCCCACAGCCCGACCAGGCGCCGCATCGGATATGACATCACCGAGCCGATAACGCCGCCACGGGTGGTGACCTCGTCAACTCCAGCCGCTAATGGAATCGTACCTGTAAGGAGGTGAAAAAAAGCCAGGGTTCCGATAAAGACCACTACGAGGCCCATCGGAAGATGCGAATGTTCTCTGTGTGCCCTGCCCAACACCAGGCTGACACCAACGATGGCCATGACGCCGGGCACGAAGATGGCCCACACCCCGAACAGGATCTCGAGCCCCGGCACAAAAAGGCGGCCGAATGGCCCGGCAAGTCCAATGAAACCCAGGAACAACACAGCGCTGACGACCAAGAGGACGAGGCCCCAGACATCATCGGTCTGACGGCCGAGCCGGGCTCGCAGCGCGTCCCGGAATTGTGCCCAGCCGCTTGGCCGGCTCTTCGATGCCCGCTTCCGCCCGGAAGCCCCCTTACGGGGTTTCTTTTGTGGCATCGAAACTGCAGGCTAACCAATCCCCGATATAAACCACCGTCAATTTCGCGCGGCGAGCAGTCGATATCACCTCTCTGGGGAGGACCGCCCGAGCAAAGTGAAGGCGAAGAGGGGCAGGCTCAAAGCCGGCTAGAACTCCAAAACCACCGGTATCACGACGGGACGGCGGGCCGTTTCGCGACGGGTGACCGTGCGTACTGCCTGGACGATCTTGCGGCGGCAGTTGTCGGCGTCGGTTTTGCCCTTGCCCAACATGTCGATGATTTCTGTTTGGGCAGCTTTGAGGATCTCATCCGGCTCATCCATGAAACCATGACTGTCGAGATGGGGGCCGTGTACGACCTCGCCGGTTTGCATGTCCACGCCGACCGTCACCACGATGACACCATCGTCGGCCAAATGCCTTCGATCGCGGATCGCCGTGCGGACATCTCCCACACCGGTTCCGTCGAGATATACATAACCGGCGGGAACAGCTCTTCTCAACACCTTGGTCTTCTTCCCGTCGAGAACGATGGCGTCTCCGTCCTCGCACACGACAACCTCGGGGACGTTCATGGCCAGAGCAAGGTCGGCGTGAGCTCGCAAGTGGCGATACTCGCCGTGGACCGGCACAAAAGCTTGCGGCCGTACGACATTGAGAAAAGTCAGCAACTCGTCACGACTGCCGTGACCGGAGACGTGCACGTTGGCGTTACGGCCATGAAACACTCGAGCGCCCCGGCGGGTGAGGCCGTTGATAACCTGCGAAACCGACTTTTCGTTGCCCGGGATAGGCGTCGCCGAGATGAGCACCGTGTCGCCCTCATCCAGTTTGACCTTGCGATGTTCCCCGACTGCCATTAACGACAACGCAGCGAAGGGCTCTCCCTGACTGCCGGTGGAAATCACGCAGACATCACGCGGCTTCATCTCCAATATGTCGTCAATGCCGACAACGCTGTCCTGAGGCACGTTGATCACCTTCAGGTCTTGGGCGATATCGACATTTCGCACCATCGACCTGCCGAGAAACGCAACTTTGCGACCGGAGTCGAGGGCCGCATCCACGATCTGCTGAACGCGATGAAGGTGGCTGGCAAAGCAAGCGGCAATCACCCGGCCGCTCGACTCCGCAATGATGTCGTAGAGGCTGTGACCCAGGGAGGATTCCGATGGCACGAAGCCTGACACTTCGGCGTTGGTGGAGTCGGCCAGAAGCAGGCGCACCCCCTGGCGCCCGAGCTCGGCAAACGTTGGCAAATCGGTGGTCCGCCCATCAACGGGAGTGGGGTCGAGCTTGAAATCGCCGGAATGGACAATCAGCCCCTCCGGCGTTTCAAGAGCTACTGCCGCACCCTGAGGTATGGAATGCGACACCGGCACCAGCTTGAAACGGAACGGCCCCTGCTCGGTCCATTCGTTGTCCGGCACAGGCTGGAAAACTGCGTCAATCTCGTTTTCCTCCACCCGGCTGGCAGCGAGCCGAACCGACAACTCCGTCCCGAAGACGGGCACATTGATTTCGGCCAGGAAATACGACAACGAGCCGACGTGGTCCTCGTGGCCGTGAGTGAGGATGACACACTCAACGTCGTCTCTGCGCTCCACCAGCCAGCTGAAATCCGGTAACACCAGATCGACGCCAAGCATATGCTCGTCGGGGAACATCAAACCGCAATCGATAAGGGCAATTCGCCCGTCGATCTCCACTGCGGCACAGTTTCGACCTATCTCACCTAAGCCACCAAGGAAGGTCACCTGGACGCTCATGAGTTTTGGGCGTTCGCCAACGCCTCCTTCACAGCGTCAACTGTTTCCGTGCTCGCCTGGATCAGGGGCAGGCGGGGATCCCCGACCGATCGCCACACCTGGCCCAGCACCCCTTTGAGAGGCATCGGGTTGGGCTCGAGGAAAAGGGCCTCGAAAACTGGGAGCAGCCGATCGTGAATGGGCTGCGCCGTGTCCAAATCCTTGTCGCGGGCGGCCGTGATCATCTGCTGAATCTGCTCGCCCACCAGATGGGAGGCCACCGAGACAACACCGACCGCGCCCAGCTTGACCATCGGTAGCGTCATGACGTCAGACCCGGAGTAAACCGCAAAGCTCTCGTCCAGATCCTCCAGAGATCGGCGGGTGTAGTCGAGATCCTCAACCGCATCCTTGGTGGCCACGATCCGCGGATGTTGCGACAGCCGCAACATGGTCTCGACCTCGATGAGCCGGCTGGTCCGGCCCGGAATGTTGTAGACCATCATCGGGATGGCTACGGCATCGGCGATGGCTGTGAAATGCTGGACCAGGCCTTCCTGAGGAGGCTTGTTGTAATAAGGAGTCACGGCCAGGATGGCGTCGCATCCGACGTCCTCGGCCTCCCGGCTCAGTGCGATCGAGGCGGCCGTGTCGTAGGTTCCGGTGCCGGCGATTATCGGCGCTCGACCCCCGACGGCCTCCACGACAGTGCGAAAGACGCCCATTTTCTCGTCGTGGGAGAGAGTAGGCGCCTCGCCTGTTGTGCCACAGACCACTAACCCATCAGTGCCGGATGCGAGCAGCATGCGGGCCAGGTCCCAGGTCGCCTGGTAATCGACTGCTCCGGCCTCATCGAAAGGGGTGACCATTGCCGTAAGCACTGAGCCAAACGGTGGAGTCGTCATAACGGCCACGGTAGCAGCCAGGGTTTGCAAATAGAGTGCGGGAATATCCTGGACTCCAATAGGATTGACAGTGCTTTGCCTCGCAACGTTGGTGACCTTGCAAATGTTGCGGAGCGAGGCCCTAGCTGCTCGAGGTGATTGAATGACCGAGTTTGTGAAAGAAGTCGACGCTCCGGAGTTCGCTGTTGAAGTCGTGCAGCGGAGCTATGAGGTGCCGGTCGTAGTCGACTTTTGGGCGGAGTGGTGTGGGCCCTGCCGCACTTTGGGCCCCATGCTGGAGAGCCTGGCCGAAGAACACGCGGGTGGTTTTGAGCTGGTGAAGGTCGACGTCGACAAGAACCAGGAGCTGGCGCGCCAGTTCAACGTCCAGGGGATCCCTTATGTGATGGCCTTCAAAGGAGGGCAACCCGTGAACGAATTCACCGGAGCCCTTCCCGAGGCCCAGGTGCGGGCCTGGCTCGAGAGCATCGTTCCCTCCGTCCTCGACAAGCAGGTGGACGCCGCCCGCGACGCCATGCTGGAAGGCAACGCCGCTCAGGCCGAAGAGATATTGCGAGCGGTACTCGCCGACAAGATGGACCACGAAGAAGCCGGCACCGCGCTGGCATCCCTTCTGCTGTCTCGGGGCCGCAACCCTGAAGCACTGGATGTTCTGGCACCGCTGTCCCCCACCGGTGAAGTCGAGAAGCTTCGGGCAACCGCCCGCCTTATCAGCAGCGAAGACCACGACCTCTCTGCTCTCACGTCCGCGGTCGACTCTGATCCCGAAGACAGCCAGGCGCGGCTCGATCTGGGCCAGGCCCTGGCAGCCCAGGCCGAATTCGAGCCGGCCCTCGACCATTTCTTGGCCGTAGTCCGCATGAAGAACTCAGATCTCGAACAGGCTCGCGCGGCGATGGTTAACGTATTCGAGGTTCTCGGCAGCGGTCACCCACTGGCCCAGACCTACCGTCGTGAGTTAGCCAACGCCCTCAGTTAGTCAGAGGCAGATCCCGGGACGACGGTCCGCAGATTGTGAGCCATTCCCCACAGCCGTCCGTATGCCTCGGACTCACTGAATTTGGCGACACGGCGGGCGATCTCCTCGTCGGGCACCGAACCGCGATTAGCTCCCCCGCTGGCGTTTACCGTCGGCCACTCATCGAGAAATTCCTCAGTTCGATCTGTTGGCTCCAGGCCGAGGAAGCTGAATAGGTAGGCCGCTTGCTGTTTCCGCGCCACTGGATCGCGGCCGGTGCGGTCGACATCGAACACGAACAGGTCGCCTGAGGCGTAGAGCTTGTGGGCAATCCGCAACGACTCCTCGTAGCGAGCGTGAAATGCTTCGGGCTCGAAATCGCCCCAGTTCTCCATGCGGAGCGTGGAGTTGTAAACATCGGCCGGATTGCGGATCGCGTATACCCATTGAGGAGGGAACTCACCCAACACCGAGGCGAAGTCTTCATGGAGCTCCTCGGCGTTCGGCTGCTTGAGCCCAAAACGGCGTTGCCCGGTGTCGTCGTGCACATCCCAGTCGCGGCCGCTCCCCCAGATGTTTCTCAATAATTCGACGACCCGGGCTTCGACGTCACTTTCCGTAAAGGGCCGCCACGATTGGGAACCCAGAGTCCGGCTCACCTGGCTCAACAACTCGAAAGTCGCCGGCGTGCTGGCCGGGTCCATCGCCGGAAAGATCACCACGCCGGGGGATGTCTTGATGAACTCGCCAAGCAAGGAGGTCCCCGACCGGGCCATGCCACAGACAATGATGGGACGGGTTGGTGGAGCTACGGGTGCCATCGCAGCACAAGACTAGGCCTCGCGTTCCCCAGCGCTCGGCAGGCTTCGGGCGACGTAGAATCAGAACAGACCACAGGGAGGAAACCATGCTCAAGCCCGGAATGAAGGTGGAGCAACTAACCAAGAAAGTGGGTCAGGTTGCACGCCAGGGCAAGGTCATCGCCGTCAAGGGGAATTCCATTGAAGTCACCTGGGACGACGACCACACCTCAATCGTCTCACCCGAGAGCCTGCACGCTCTCGGCCAGAAGTCCAAGGCCTAATTCAACCCAACTCAAGGGATTTCTCCTTCTCGAGGAGGAAGGAGGGAACGGTTCCCTCCAATTACGCCTCCCCCTCCTCGCCCTCGCTTCGCTCAGGCGGTCCACCCCCAGGAGGACATAAGAGCTAGTTGCGCTCGAGGATCAGGGCGGCTGCCGTCGCTCCGGCTCCGCAGATGCTGACCAGGCCGTAGCGGACGTCCCGTCGGGCCATTTCATTGGCAAGGGTGGTGATGATGCGAGCGCCCGTGGCTGCAAAAGGATGCCCCACGGAGATCGAGCTTCCGAGCGGGTTGAGCTTGGTGCGGTCGAGCTTGCCGATGGGCGGCTCCTTCCAGCCTTGCTCCCAAGCCGCCAGATTGGACGCTACCTGGCCACCGAAGGCCTCATGCATCTCGACAATGTCCATGTCATCCAGTTCCAGGCCGTTGCGGCGCAGGAGCCGGGGGACTGCAACACCGGGGCCCATCAAGAGCCCATCAGCCGGATCGATGCCAACAAACTCCATGTCCTTGATGAAAGCCAGTGGCTCAAGACCTTCCACTCTGGCTCGGGCTTCGGCCATGAGGACCACCGCGGCGGCTCCGTCTGTGAGCGGGCTCGAGTTGCCGGCCGTCAGGGTACCGGTCGGCGTAGGGTCGAAAACCGGCTTGAGTTTTGCCAGTTGCTCCATCGACGTATCCGGACGGATGATCGGGTCGTAGTCGAGCCCGTCGAGAGGAACGATCTCGGCCTTGAGCCGACCATCCTCGGTGGCAGCAGCTGCGTTCATGTGGCTTCGGTAAGCGATCTCATCTTGCTCTTCGCGCGAGATCTTCCATTCCTTCACCATCAGCTCTGTGTGCTCTCCCATCGACAGCCCGGTAGATGGCTCTTCGACGCCGGGGGCAGTAGGCGCCAGGTCCTTGGGCCGAAGCTTGGCGAACAGCTTCAGCCGGTCACTAAGGGATTTCGCCCCGGCAGCATCCAGAAAGATCCGGCTGGCTTTCTCGGAAACCAACACCGACGGATTCGACATCGACTCGACGCCTCCGGCCATGCCGACTTCAGCGCGGCCGGCCATGATCGAATCAACCACCAACTCAACCCCCGAGGCGCTGGTGATGCAATTGTCGGTAATGGTCAGCGAACGAGTCGAAACAGGAAGCTTGCTCGAGAAGTTGACCTCGCGAGCCAGGTGCGGCACCCGAGCGTCTACCACCACGATTCCAAACACGAGCGTGTCGACAATGTTCGGATCGACGTCGAGTTTGTCGAGGACACCATCAACAGAATGAACGGCCAGGTCAAGGGCCCTGTGCTTGCGAAACTTCGTGCCGGCCTTGACGAATGGGGTGCGGGCTCCGCCGACGACGGCCACGCGGGTGCTATCACTCATGTCCTGATTCCTCCAACTTGGTGCACCGTGTTCAACGCGCCCCGGATGTCCAAAATGCCCGAAAACCCGGACCTCAACGGTGGGGGTCCCGACGGGTCTCAAGCAAAGCGGCCAATTCTTCTCTACTCAAGCCCTCGCGCTTAACCCACTTCTTGGCCCACCAAGCAGGGTCGTAGCCGTCGTTGAGATCGGGGATCGGCTCACCGGCGCCGGGAAGGTCGTCGAAGTCACCCTTTTCCATGGCCTCGCGAATCCGTCGGTCGGCCAACGACGGGATGTACCGCGCATCGATCCTCTTCTTCTCGCTCATGAGTCCAACACACTGTCGAGCCCGACCGTTACGCCGGCGAGGTCGGAAACCTTCCTGATAGCTACCAACACGCCCGGCAGGTAGGCAGTCCGATCGGTCACATCGTGCCGAATGGAAAGCGTCTCGCCGGGTCTTCCCAAGATGACCTCCTGATGGGCCAGCAGCCCTGGAAGGCGTATTGCGTGGATGGGGACGCCCTCGACCAACCCACCCCGGGCTCCCGTCACCAGCTCATTCGATTCCGTGGCCCGCTCCTGGGTCCCGGCAGCTCCGACCCGGCCGGCGGTGGCAATAGCCGTTCCGGACGGGGCGTCAACCTTCTTGTCATGATGCAACTCGATGATCTCGGCGGCATCGAAATGGCGGGCAGCCTGTTCGGCAAAACGCATTGCCAGCGCCGCCCCAATTGAAAAGTTGGGAACTACCAAGCAGTTGGGCGGACCATCGCCGAACAGGTCCCTGACCGCGCCGATCCTCTCTTCAGTGAAGCCCGAAGTGCCAACCACCGAGTGGAGCCCGAGCCGCTGCCAGGCTTGCAGGTTGTCCATAACGGCATCTGGAGGGCAGAACTCCACCACCACCTCCGCCCCCGCTAGGCCTGCGCGATCTGCGATCGTCCCGTCCCTTCCCCTGGGGTCGTACCGGCCTGCCAACTCGAGGTCGGCGGCTGCTTCGACTGCGGCCCCGACGAGGCGGCCCATCCGCCCGGCCCCCCCGGAAACAATCACCCTCGTCATGTGATAAAGAATTCGAGCTCGGACGCGGAGTTGGGCCCGGTCGCGCCGATCACGAAGGGACCGCCGAGGAACTCAATGGCTATCCCCCGGAGGTCCTCCAGTGTCACCGCATCGAACCGGGCCAGTGTCTCATCGAGGCTGAGGTGCGTGTCACCCGTGATTTCTTCGCGACCGAGGCGGATCATCCGGTTGTTGGGGTCCTCCTGGGTGAGTGCCAGGCTTCCCTGCACATGTCCCTTGGCACGATCGAGCTCTTCGGAAGTCACACCCTGACCTATGACATTGTTGAACTCGGTCTTGACCAATTCGAGAACCTGGTCGGTCTGGCTGGGCGTGGTGCCCACATAGACCCCGAACCCACCGGCGTCGGCGTAGGGGAACCGGAAGGTGTACACCCCGTATGCCAGGCCGCGCTGCTCACGGATTTCTCGGAATAGCCGCGAGGACATCCCGCCCCCCAGTATGTGGCTGAGGAGCCCGAAAGCGAACCGGCGGTCGTCACCCCGCACCAGCCCGAGACCCCCGATAACAAGATGAGTCTGTTCGGTCTCTCGATGGCGAATATTCACACGGGGGTCGACCGACGCCGGGGCATGGTCGTGAGTAGATGATCTCGACTCCCAGTCGCCGAAATGCTCCTCAACCAGCCGGACGACTTCGTTATGCGCGGCACTTCCGCTGACGGCCACGACGGTGGCGCCGGCGTGGTAACGGCGGCCCCAGAAGCCGTCGATGTCATCCCTGCTCATTTCGGTTATCGACTCTTTGGTCCCGAGGACCGGCCGCTCGAGTGCATGCCCGCGAAACAGGGCCTGGAAAAACTGCTCAAAAGCCACATCGGTGGGATCGTCCTCGTTCATGTTGATCTCCTCCAGCACCACGTGCTTTTCAGAGTCGATCTCGTTCTGGCGAAACGCGGGACGCCGAACCATCTCGCCGAGGATCTCGAGCCCGAGCGGCAGATCGTCGTCACGCAGGCGGGCCCAGTAGCAAGTTTGCTCTTTGCTCGTAAAAGCGTTGGAACGACCCCCCACCGCGTCGAAGGACTCAGCAATATCGCGCGCCGACAGGCGATCGGTGCCCTTGAAAAGGAGATGTTCGAGGAAGTGGGCAGCCCCGGCCTCGTTGGTCCTCTCATCCCGGGTCCCGCAATCGGCCCATACTCCCAGCGCCACCGATCGAACATCGGGCATTTCTTCGGTAATGACCCGCAGGCCGTTGGAAAGTGTTGTCAGTTCGTAGTACATCGACGGCGGATGATAGGAACGACGAGAGCGCAACGATGAGTCAAAGGGACGAAAAGCCCATTGAGAGACCACACAAGCCGGAATACGGTTGAAGCAGACTCCGGAAGGGAGTTGCCATGAACGGGACATGGCCGGTCGACCCATCGCCCCACAGGGTCAATCCTGCGTCTCCCCGGGGGCAGCAAGTTTCTGGCCCAACAAGCGTTCCACCAGACCAGTAACCCGGGCGTCAATCTCATCGCGAATGAGCCGCACAGCCTCCAGATCTCTCCCCGCCGGATCGTCGAGCTCCCAATCTTCGTAGGCAATGCCCGGATAAACGGGACAAGCATCGCCGCAACCCATGGTGATGACCACATCGGATGCAGCCACCACCTCGTCCTGTAGGACTTTGGGCTGCTCCTGCGAGAGGTCGATGCCGATCTCGGCCATTGCCTCCAAGACTGCCGGATTGACCTGCTCGGCGGGCTCCGTTCCGGCCGATCGAACATCGATCGATCCCTCGCCGCGCATGGCCGTGAGAGCCGCTGCCATTTGGCTACGACCGGCGTTGTGCACGCACACGAACAGAACCTGAGAGGAGTCACTCATGGCAACCGCAGTCTGGCACTCGATATGGTGAAGCAGCGTATCAGCGCGTTAGCCTCCCGGCCGTAACCGGAGCTCGAGCAGTCATATGGCGATAAGCCAGCCGACAATTGAACGCCGATTCCCTACCTGGGCCCGCCTGCTGCTGGTCATCGGGCTCCTGTATTCGTTCCTCGCCGGCGTCAAGTTTCTCGAAAGCGGCATTAAGGCCTTCGGATCGGATGTAGCCGCCAACCTCTTCGACGGCATCTCCAACCCGCTGGCGGGCTTGTTCGCAGGGATCCTCGCCACCGTCCTCGTTCAATCGTCGTCGGTCACCACCGCCACCATTGTGGGTCTAGTCGGTTCCGGCACCCTTCCGTTCGACACCGCCGTACCCATGATCATGGGTGCCAACATCGGGACGACGGTCACCAACACGCTGGCGTCGCTGGGGCACATTCGACGCAGTGAGGAATTCAAGCGGGCCTTCGCCGGGGCCACGATGCACGACTTCTTCAACCTGCTGGCCGTCTCCGTCCTCCTCCCGTTGGAGTTGATCACCGGCTTCCTCTCCAAAATCGCCGAGGAAATCGCGGATTGGCTGTCCGATGCCGGTGTCCAGGGCGGCAAGTTGGGAGACAGCCCCCTGAAGCAAGCGGTGAGCTGGCCGGTTGATCGGGTCAAGGATGTACTCGATGGGGCGAGTGACAACCTGCTCGGCGTGGCATTGCTGGTGATCGGCCTTGCCTTGATCTTTCTGAGCCTGGCCTTCATCACCAAGAACATGAAGGAGATGCTGGCCGGACGTATCGAGCGATCGATCAACGAGGTCCTTTCCCGCGGCGGCGGCGTGGCGGCGATGGTCGTCGGCCTGATAATGACCGTCGCCGTCCAAAGCAGCTCGATCACCACTTCGATCCTGATCCCCATCATTGCCGCGGGTGTGCTCACACTCCGGAACGCCTACCCCATCACCCTCGGTGCCAATTTGGGCACAACCGTCACTGCGCTACTGGCATCCCTGGCAACCGACCGGCCGGAAGCCTTGGCAATCGCCCTCACCCACACCCTGTTCAATGTCTTCGGAATCCTGCTCTTCTACCCGTTGCCGCAGCTCCGATACCTGCCCATCAGGGCGGCCGAGAAACTGGCCGACGTCGCCATATCCAATCGGGCCATTGCTCTCAGCTACGTGGTTGTTACATTCGTCATCATCCCCCTTTTAGGAATAGTGTTGTTGAGATGAAGGAGGCCGCCGTTGGTCCTTGAGTTCTTCCGACGTGGCTCCGAGAGCCGCCTCGAGCAGATAGAAAGCCAGATCGGCAGAATGTTGGCAGATGCTCGACATAGTTTCGATCTAGCCGCTAGTTCGCTCCTCGCCGGGGCGCAACCGTCGGCGGTCGGGGCAGACGTGCATGCCACCGACAAGAGAATCAACGCCACCGAGCGGGAGATCAGGCGCGAGCTGGTCGTTCATGTCAGTGTCCACCAAACCTCGGCCGACGTGCCGATGATCCTGGCGTACATGGCAGTCGCCAAGGATGTTGAGCGAATCGGCGACTACGCCAAGAACATTTATGACATTGCTTTCCAGGGAATCGATCTGTCGAACGCCGAGGATGTGGAGCAACTCACTTCCTACCGCGACCGTATATCTCTTCTAATCAGCCAAACTGCTCAAACTTTCCTCGATCGAGCCACAGACGACGCCCGCGAGTACATCAGCGAGGGGGACAAACTGCTCGATGAGTTTGACAAGCGGATTGACGACCTCGCCGCATCAGACGCCCCTTCCACTTTCGGGGTGCCAAGGGCCCTGCTTTTTCGCTATATGAAGCGCATCACCGCCCACTTGATGAACGTTCTGTCGGCCCTCACGATGCCCCTCGACCAGCTCGCCTATTTCGACGAAGCCAAAGAGGACCGGGTTTAGGAAGCAATAGGCAAGAATTCTGCTTCCTGCTATTCCACGTCGGGCTTTCCTCTGAGCCGCTTCTTTGCGCTCTGGCGCCGCTTGTCGTCGATACGGGACTGCTGCGACGACTTCGAACGCTTGGTGGGCACCCGGCGCCGCCTGTCCTGGAGGGCGTCGTCGAGCAGCTCGGCCAGACGTTTCCGTGCCGCCTGACGATTGCGCCATTGGGAGCGCGAGTCCCCGGCCGTTACTTTTACAACCCCGTCCCGAGCCCTGGTCCCCAAACGGGAAACCAATTTGGAGCGTATCTCCTCGCTTATCGCCCGGCTCGACGCCACATCCCACCGCAGCTCAGCCCTCGTTGCATTGCGATTGGCATGTTGGCCGCCGGGGCCTCCTGTAGTCGAGAAAGACCATTGCAGCTCATCTTGGGGGATGAGCAGGTGCCTTCCAACGGGTAGATCCATGCGTCCACGGTAATGCGAGTTGACAGCCACCAGGCAGTATCGTCCACTGATGCGAGATCGCACCCAGACCATCCTCGGCGAGATCCTGCCGCCGGAAGAACGGGCCATCGAATCGGTGGTAGCCCGGTATCAGAGGGTCGCCCCTGCCGTTACCCGGTTCGCCCGGACGTTGGCCAAAAACGATGAGCTTTCAGTCCGGCTCGGATCCGAAGCAGCCAGCCGGCCGAACGAGGTTGTACTCGACCCGAGGCTTTTCCAGGCGGCTTTCAGTCGAAGCGCCCCGGTTACTCCCAGCGAGTGTGCTCTGGCCTCGGCCCTGCACGAGGTGGTCCATTTGGCAGTCACCGATTTTGGAGAGAAACGATCTATCCCTGAGGAGTGGCTGCCAGAAGACACCGAGGACTCCTCCGGGGACCCCGTCCCGCTCCTCGATGCCCTGTCGGCGACAGGCGGAGCACCGGCTGAGGCACTGTTCCTGGCTTTGGAGGACGCTCGTCAGGAGACGGCTCACCTCAGTGCATACCCCGGTGCCCGCTCGGTACTGGCTGATCTGTACCTGGCGGCCGTGCCGGACGCTTTCGTCACAGCCCCACCCCTGGGCCAGTTTTCGCTGGCCTGCTTCCTAATCGTGGGCGACTATGTCAAGCGCAACCGCCTCCAAAAGCAGGCTGAGCCCAATGTGGCGGCCGCGCTCAACGACGCCGTCCCGTTCCTCGACGCGGTAGTCGCCACCACCGACGTGTGGGAAGTCGCCGGATTCACGCTGCAACTGTTGCAGGTGGCCCGGCTACACGGGCTTGTTACCGACGTCTCTAACACCAAGGTGATCGGAGAGGCAGAAGCCACCCAGAAGGCCGAGCAAGACGCCATCGCCGAAGGAGTCGACCGGGTGCGCCTTACCACCCCCATCCTCCAAGACGTAGAGCTCTATGACCAGACTAAGGAGGCCACCGCCGGCGACGCCGATACCGCAGCCGACTCGGAAGCCGGGGGCGACCCCGCCACCGACCAGCTGATTCGTGTTTCCGAAGCACCGGTCGTCTATCCGGCGGCAGGCCAGGGTGGCAAACTCGTGGTCGGCCCGTTCCCCTACCGATTCGAGGCGTTTGCGGCCAGGGGACGAGAAGCGCTCGACGAAGCCGCCCGGGCCTGGGGAGTTGCCCAGCGTCATATCTCGGGTGAGCTCTGGCCCCTCTTCGTCGCCAATCAACGCCGCGGCCTCCGCTCGGGTTACGACGCCGGGGACCTTTCTCCATATGCCGCGTTGTTCCTGGGAGCCGGTCACTACCAGCGCATGTTCGAGCGGCGAGCTATTTCCAGCCGGCGCTCCTATGCAGTGAGCCTGCTCGTCGATGGATCCGCTTCGATGCTGCAGGCGCGGCGTCTTCCCGGAGGGGGTCGAGCCCCCTGGGGAATGGCGGCGGCCACGCTCGGCGCCTGGACTCTGGCCCGTCTAGCGGATGAGCTTCAAATCGAGTTCGAAGTGGCTCTGTTCAACCGGGCATTTTCGGCTGCATTCGACGACACCGAGGCGACCTACTTGCAACGGATGCACGGAGCCACCGCCGGCTTGCGGAGGACACAGGGCAGCCATGCTGAGCGCCTCACCCGCACCGTCAATCATTACGTCCTCAAAGGCTTCGATCAGCGTTGGCGGGCAAGTGAAGATGTCCTGACCGGGCTTTTCTGGACCGCAGCCGAGCCGCGGGCATCTGCCACGCTGGCGACTCGCAACGCCGGGGAGGCTCCACCCGTCTCCATGTTCGAAAAAGCCGCCAACGTCGACGAGCTCAATGTGGCCTACGCGACTGCGCGGTTGCAATCCAGGCGAGCCACCGTGCCCATCATGGTGGTCCTGGCGGATGGTATGACCCGGGGTTCCGTGGAGGCCCTGTCACAAACGGTCGCGCAGGCCGAGAAGGCGGGTACCACAGTGCTTGGCATTGGGATAGGCGACGGAACCGTGCAGACTGCCTATAGCCGCAATCAGGTGGTCGACCGACCCGATGCCCTCACCCGGGCCATGGTGGATGGTGTGCGATCCGGGCTGCGACGGAGCCTCGCCATGTGGGGTGCAGACAGCTGGTGGGCTCGCTCCCACTGGTCGAATGAACCAGACTGGAGTGCTCATGGCTAAAAACATCACATTCGAAGACCCCGCCGGCGAGGGAAAGCCGGTGGAGCTGAAGACCTTCACGGTCCCCAAGAGCTTGCCCGACTATGAGCAACGTGTGGGGAAGATCCCCGAACCCGATCCTTTCTATATGGATCTCGGCATGCTCTACCAATTGGCTCGCCTCGAGAGAATCCGTCGCGACCACGCCGACGAACAAGTCCCACTTCATCTCGCGCTCAGAGGTCACATGGGCACAGGCAAGGACCATGACCTCGAGCAGTTTGCGGCATTGCTCAGGCTTCCGTATTACCGCATACCGTTGACGGGAGAGGTCCGCGACATCACATTGATCGGATCGGTCAAACTCCATGGTGACGGCAAAGGAGGAACCGAGAGCCGCTGGGAAGACGGGGACATTACTCGAGCACTGCGCGGGACCGCCCTTATCAACCTGTCGGAGCTCAACGCCGCCGGAGCCGAAACTCTGTTTGCCCTGCATGGCTTGCTCGACCGCTACCAGGCCGTGGACCTGCCCAGCGGAGAGACTGTGAGACTCCCCAAGGATACCCGCTTGTTCGGCACCATGAATCCCACCGACTTGCGCGACTACGCAGGCACCCAGACCCTCAACAAGGCCTTCGCCGACCGGTGGCTCATATGGGAAAAGGACTTCCCTAATTCAGATCAGCTGACCGGGATGATCAATCGGCGCTACCCGACCTTGGCCGAGTCTTTTGTTGAGGTCATCGCCCGACTGGCCGTCGAAGTCAACCAATCGTTCACAGCCTCCGACAGCCGCACCCGGGTCGAAACTCCGATGAGCTTGCGGACGGTGCTCGACCGGGTCCCGGCCGGCTTACGGATGTTCGCCGATGAAGACGATCCCCTGCGGCGCACTTGGGAAGAGTTCGTGCTCCCCCACGTCGATGCCTACGACCGGGACCACTACGAGACGGTGTGGAGCGCAGTGGCGCGCACCGGGCCGCCCGGGCCGCCGTACACAGAGGAATAGCAGGAAGCCACCAGTAGTCGGCAAGAAGCAGGATCCTTGCCTATTGCCTATTGCCCTTGGTCAGCAGTCAGCAGTCAGCAGTCGGCAGTCGGCAGTCGGCAATCGGCAATCGGCAATCGGCAGCAAGAACCTCCTTTCTGTGACAGTGGCCGAGTAGAAGGCCAAGCCACGCTGTGCCAATGCACCAGGCAGGTGATTCTTTTGGTGGCCTCGCTTGCGCCAATAGGCGCAGCTCGTCGCCGTGGTTGGTCCAGCAGTGTTACGCCATGGTCGGGGTTGAGCGTGTTTGTGTATTGCGCCGAAGATGCGCCGAAACACTGAACGCAGCGCACGCCCCGTGAGGAGGAATACGGATCATCCTGTTCTGAGCTCGAGGGGCGCAAGCCATCGAGCTCAGACCCGGACCTCGATTTATGGTGTGCGTGTTTGGTGAGACGGACGGAGGCTTTTTGCACGGTCGGCTGATCGGCGTTGGGTTGGTGTCCTTTCGAGTTAGGAGCCGTCGCCGATCGCGAAAATCGCCTGGGAGGTGGAGGCGACGATGAGGGTGCCGTCGGGGGCGACGGCGATGGAGGCGTGTAGCTCGAAGGCGTCGTGGATTTGTTGTCCGTCGGCGGTGCAGTTGGCCGGCGGGGCGAGTTCGCTTGGGTCGGCCGGCACTATTCGCCAGACGCTCTCTCCGCTGGTGGCGTCGAAGGCGTGAACGGCGCCGTCGGGGCGCGGAAGTACGACCAGGTCGCCGACGATTATGGGTGACGCCCATTGGCGTTCACAGCGGATTCCGGTCTCAGTCGCCCAAACAGCCTGGCCGTCGTGGCTGTTAATGGCCTGGACGCCTGTTGAGAGCGAGCTTGCGAACACGAGAGCGTCGCCGTGTCGCGCAGGGGAGTTTCGCAGGTTGGCGAAGCCGTCCGCGATGCTGCTGGGGTCTGACCCTCGCCATTCGATCCTGCCGACATACCTGTCGAGTCCGACCAGGGCCGGCCCATCCGGTCCGCCTTCGACAAGGTAGGTGATGATCACTTTGTCGTCTGCCACTGTTGGTGCCGCGAAGACCATGATTGGGACCGTTGTGTTGGGCTCCTCGGAAACCCCAACAACTGGTTCGAATTCGATGAGGGTGCGCCACATCTCGAACCCGTCGATAGTGAACGCGGCGGCCTCGCCGTGGTCGCTGACCGCGTATACCAGTCGCCCGCCGGAGGCGGCCCCTCCTCGGCTGGCGCCATCGAATTGAGCGTGCCATTTTTCCTTGCCGCCGAGATCGAGAGCCCAGAGGACGCCGGATGCGTCTCCGACCACGACCAGGTCTTCAACGATCAGGGGGTTGGTGAATACGGGCGCGCCGGCGCTGAAACTCCAAATCTCGGCACCGGTCTTGAGATCGAGACCCCACACGGTTCCTTCATCGCCGGTCGCGATCACGATGTCACCGCTGGCAGCCAAACCGTTCACATCGTTGGCGGCAGGGAAGTACCAGCGTCGCTTACCAGTTTGGAGATCGAGGGCGTACACACCATCCGCATCATCACTGGCGCTACGCCGGCCACCCGCGCTGCCGACGACCACAAGGTCATTCGCGACGATTGGGCTGTTCAGCCATCCCGATATTCCTACTTCCGCCCGCCACCGTCTCCTGGGTTCGAGGATCGGATCTGCCTGAGAGCAACCCGACCGGGTGATGTCACCCTGAAAGGTGACCCAATCGGCCCCGG
>Ga0255057_10000316_pt1 | contig 27393 bp, 20 predicted proteins | sample Cases_109_6_MG_FD_189022 | JGI IMG/M metagenome (GOLD analysis project Ga0255057, IMG submission 189022) | Seawater microbial communities from Amundsen Gulf, Northwest Territories, Canada - Cases_109_6 | ecosystem: Environmental > Aquatic > Marine > Gulf | place: Canada: Northwest Territories... | reverse complement strand
AGATGTTGGTGGTGCCGCTGATCGTCTCGTCGTTGATCACCGGCGTGACTGGCATGGGCGATCTCCGGACCCTGGGCTCGATCGGGGGCCGCGCAATCGCGTTTTACCTGACCACGAGCTTCGTCGCGATCGTGACCGGCATCGTCATCGTGAACATCATCCAGCCGGGAGCGGGCGCCGAGCTCGCGCTGCTCGAAGAAGGGACAACAGCGGCGGCGCCTCTGCTCGCCGAGGCGCCGGGTGGGGTCGGGTATGTGCTTTGGCAGCAGCTTCAGGCGCTCATCCCGAAGAACCCGCTCGCGGCAGCCGCCAGGGGCGACATGCTTCCGATCATTTCGTTCTCGCTCCTGCTCGGGGTGTTCATCGGCTTGAGCGAGCACTCGCACGGTTCGAAAGACGCGAGCGTAGTCCGTCGATTCTTTTCCGGTCTGTTCGACGCGATGATGCAAATGACGCTCTTCGTGGTGAAGTTCGCGCCCATCGGCGTATTTGGCTTCACGCTCTTCGCGGCAGCGGGCAAGGGGCCTGCAGCGTTTCGTGTATTGGGCTGGTACGTGGTGACCGTCCTCATCGCGCTCGCGATTCATGCCCTGATCACCTTGCCGGTGATCTTGAAGGTCGTGACAGGACGCTCTCCGCTCGAATACGCGCGGAAGCTGACGACTGCCTTGGTGACCGCGTTCAGCACAGCGTCTAGCAACGGCACCTTGCCCCTCACGATGCAAAACGTGGAGAAAGCCGGCGTCCGTAACGAGGTCACCTCTTTCGTGTTACCCCTCGGCGCCACGATCAACATGGACGGCACCGCGCTCTACGAAGCAGTGGCGGTGCTATTCATCGCGCAGGTCTACGGCATAGACTTGAGCGTCTCCCAACAGATCCTCATCGCCGTCACGGCGCTCTTGGCAAGCATTGGTGCGGCAGGAATCCCCCACGCAGGTATGGTGATGATGGTCGTCGTACTCGACGCCGTCGGGCTACCGACCAGCGCCGTCGCCCTCATCCTGGCGGTGGACCGCATTCTCGACATGTGCCGAACGACGGTGAACGTGTGGTCGGACTCAATCGCAGCAGCCGTCGTCGATCGCACGCAGTGACGGTGTCAACACGCCGAACGGCGGTTGCGCGAACCGCCGGACGGAGGATATGGTCCGCAGCGAAGGAGAGGCGATGAGACTATCCGCCTTTGCGCTTAGCGCATGCCCGTGGCTGGCCGCCGTGGTTTGCATCAGCAGCTGCGACAATGAGTCCGAGCCTGAGTCCTCAATTCAGGAGGTGCTCTACTTCGCGGAGGGGAACCGGCTCCGTCGCATGGATCTGCACTCCGTGGACGAACCGCCTTTGATGGAGGAGGTGCTCATCGACAGAGCCGATTCCGGACCGCGAGGACGCGACGTCAACGGGATCAACTGCCACGTCCCGGGCGGCAACGGCACATTCGTGATGGGCGAGGACAGCGGACAACCGAACCCGCCCGCGGGCTGGGGTGTGTTCGATCGAGACGGTAACCAAATCGGAAAGCTCACCGCGACCTATTACACGGAAAAACCGGAGCCCTTTGGCTGTGCGGTCGACGAAGACGGTCGCCTACTCACGACTGAGGTCGGGGATCAATTCGGAGACCTGAACGGCCAGTTGATCATGTGGTTCCCGCCCTTCGACCACTTTCCTGGGTCGGACTATCCGAACGACGAAATCAGCACGAACTTCTGTAAGCTCGCCACCGATCTCGGTACGGCCGCAAGCATCGTGATCGATGATGAGGGTCGCGTCTACGTGGCTTCCGCAAGGTTGGGGGTCTTGAGGTTTTCACCTCCGTTTCCGACCGGCTCTGATGCCGCCGGTGGGTGCGGCGCGAGCGATGCACTGGGGTCGCCGATGGCGGACAACGTCCAGAGGGAAGAGTTCATCGTCGACCCCGACAACATCTTCTCGGCAACGGGGCTGGCGCGATCCCCCAGCGGAAACTGGTATGTCTCGAGCGTCTTCGACGGTGTCATTGCCGAATACGATGCCGATGGGAACTTCGTGCGCCGCTTGTTTGAGCCGGCGTCCGTGGGCGACGGCTTGCCCTTGCCCACCGGCCACCCGCAGGCGCTTGTGGTGGATTCAAACGGCACGCTCTACTACAGCGACCTGCAGCTCGCCGGTGATTTCCCAAATGTCGGCCCCGGACCGAACGGCAAGATCCGCCGAGTCCGATTCGGGGCAGACGGAGCTCCCGCTCCACCTGAGATCGTCCGTGAGGGACTCTCATTTCCCGACGGCGTCGCGATCGTCCACGCCGACGACAACCCGGTCGAAACACAGGCGCCGGGGGAATGGCGCACCTACGCCGGCGGGCCCCACCGGCTGTTCTTCAATCCCCAAGAGCGTGTCATCACTGCCAACAACGTCGCGGACCTCGAAGTCTTGTGGACCGTCGAGACCGACGCCATCATCACGGCCTCACCCAGCGTCGCAAGGCTACAGGTCCCTGGAGAGGGCTTGATCCCCATCGTTTTCGTTCAAGCCTGGGATGACACGCTCTACGCGTTGCGCTCCCAAGACGGCAGCGAGCTTTGGACCTTTGAGGCATCTCCGCAACCGGGGGCTACGTTTCCGAATGCCGGGTCGGTCGAGATACGTCGAATCGAAGGTGAAGAGCGACTCTTCTACGCCGCAGGCGAAACCGTCTATCGCTTGAACGCGGTGACGGGCGAAGAGATTTGGCACTTCGATGCCGGGACGGGCTGCGTCGAGGAAGGAGCGTGTGGCTTCGGCGCGGAGCGCAACGAGGTCGAATCGTCGCCCATCGTGGCCGACGGCAAGGTTTTCTTCGGGATGGACATCAACGACATCGGCAGCGGCAAAGGAGGTTTTTATGCGGTCGACGCGGACGACGGTCGTTTGGAGTGGTTCTTCGACCTCGAGACCGGAAGCATTTGCAGGCCGAGCTCGGACGAGAACATCCGCCGCTACGATGGGTATCACACCGAAGAGGAGCTCGGTCTGCCTGGCGGCTTCCTCGACGACCATCCCGATTGCAACGTCGACCGCACGGGCAACGGCTGCGGCAACGTGTGGTCCTCGGCGGCGGTCGATGAGGAGCGCGGGCTCTTGTTCTTCACCTCGAGCAATTGCGATACTGACGACGATCCAAACACCCCGGAGGGGCCACCACCCATGCCGCCGTACGATGAAGCAATTGTTGCGCTGAATTTCGACGGTAGCCCCGAGTGGCGCTGGCGGCCCCGCGAAGTCGACAACGACGACCTGGCCTTCGGTGCTGTGCCAAACCTCTTCCAGATCGAGGTCGAGGACAAGACCCTCGGCGTGGTCGGTGTGGGCAACAAGGACGGCACCTATTACGTGCTCGATCGCGATGGGGTCAACGAGATCAATGGGGTCCGATGGGATGACGAAGGCGCCGTCGAGTTGCCGTACTGGGCTACGAACGTCGTTGCCGGAGGAGGCATTGGCGGCATCATTGCCACCGCGGCGGTCGACGTCGACGCAAAACGAATCTACTTCAGCACCGGGCCTGGGTTCGATCCGATCATGCCGCAACTACCAACCGTTCACGCGCTCGACCTCAACACGGGAAGCATCGTCTGGCAGAACTCGACCGAAGAGAACGCCGACGCAAGCTTTGGGCCTACCAGCGCGATCCCAGGCGTCGTGTTCGTCGGGAGTGTGCTCCAGGGGATCATCCGCGCGTACGATTCGGCGACCGGTGAGCGGCTCTCGAGTGTGATGGTCGGGAGTGCTGTCGCTTCCGGAGCGGCCGTCACCGAGGGTGTCGTCCTCGTCGGCGCAGGCGTTGGAGCGAGAAGCAACGACGCCGAAGACTTCTCGAACATCACCTCGCGACAGCCCCAAAACATCACCGCGCTCTGCGTACCGGGCACCCCGTATTGCACGGCAGCAAGGGAGTAATGACGCACTGCAAGCGTGCCGAGATGCGATGCACGATCCGGGGTTGTTCGCGACCGTGTCGGACGCTAGCGTCCTGAAACCACGTCTGAGGAGGCTCCCAATGCTCACGCTTTACGAGAACGCATTCAGTCCCTTCGCCCGCAAAGTGAAGATGGTGCTCGAATACAAAGGGCTCGAGTTCAACATGGTCGACGGCCTTACCCGCGACAATCACAGGAAACTCGCGGCGGTGAACAAACGCCTCGAGGTACCGGCGCTCGATCATGATGGTCTCATCGTCGTGAACTCAGCGGACATCGTGGCGTACCTCGAACGCGTCTTCCCCGACTCGCCCGTCTACCCGAGCGATGGCAAAGCATGGGTGAAAGCCCACGCCTGGGAGCGGTGCGCGGACACCGTTATCGACCCGATCTTGGTCGACATCAGTTATTGGGTGTGGGCTGACCGAAAGGACAAGATGCCCGATGGCCTCCTCGACGCGGCGCGGGCCGACTTGGAACTGATCTACGATGCCCTAAACCAAGAGCTCACCAACCACAACTGGGTCTGCGGGGAACTTTCGATCGCCGACATCGCTCTTTTCCCGCACCTCAGCGGCGCCCGAATGCTCGAGGTGCCCTTCGACAGATCGCGCCACCCAAATCTGCTCGCTTGGTACAAACGCTGCCGGGAGACGCAACTCTTCGCCAACGACATTGCACGGACGAAAGCGTATCTGGCCGACCCATCAAAATTGGACATCGAACGCGAAAAGATCTTCTGGCGAGGCGACCGAATCGAATGGATCCTCGCGCGCGGCTACCACGATTGGTTCCTTAAAGAGATCGAAGAAGGCCGTATTTTATGGCCGCAGATCGGCGTGCCCACGTAGAACTAACCCTGGCCCCGTCCTTCCTTTTTCCTGTACGCTGCGGGGCTCAACAACGATGGAACCCTCACCCTCCGATTTCTTCGAAGCACTCGAGCAAAGCGCTTGCGATGCGCCCGAGTCTGCAACCCAGGCCGACACGGTGTTCAAGTTCGTGCTTGCCGGACCAGAGGGCGGCGCTTGGTTAGTCGACCTCACGAAGGGCAAGCGCTCTCGGTTCGTCGCAAGGCTGCCGGAAGCTTCGTCCGATTCTGATCAACTCGCCGATGGGGGTCCGCAGCCGGCCGCCACCATTCATGTCGATTCCACGGATTGGGTCGCGATGACGACGGGCAAAATGAAACCCATGCGAGCGTTCATGTCCGGCAAGATAAAAGTCGATGGCGACATCAAGCTGGCCGTCAACCTTCCCACCCTCGTCAACATGGTCGAGGGCTACGGAATCGGGACGCAAGGGCCCATTGCCATCATTCGAACCGGTATCGAGAATACAGTGGCGAGCCTGCGGCGGCCGCTTCCGTCGATCTCACCGATGCCTCCGCGAAGAACCGGCGCGCTTCCCTGGATGAGGGCCGGCCGGAGCCTGCTTCGCAACCCGACGGCGTTCTTCCAAGAGTGTCGGGCCGAGATGGGAGATACGTTCGTAGTCGATGCGTTCGGGTACCGACTGTTCTGCGTCTTCTCGGCCGCTGGGGTGCGATCGCTGTGGGCACTTCCTGAGGAAGCCGCGAGCAAGGCACTCGCGGACCTCACCTTGCTGAGTCACAAGGCGCCCGTCGAGCTCTTCGAAGGGCGCCGAACCTTCCCCCACGACCTGTTTGCCAAAGACGACGTGCAGGCCTACCTCGGCAATCTGCAAAGCGCCGTCGATATAGAACTCGCGGACCTCGGCGGCTCCGGCGTCATCGAAGCTTTTTCGTTCGCCAAACGTCTCGCACATCGAATGGGAATGGCCTCCTGGGGTGGCGAAGAAGCCGCGTCACCGAAACATCTGCCCCGGCTTGCTACGCTCTTCGATCGCCTGGATATGTCGGAGTCGTTCGTGCACCCGCACAAGGCCCTGCTCACCATCGCCACCCGCAAGGCACGCGAACGCGCGGCGATGCGTGAGATCGAGGAGATCTTCGCGGAGATCCTTCGGGGCCGTTCGGCGACTGCAGCGCCACGAGCCGAGGACAGCCTTTTCGAGCGAATTTGCGAATCGTGGGCGCACGTCCCGACCCCAGAGCGCGAAATTGGTATCGCTCGAGACATCATCGTGATCCACATGGGGTCTCAATCGAACCTGTTCGCGGCGATGGCATGGACCCTCATTTTTCTCCTTGCGCAACCCGATGTCATCGAAGAAATACGGGCGGGTGACGACACAATACTCAACCCCTTCAGCCATGAAGCCATCCGGATGACGCAGCGTTCGATCGTGCTGCGACGCGTGGTTACGCCGATCGACTTCGAAGATGGCAACGAGACCCATCACTTGCCTCCTGGAACCCTCGTCACGACGATGATGTCCGTGACCAACACGACTGCGGCGCCTTGGCTCGCAAAGTTCGACATTTCGAACTACCGAGGCTCGGTGTTTCCGCGAAGCAAGGAGCTCGCAGCGCCCGAACTCGTCACCACGTACGGGCACGGCAAACACACCTGCCCGGCACATCGCTTTTCCACCTCGGCGATCACCCAAGCCATCAGCGAACTCGTGCGCCACTTCGACCTCGAGCCGCGCTACAAAGACCCAACCCCCCGGCCGCGCCAGCTCGGCGGCGTCGCCCGGGCCGATCGCGCCTGTAAGATCGCCTACACCCGACGCTAACCATTACTACCCGATCGCTGCACCTTGGGCCGGTCAGGCCCCAAGCAGTATGTTGTAGGAATGGACAGGGCGATGGGCCAGCCTACTGAGGAGTGCATCGAGATTGACCATCCGTGGATCTCGAATGACCTCATGCCTATCTACCGATGGACGTTTCCCTCAGAAGCCACCGACGAAGAGCTCAGTGCGTGCTTTCGGGCACGCGATGACTGGGCGATTCGCGCGCGCTATCACTTTGCGTGGGTCATCGACCTATCAAACATCACCAACGCACCGGCCACCAAGCGTAAGGCGTTGGCCGAGCACCTCAAACGTTACGAAGAATTCAGCGAGCGCTGGAACGCCGGCTCGGCATTGATCGTACCGAGCGCGTGGCTGCGCGGGCTCGTGACCGCCGTCTTCTGGATCTCACCGCCGAAGTACCCACATAAAACCTTCTCCGAGCCCCTCGAAGCAGAACGTTGGGCAAGGAAGCAGCTCGCCGCAAAACTTGCTGAGCTAGATTGACCGAGTGAAACCTCGCGAGGTCGCAGCCACTGCTACCCCAACGCCAACCTGGCAGCATTTTCAACGGAGCATCTATTCTACCCGATCCGGGCCGTCAGGGGCCTGCACGTATCTGTCGTGCAGAGACGCGGCGACGAGCAGAATGCATCCCTCCTCCGAGCGGACGGTATGGATGGTTCCACCCTCGAAGCGCACGTAATCACCCGCACGGAGCCGCACATCCCCGTCGCGCAGATCGCCCTCGGTCACGTAGCACTCCTCGGTAGAGGCGTGCAGGTGGAGCGGCAGGGAGGTGCCGGCTTGCATACGTATGAGGGTCGTATGACGCTCGCTTGCGCCATCGACCCAGAGCACGCAGACCTCAACACCCTCGATGCCGGAGGGCTGCCATCGTCTCTCGCCTACGGGAATGACCGCGAATGGCTTCCGGCGGGTCCGCTCTAGGACTCGTTCCCGAAGTGCGGGAGGCGGATCGGCCTCGGGTGCCGAGAGTAGAAGACCCCCGGTGATCGCGCGGAGAGCGGATACCTCCCCGCGACAGGGCTCGCAAGATTCGAGGTGTGCCTCGAATTTCGAGGCCTCAGCTTCCAGCATGCCGCCGAGCACATAGAGCTCGGCCCTTTCGCGTGTTTCCTCTGTCAGTCGCTCGTGGACTCGTATTCTCATTGCCTCCCTCCTATTTCATCCTTCAGGACACGGCGGAGAGAAGACAGGCCCGTTCGGATTCGGGTCTTGATCGTTCCCAGGGGCTCTCCAAGAGCCGCTGCCGCCTCGGAGTGACTTAGTCCAGCAAAGTACGCAGTTTCGATGGCTTCCCGCTGTTCCTTTGGCAAGGAAGCAAGCGCTCTTTTCACCTTGTGGCTCTGCTGGGACGTGGCGCTCATCGCCTCCGGGCCGGGCGCCAGATCTCGCGGGTCCGCGATGGTATCGAGAGGCGACTCCCGCTCCTTGCGCCGCGTTCGCGACCGGAGCAGGTCGATCGACTTTGACCGGGCCACCGACAGGATCCACGTCATGGCGGCGCCCCGGCCGGGGTCGAATATGACGGCACGACGCCACAAGTAGGTGAAGACCTCGAGCGTCGCCTCCTCGGCCGCGCTCCGATCCGCGAGGATCTGGAGCGCCAGGCCGAAGACCCTACGGCTTGTGGCGTCGTAAAGCGCGGCGAAGCTCGGCTCGTCCCCCCCGGCCGTCCGCTCGAGCAGCGCGGCCAGCGAGTGGTCTAGGTCGGGCGTCAACCCGTCCGTCGACTGCAACTCGGAGCTCACAGCCATAGACACGCTCGCATAGCGGGTACCGTTATACACCAAGATGGACCCGGGTTGCGATCACGGCTCTGAGCTCCCGAGGATCTCCCAGGTTGCCGTGTCGGTTTCGGTCGTCCCGTCCCCCAGCCCGACCGTTGCCTCGAAAGTGTGCGTCCCTGCGCCCAGTAACGCCGAGCCGGCCGGGCAACGAAAGGTCGCGCCGGCGGCCGAGTCCAGGCTGCCCTCGATGGCGCAGTCCTCCAGCGTATCCGTGAAGTCGACGCCGTCGAGAGTCGCCTCCAGGATCGCCGCCGAGGTAGCCGCGCCAACGACGATCAGAGTGATGTCGAAGCCCTGGCTGGTGACGTACGTTCCCGACGCCGGAGAGACCGTCAGAGTCGGCTTGTCGAGTCCCACCAGCACCGCGAGATTGTCGATTGCGAGATTCGCGTAGGGAGAGAGGGTAGAGATTCGTGCGGAGACCAGGTCGCGGAACGAATCGTCCAGAACGAAGGTCTCGAAGCCGGCTAGGCCGTCCGTCACGATGTCGGCGACGACGGTGGAGCCGTCTTCCTTGGAGCCCGTGATCGTCACGGCGGTAGCGAACGGCCCAAAGCCGAAGAACAGGAGCTCTCCCAGATCGACCGAAACGAGGTCGAAGAGACCGCCGTCCACAGCGCGCATAGAGGGCCTGCAGATTCCGCACTTCGAGAGGAAGGCGGTTCCATTGCTCGGAATGCCCCCGGAGTCCTCGACGATGATGGACCCGGGCTCCGGATCCGCCTCGAAGACGAGGCCGTCCTCGACGTAGCCGCCGATCCTGACAAAATTGCCGATAGGCGGCCCCTCCGGGGGCGGATCGAAAGTGATCGTTTGCGCACTCGCCGCAGAGGCTGCAAAAACGACGCCCACTATCGCAACAAGAAACTTCATTACGCGACTCCCTTGTCTAGGACCTGGTGGCCCCGGCGCCCATCGCGGGCGCGCGAGGCCGAATCTGGTCGGATTCGCTTGTATCTACGATCCGGTGTGGCGAACTGGATTGTTTCCGGTGACGATTAGGGGCTGCCTCTATACACCCAACGCCACCGGCACCGGACTGGTCCCCGGTTCTGCCAACAAATCGGCCAACTAGGAACCGCCGGAGGAATCCCTTTCAGACGCGGCCAGCTGCGGATATCCTCGCGAGAAGTGGAGAATCGCTTGCATCAACGCGCTTGCCTGTACCTGTTGATCGTGTGTCTCCCGCTCGCGGCAGCGTCGGGCGCTGCGGCCCAGCCGCCCTCACCCAGTAAGGCGTTCGACCCGGCGACGATTGGGCCTGCAAGCGTCAGCACGATGACGATCACGCTGACCAATCCGGACGACACCACGCCGGCGTCCGATCTCGCGATCACAGACAGTCTACCCCCGGGCATGTTCATCGAGACCCCATCGAACGCCAGTACCGACTGCGTGAACGGCGTACTGACCGCGCCGGATGGCGGCAACACCGTCACGTTTAGGGACGGCCGGCTCGGCGCCAACAGCTCGTGCTGGATCAGGGTCGACGTAGGGATATCCCTCGGCGGCTCATACACGAACACCACTGGGGATCTGACGTCGAGCGCGGGAAACGGTGGGAACGCCGCAGCACAACTCATCGGAGACGGCTCGCGGCCTGGATTCCTGATGGACTTTTTTCCGAGCACGGTTGGACTCGGCGGCTCCAGCACGATCATCTACACGATCGAGAACTCTGTGAACCCGACGACGCTCCAGAGCCTGACTTTCAACAACCTCCTTCCGTCTGGGATCGTGGTCGCGAATCCGAACAACGCGTCGAGCGACTGCGGTCCCGGTCCAGTTGTCACCGCGCCCTCTGGGGGCGACGTCATCACTTTCGCGAACGGGGTGATCTCGGCGAATAGCCTGTGCACGGTGCGTGTCGACGTGGTCGCGACTGCTGGTGGCACGTTGAACAACAGCACGAGCCCTTTGAGTTATTTCGGCGGGTCGTCCGGGAAGGCGACCGGGTCGCTCGAAGTCTCGGTGCAACCCCTCAACCTCACCGCTGTGTTTTCGGGGGATCCGGTGCCTCCGGGAGGGACGTTCCAGCTCAAATTCACGGTACATAATTTCACCCGCGGCGACGCCGAGAACATCGCATTCACCAACGACTTGGACGCTGCGCTCTTCGGGATGACCGCGGTGAGCACACCGATTACGGCTCCGTGCGGCAGCGGCTCGCAATTGACGGGCACCAGCACGCTCAGCCTAAGTGGCGGGGCGTTGTCGTCAGGGGAGAGCTGCAGCTTCAGCGTCGACCTGCTCGTACCAAGCAGCGCAATTCCGGACAGTTACCGCAACATGACGAGTCCGGTGATGGCGGATGTCGATGGCGAGGAGGTCACCGGTAGCGCCGGATCCGATTCGTTCCGGGTGGATTTCGTGCCGGTGCTACAGAAGGCGATCAGCCCGGACCGTGTCGGGGCTGGAGACGACATCGTCATCGAGTTCACGATCACGAACAGCAGCCCGGACTTTGCTGCGACCGACATCGCCTTCATCGACAATCTCGACCAGTTCATTTCCGGATGGACGGCGGTCAGTCTACCGGCGCCCGGATTCTGTGGGCCCGGGTCGACGATCTTTGAAACACCCCTGGCGCTGGAGCAGCGAGGGCTTTCCGTCCAAGGCGCAAGCCTCGCGGCGGATGACTCCTGCCCGTTCACAGTAACGATTCGCCTCCCCGGTGGAGTTGGGGGAATGTTCATCAATACGACCGATCCGATCACGGCGACTGTCAACGGAGCTTCACTTGCCGGGACCTCCGCGTCCGCAGACTTGACCGTGGTTTCGGCGCCATCGTTCCGAAAGGAGTTTTCAGAGGCTCGTGTGGAGCCCGGCGACGAAGTGGAGCTGCAGTTTACGATCATCCACGGAGGAGAGGCGCCTGACGACGCGCTCGATATCGCGTTCACCGACGACCTGAATGCTGCGCTCCCGGGGCTAGCGGCAACCAACTTGCCGATGACCGACGTCTGCGGCGCCGGGTCGATGCTCACTGGAACCACCGAGCTCACCTTCACCGATGGCGCTCTCGCGCCTGGTGAAGAATGCTCGTTCGGCGTCACATTGAAAGTACCCGACGATACGCCAACCCAATCGTACTTCAATGTCACCAGCGAGCTCACGGCCTCCTCTGGCGGAATCGAGGTCTTTGCAAACCCCGCGGAAGCGGCGTTCGATGTCTCTTTCGTCAGTTGGAGCAAAGAGTTTACCGACGATCCGGTAGTCGCAGGCACCACGGCGACTCTGGAGTTCACGATCGACAATGCCGATCCAGACGATGCGGCGACCAACATCATCTTCACGGACAACCTGAACGAGGTGCTCAATGGGCTGGTCGCGATCGGTCTGCCGGCGAGTGATCTTTGCGGCGCGGGCTCCCTGATGACAGGCACGAACTCCGTCGTCTTCACCGGGGGAAATCTCCCGGCTGCGAGCTCGTGCACCTTCAGCATCACCGTGCAGGTGCCCGACAACGCGACGCCGGGAACCTACGTGAACACGACGAGCAACCTCTCATTGCAAATCGGTGGGAGCGGCGCTGTCCTTTCACCCACAACGGACCGCCTCGAGATCATCGACACGCTCACTTTCAGCAAAAGCTTCAGCGAAGACGTAGTGGCGCCGGGTGGCACTGTCGACCTCGAGTTCACCGTCACCAATGCGCATCCCGACGAGGCGGCGATCGACCTCGTATTCACGGATGACCTCGACGCGGCGCTGCCGGGCTTGGTTGCCGTTGGGCTGCCTGCCAGCGATGTGTGTGGTGCGGGCTCAGAGGTGGCCGGTACGGATCTTCTGAGCCTCACCGGCGGAACGGTTGCGGCGCAGGGGTCCTGCACATTCGGCGTGACGCTTCAGATCCCAGGCGAGGCGACCGCGAGCTCGTTTACGAACGTGACAAGCCTACTGACAGGCTTGGTCGACAACGTTGTGAAGAACGCGCCATCCGCCGTGGACAGCCTCCGCATCGACCGCACGAGGTTCTCCAAAGTGTTTGGTGGACCGGCGCAAGTCGGCGGCATGACGACCCTAGAGTTCACGATCGAGAACCTGAGCCCAAGCGACTCACTGAATGAAATCGAGTTTGCCGATGATCTCGACGCCGTATTGTCTGGGCTCGTGGCGGTCGACACGCCGCTGAACGACGCATGTGGTGACGGGTCGGAGCTGAGCGGCGATTCCGCCTTGACGCTCGCGGGCGGGAGCTTGGGAGCAGAGGAGTCGTGTTCGTTCTCGGTCATGGTCGAGGTTCCCGCCAGTGCCGGCCCTGGCGAGTACGAGAATGTCACGAGCCAACTGACCGCAAGCCGCCTGACGGTCGGCGAAACAGCAACGGCTACGCTTACGGTTGTGCCGATGTCCATGGTCGACGGGGGAGTGGACGGTGGCGTCGACGGCGGTCCCGACGGCGGGATGCAGGCAGGCGGCGGCGGCGGCTGCGGATGCCGAACCGTCAAAGCCGACGATGGTGCGTTCTGGCTGCTGCTCGCGGCAGCTATTTTGTGTTCACGCAGGCGACGCCGCCTGTGACAGCACTCCTCACCGTCATCACCTTGGGGTGAGGATACGCTAGTCGCTCACTTCGACCAGATCGCTGCATAGCGGTCTCCGTCGGCGTAGTTCTGCACGACTTCTAGGTCCCAACCATCTGAACGGTAGAAGTCCATCCATTGCTGATACTCGGCGGCGGACATGCCCCAATGCACCATGCGGCCGTCACCGGTTTGGCGGTAGATGGCGCTCAGGTAGGTGCCGCCGGCCATTTCCATGACGTTGACGTCGACCGGTAGCCAGCCGTCTTCGGCGTAGTTGTTGGTCGTGGTTTTGAAGTCGTTGCTGCTGAGCAACCCTTCGTGGAAGAAACCGCCAGGCGTGGGCACGAAGATCGCGGCGATCCGGTCGGTGTTGCCTTCGTGGTAGCCAAAGAAGTCGACCAGGTCGTAGCCGTCTTCGGTGAGCATGTCGAACTGGTCGACATATTCGTTGGTGGTAAGCCGCCCGAAGCTGAACCAATCGTTGATCGTGTCCGGTCGGAAGATGCCGTTGTGGCGAGGCACGTTTTGTGTGTCCAAGGTGACGGTGCGATCCACCAATCGGAAGTCGTCGCCAATTAGTGTGGTCCATTTATCCTCAAAATCGTTCGCGGTCAGGTAGTCATAGACGTACCAGCTCGTGGTGCCTGTCTTGAACGCGCCGGCAGCGATGGCGCCGTTGCCGGGTTGCTGCACGGTAAGCGTCGAGGGCGAACGACCCATCTGCCCGTAGTAGTAGAGGTAGTAGTTGAACACACCGAGGTCGACGCCGTGGAAAAACGGATAGAACGGCGCAACCAAGCGGTCGTATAAGGTGTTGTCGAGCAGGTCGTAGCAGCCGCTCGATTGCTGTTCGTAGACGCCGTAGAAATCTACGTACAGCCACTCGCCACCGGTCAGTGTGGGATCCCTGACCGCCACCATGAAGTGCAAGTGGTTGTTGGCGGTCGTCGTATTGTTTGGCATGCCGTCATTGTTGAGCCCCGCCCCAGCGCCGCCTGGACCGGTGTTGCCCGACCAGGCGATCTGCCGTTGCGCCCACACCTGATCGCCGACGTTGACCGGGATTGCGTGACTATTGGTGCCCCACCACAGGTCGCTCGGGTTATCGAGGTTGGCGAATTTCTTGTACTTCTCTCGCGAGGATCCCGGATCGTCCGCGTTCGTGCGGGTCTTGGCCATGCTGATGTCATTGGTCTTGCCGTTACGCAGGTGGAAGTAGAAGCTCCGGTACTCGATGTCGCCGATGTCGTTGTGCTCGATCACCAATACATTGCCGTGCCACTCATCCCAGTACTTGGCCACGACGCGGCCGCTCGCGATCGATCGTACGCGAAACGACGGGTCTTGCCCGGACTCGGTCGTCTTGCTGTAGTCGAACGACCCGTGGGGGCGACGATCGGCGCCATTGTAAATCCAGGCGTGCGACAGCTTCACATCGCCGTTGGTATAGGGGAGATACAGCGGCACCTGGGCGTAAATTTCGCGCTTTGCGAGCGCCGCACTGTTGTCGTCGGCATACATATCTTGCGTGCTGTAGTACGTGACTTGATCACTACTCCCGTCGGCCCCTTCGGTGAGCGTGTAGGTACAGCAGTCGATCCGCTCGACCGGATCCACACAAGGCTGGCGACCGTCGGGAAACGGCCAGTTGGAGGAGTAATCGGTTTGCACGAAGCCCAACGATGCCTGGCCGCCCATGAAGCTATTCCACGGAAAGCGGCCACTGCCGACGGTGGGGGAGATGGTCAAGTCCAAGGGTGCAACGCGGTCGGGGCGGAGGTCGTCGAAATCGCTTGCGACGCTCAAGCTCCCGGGGGACGCCGCGAGAATGTTGGGGTTGACCGCCTCTATGGGATCGATCTCATCAAACGCGTCGCGAAGCTCGCCGGCGTTGTCCAGCGAGCCGACGAAGACGCCGCGATCGGTTGGCGCGGGCTCACCACCAGTGCCCCCTCCACCAGCGTGGCCCCCTTCACCAGCAGTTCCTGCATCGTGATCGAAGCCGGCTGGGTCGCTTGCGCAACTCGCACCAAGCCCGGCAAGGCCGATCGCGACGAGCCACACCCCGAGGAAAGTACGATCGAAGGACATGGAGGCCTCCCTTCTTTGCTTTCGCACCCAAAGAGGTCGTTGGGGGAAGCAGTATACACCCGTTGGAAGAAATTGGGGACGTCAGCTCTTATCCCCGGACCAGGCCGGCTGCCTACTTCATCTTCTCGTCAAGATCGGGAGCGATCGGTTGACGCAGAGTCTCAACACGGTTTCTGGTGCTAGGCACCCCACTGGCTCTCAACCGCGTTCCGCAATCGTACGCTGCGCCGCAGTCACCCCTTCGACCACCATCCATAGCAGCAGCACCAACATCAGCGATGCAAGGGCCGTGAGCGGTGCGTTCCCCTGCGCGATGAAATCTTGGAGATTGCTGAGCAACGCTAGGCCTGCGACCGACATCACGAGCACCATCGGGATCACCAACGGCCAGACGTTTCTCTTCTTCGCGAAGAAGTAGAGAGACAATGTCATCAACGTGAGCGCGGCAAGGAGCTGATTGCTTGCGCCGAAGATCGGCCACAGGACCCAGCCGACTGCTTTGGCCTGGCCCGTCGTGGGGTCGGGTGTTTCCGCCAATGCGAGATACATCGCCGGGAGGATCGCACCCAAGGTCGCCACGTAGGGGTTCGTGAGCGGCTTGATCCGCATGGCTGCGCCGAGCTCGGCGAGGATGAAGCGCTGGATGCGTACGCCGGTGTCTAGCGAGGTGGCCGCAAATGCAATGACCAGCACCGCCATCAACGTCCGCGACAGCTCCGCCGACAAGCCAACAGCTTCGAGGAACGCTCCCCCTCCGAGCACGAACGCGGCCGCCTTGTTGCCGCCGGCATGCTCCCAGCTGTCGTAGTAAACGGCCCAGCTCAGGTTCTCGACGGCGCCCTGGCCTGGCAGCGCACAGGCTTCGACCAACCCGATGCCGGCAACCGCGGCAATTGTTGAAGCCAGCGCGAGCGACCCTTCCCCGAGCATCGCGCCGTACCCGATCATACGCGTGTCCGACAAACGATTAACCTGCTTGGAAGTCGTCCCCGAAGCGACCAGCCCGTGGAAGCCGCTGATCGCGCCACACGCGATCGTCACGAACAGAATCGGAAAGATCGGCGGAGCTCCCTCCTCGGCCGTTCGAAAGATCGGCGCGTCGAAGTGAGGATGCGCAATCAGAACACCCAGGAATAGAAGTCCGAGGCCGACCAACAACTGATGGCTATTGATGTAGTCCCGCGGCTGAAGAAGAAGCCACACCGGGAGCAAGCTTGCGATCGCGGAGTACACGAGAAGGAAGAAGATCCAGGCCGTCGTTACCGTGTGCGTCTCGTACCCCATCGCCACGAAGTCGACTGGCACCTCGGTCCCCACCCAGACGAAGAAGTAGAGCACAGCAAGGGCGATCAGCGACGGAACGAGCAGCCTCACCTGCCGCTTATAGACCAACCATCCAATGATGAGCGCGACGATGATCTGAACATTGATCGGAATCACGCTGGTGGGTTGGCTGACGAAGAGACCTGCGATCGCCATCGCGAAGACCGCCAGGACGAGCCAGACCAACACCAACACGAAGCACATGAACAAGATGCGGGCGCGCCGGCTCACCGTGTTGGCTGTGATGTCGGCGATCGACCGCCCCTTCTCGCGCACGCTCGCCACCAACGCGCCGAAATCGTGAGCCGCGCCCATGAAAATCGTGCCGAGGACAACCCAAGCGAGCGCTGGCCCCCAACCCCAGTACGCGGCGACGCAGGGACCGATGATCGGCGCGGCACCCGCAATCGAAGTGAAGTGGTGGCCGAACAAGACCGCGCGTTGTGTCGGAACGTAGTCGTTGCCGTCCTCGAGCTCGTGCGCGGGCGTGACGAAGTCGTCGTGATCCTCGTAGATGCGTTCGCCGAGAAATCGCGCATAGAACCGGTACGCGAGCACAAACGTACCGAGGATCAGAGCTGCGGCTACGGCTGCCATGTTCGCCGTTGGTGGGCTTTTTCGCGTTTCGGGTCAAGCACAAAGCCGCTTTCCTTTGCGCCGAAAAACGCTAAGGTCCCGGGCATGAGCGGGACATTCCGACCCCACGGTGTGTGGACTGCCCTAGTGACTCCGTTTTCGACGGACCGTCAGGTCGACTACGACGGCTTACGACGGCTGATCGAGTTTCAGCTCGACGAAGGCGTCGATGGTGTCGTTCCGTGCGGAACTACGGGCGAGTCGCCGACACTATCCTGGCAGGAGCATGACGCCGTCATCGATGCCACCGTCCGGGCCGTCGAGGGGCGAGCCGGCGTACTCGCCGGGACGGGGAGCAACAACACGAAAGAGGCGATTCGCGGGACGGCGCAAGCCAAAGAGGCTGGCGCGACCGCAACACTCCTGGTCGACTGCTACTACAACGGGCCGTCCAGCCTCGAGCTCCGCACGGAGTACTATGAGCGAATACTCGACGAGGTGGCGGACATTCCGCTCGTTCCGTACATCATTCCGGGTCGAAGTGGCTGTGCACTTTCCGCGGCAGACCTCGCCGTGTTGCACCTGAACCACCCGCGACGCGTACCGACGGTCAAGGAGGCCACGGGGGACCTCGATCGCATGCGCCTCGATCGTAAGCTCGCAGGCTCGGCGTTGAGCATTCTATCCGGCGACGACGACATGACCCTCGCGATGATGCGGGACCCCGAGATTCGCGCATGTGGAGCGATCAGCGTGATGTCGAACCTCGTTCCGGGAGCCTTGAGCTCGATGGTGCGCGCACAAGATGCGGACGACCTCGAAGAGACCGACCGGATCGCGGAGGCGCTCTCACCGATTCTCGCTCTCGTCACGTGCCGGGTGGCCAGCGTGCGCACCCTCCCGAACGGCCAAACTGTCGAGGTGACCGACAAGTTCCGTAACCCTGTTCCTCTGAAGACCATGATGGCGGGGCTCGGCATGATCACTCAGGCCAAGCGCGCGCCGCTCGGCCGCATGAGTGCGCCGGCGGTTGCACACTGCCGCGACTCGCTGCGAAAGGTACACACGACGGACCCGGGGATCCTCGGACCAATCGAGCAGGCCTTCGACGTCCGAATCGACCAACGACTCGGAGACGACACTTTATGGTCGGCGCTCGCCCGTTGAGGGGACCGTGTACCGAGCGCTGATCCGCCCGCTCCTCTACTTGCTGCCAGCCGAGGCGGCACATCACCTGACATTCGCTTGCTTGCGATGGTTTGCCGCGATTCCTGGGGTCAGGGCTTGGCTGCGGCGAATGTTGCTGGTGAACACGCAGCATTCGCGAGCTCGCGCATTCGGTCTCGAGTTTCCGAATCCTATTGGGCTCGCCGCAGGATTTGACAAAGACGCGATTGGCTACGAGGCGCTTGGAGCGCTCGGGTTCGGTTTCGTCGAGGTTGGAACGCTAACGGGGCAACCTCAGCCGGGCAATCCTAAGCCAAGGTTGTTTCGGCTCCCACGGGACCGCGCCCTCGTCAACCATATGGGCTTCAACAATCATGGGTCGGCGGACGCGGTGGAACGCCTGCGACGCCCTCACCGAACCATCGTCGGGGTGAACATCGGCAAGACCAAAGTCGTTCCGGAATCAGACGCGATTGCCGACTACGTGTCGAGCGCCAAACGGGTCGCGCCATTCGCCGACTACGTAGTGGTCAACGTCAGCTCGCCGAACACTCCGGGGCTCCGCGACCTCCAGGCGACCGAGAAACTGCGACCCTTGCTCGCGGGGGTTCGCGAAGCACTTAATGAAGCGTCTCCGACGCGGCGCGTGCCTCTACTCGTGAAGATCGCCCCCGATTTGGCGGATGAAGACGTCGATGCGGTGGCTGACCTTGCCCTCGAGCTCGGCCTCGAGGGAGTGATCGCCACCAACACTACCATCCGACGAGATGACCTTGAGAGCGACGTTACCCAGGTTGAGCGTTGCGGCGAGGGCGGCCTGAGCGGTCCGCCGGTTGAGCGCCGCTCTCTCGAGGTTTTGAAGCGATTGCGCGAAAGGACTGGTGATCGATTGGTGCTGATCTCCGTCGGCGGGATCGAAACCGCAGACCAGGCATGGGCAAGGATCCGGGCCGGCGCCACCCTCGTGCAGGTCTACACGGCGTTCGTCTACGAAGGCCCCATGCTGCCGAAGCGGTTGGCTTCGGGCGTGGTGGAACGAGCCGCCCGCTGACACGGGCGCTGGCACTGGCACTGCCCCTTCCTTTACCTTCCGAAGCCGTTGATCGACACTGCGCCCCAAGGAGGCATTGCATGGGGATTGTGTCTTGGGTGATTTTCGGATTGGTCGCGGGAGCCCTCGCGAAGGTCTTGATGCCAGGCGATGACGCCGGCGGTATTCTGAAAACCACGGGCCTTGGCATCGTCGGAGCAGTCGCGGGCGGATTCGTCGGAACGTTTCTCGGTTTCGGCAAAGTGACGGGCTTCAACATCCGGAGCTTCGTCATCGCCATCGCAGGCGCCCTCCTCCTCCTCTGGATCTACCGCCTCGTCAAGAAGAACTGACGCTGGTACTGACACGGCCGCTAACCGCGCAGCATGAAGTAGACCGCTACCCCGGTCACCGATACGTAGAGCCAGATGGGCAGGGTCCAGCGTGCGAGGCGCTTGTGGGCCGCGAATCGTTCCTGTGACGCGAGGTAGAACGTCGTCAGGATCATCGGAAGCATGACGATCGAGAGAAGCACATGGGAGATCAAGACGGTGAAGTAGACCGTTCGAATCGGCCCGACACCTTGGTACGGCGTGTCTCCGTGGGCGTAGTGGTAGATCACGTAGCACACCAGAAAGACAGCAGACGCCGCAAACGCCGAGACCATGAATCGCTTGTGAACCTCCCGGCGGCCGCTGCGGATCGCCGCAAAGCCCAAGACCACCAAGGTGGCCGAGGTGGCGTTCAGCGCCGCGTTGACCCCAGGCATGAAGCTGAGGTCGGCGTCGACGCCTTGGCCTTCGCGCAGCACCAAGAGCCATCCCAGAAAGCCCACCGCCGCGGCCGAGATCACGGCATTGAAGACCCAGAAGCTCCGATCGTCCCGCGTGGTCACCGCGCGAGCCTAGGCTCAACCTCGGATCTCGGCCAGCGCTTGGTCGACCGCTTCGAGGACCTTGGGCACCTCATCGGGGTGATTGTGCCAGTGGGGAGAGAAGCGCACGAGGCCGTCGGGGGTGTTGCAGACGACGCCCCGTTTGCCGAGCTCCGCGGAAAGTCGGGTCGGTGGCACTCCCTCGGGGGTGCCCGCGCTGAGCAATGTCGAGCGAGCGGCGGCCGCCGGGGCGCGGTAGCTCGTGAAGCCGCGCGAGCGCAGGCCCTCTTCGAGCGGGTCGAGGTACGCATTGACGTGGTCGTGAATCGCGCTCGCTCCGAGCTCGCTCAGCAGCTCCACCGAAGCGCCGAGCGCGGCAATGCCGATGACGTTGGTCGTGCCGATCTCGAATGCTCGCGCGCCGGTCTTGATCGGGTTGTCATATCGAAGCTTTGGCTCGTCGCGGATCAGGAACTCGACCGCGTCCTCGTGGCTCAGCCAACCGGCGAGCCGCGGATGACATCCGCTCGCGCAGCGCTCGGCGACGTAGAGAAAGCCCGCCCCCTCCGGCCCCATGAGGTGCTTGTGGCTTCCACTGCTGAGGTAATCGATGCCGCAGGAAACGTCGATCGGTGTCCCGCCAACAGCTTGGATGGCATCGACGAAGAGCTCGGCCTCGTATCGGTGGCAGAGCGCAGCCATCTCCTCGAACGGCATGCGGAGGCCTGTCTTGTACTGAACCGCGCTGACGGCGACCAGGCGTAGACCGCGTTCGAGGGCGCGTTCCAGCTCCGCGAGCCCTTCGTCCGCCGAACGATGAAACGGGTCGAGCGAATGCCAACAAAGCTCGAGTTGGAACTCTTCGGCGGCCTGCTGCCAAGGCGTCACGTTCGCCGGGAACTCGGCCTCGAACAGCAGAACGCGATCGCCTCTCCTCCAGCGAAGACCAAACGCGATGTCGATCACTCCGTGCGTCGTATTCGAAACGAACGCGATTTCGCGCGAGGACGCGCCGATCAGTGCCGCGAGGTCCCTGCGGACCTGTCCGAGCCGCGGCGCCCACTCCCCGAAGCCGGCCATCCCACCGCGCGCGTACGCGACGCTCACCCCCCGGATTCGCTCGAGCACGGGCGCTGACAGGGGCGCGATCGCCGCATGCGCGAGATACGCAGCACAACTCAGATCGGGAAACAGAGAACGGTCGCCGAGCGTCGCATGGGCCATGGCGCACTCTAGTGGGATCGCCCCAAGATGGGCAATACGGTTAGAGGGGGCTCTCTTCATCGGCAGGTTGCAACGCCAGGATCACGTCGCCACGTACGACGTCGTCTCCATCGTTCGGGACGATCCTCTGCACGACCGCCGAGTCCGGCAAGGACTCGCCTTGGTAAACGAGGCGGTTGAACGTTTTCATGACCTCGAGGAGACCAACCGTCTGGCCTTTCTGAACGGTGTCGCCCTCGCTGATGAATGCCGCTTCAGTCGGCGACGGGCGCCCGTAGAAGCGGCCGCTCATCGGCGAGACGAACGAAAGCACTGCGTCGACGGCCGCAGCCGTCTCTGGAGTCGACGCGGCCACGTCGATCTCGGAACCCGTCGAGATCGTGAAGAGCGTGTCCCCGTACTGCAACGGCACCCTCGTGCGACCCCCTCCGGCTCTCGACATGACGCGACCGGCCACACCGTCCGGCGCTCGTAGTGCGTGCTTCACTCCGAGAACTTCGATCGCGCCAACGACTTGCCCCGGCGACACCAACTCCCCGACTGCCACGGTCGACGTGAAGATCCCTACGGTAGGCGAAGCGAGCTCGCTTTCGGTTCCATCCCGGCGCACCGTGCGGAGCACGTATCCGGAGCTCACAAGCGACCCCCGCTCATCAACACATCCAGGTCGTGCATCGTCCAAATGCGTGGGTTCTTGACGCGTCGATGGCCAACGCCCTGGTAGCTCATCTCGACGAGCACTCGCAGCCATTCGCGCAGCTCGTCCAGTCGAACGATTTCGTCGGTGTCCATCTGCCGTGCCGAGACGTAGGGATCCATGTCAGCGTCGATACGGGCCTCGACCTCGGACATCTTCTTTTGGATCTCGGCGCGCTCCCCGGGGTCGGCGGTGACGATCTCGAAGTCGTCGTCGAGCTTGCTGTTGTACGACGCGATCGCCAGGGTCCGCCCCTCCATGACACCGAGTCGTGAAATCGGAGTCGAGAGCTGGACGACCGGGTCGTAGGGGAGCCCCGCCATGGCGTAGTATCCGGCACCCGACGCTTTGCGTAGAAGCACCGTGAACATCGGGATCTGGTTCGTGCTGTTCGTGTAGATGAGGTTCGAACCGTAGGCGAGAAGGCCGTGCCGCTCGGCCTCCGCCCCGATATCGAAACCGCTGATGTCTTGGAGCCAGATCAGCGGAAGGCCATCGCTGTTGCAGGCACGACTGAAAGCGCTGATCTTGGCGATGCCTTGGCGATAGAGAATCCCGGCGGGCCGCTGCTCCTCGGGAGCTTCCGGATCGTCGATCAACCCCTGCCGGTTGAGCACGAATCCCGCATAGAGCCCGCCTACACGACCGATGCCGCAAATCATTTCGCGACCGACCGAAGGAAGCACCTCCCAAAACAGGCTCTGATCGCACAGGCGCGCGAGCACTTCCTCGGCCTCGTAAGCCTGCCGATGGTCGACCGGGATCAAACCGGGAAGCTCCGAGGTCGGGTGACTCGGCTCCATCGACTCGACACCTCCCCGATAGAACGCCGCGCCGGAGCTCGGCAGGCGCGCGACCTCGCGCCGAAGACACGCGATCAACGTCTCGTCGTCGGGCACGCGTTCATCGGCGCACCCGGACTGGTGCACGTGAACTTCTGGACCGCCGATGTCGAGCGAGGTGATGTGCTGGCTCTTGGCTCCCTTGATGAGCGCAGCACCGGCAATGACCATGTACGCCTGCTCGGTCATGTAGACGCGGTCGCTGATGATCGGCATATAGCCGCCGCCCGCAATGCAGTCGCCGAACACCCCGGCGATCTGGGGCACGCCCTCCGCGGATAGCAGGCTGTTCATCTTGAAGATGTGCCCAGCCCCTGTGGCCCCCGCGAAACTCTTGCTTTGCTCGGGTAGGTAAAGCCCGCTGCAGTCTACGAGATAGAGCGTTGGAACCCGCAAACGCCGCGCCATTTCTTGGGCGCGCTCGATCTTCTCAGGCGTCTTCGGCCACCAGGCACCCGATGCGACCGTGTTGTCGTTCGCGATGACGATACACCATCGACCTTCGATTTGGGCGAAGGCGGTGACGACGCCGGCGGCGGGGGATTGGAGGCCGTCGAAGTCGATCCCGTAGTTGACGAAGGTACCGACTTCGTACAACCGCGTGCCCGGGTCTTTGAGTCGGTCGAGACGCTCTCGCGTCGTGAGCTTCCCTTTTTCGTGTACGCGGTCGACGTACTTCGGGCCCCAGCCCGCCTGGACTTCCGCTCGTCGAGCGTCGAGTTTTTCGACCAGCGGTTCGTGGCCCGCAAGTTCGCGATCGAAAGTTGCTTGATCCACGACCGCCTCGCGCTCTTTGCCGATCGGAACCACCGGAACGTGTGCCATCAATCCCCCCCCCACCCTGGTACGGCGCGTGTGTCGTACCGATTGTCTCGAAACGCCTTCGATGCCAGCACCGACAGATGCATCGGAATCGTAGTCGAGATGCCGTCGCAACGAATGTTCTGAAGCGTCTCCACCAAGCGGTCGCGTGCGGCATTTCGGTCTGGTCCCCACGCGATCACTTTGCACACGAGGCTGTCATAGTGCGGCGGGACCTCGTATCCCCCCTCGACGTGCGTGTCGATACGGATGCCTTCCACTTCGGTCGCTTCCCAATGTTCGATGACGCCGGGGCTCGGCGCGAAGCCATTCGATGGGTCCTCGGCGTTGATGCGGCATTCGATAGCGTGGCCGCGTAGCTCGATGTCGTCTTGCGACAACCACAGAGGCTCACCCGCCGCAATTCGGATTTGGGCCTCTACGAGGTCGATCCCCGTGCGCATCTCAGAGACGGGGTGTTCCACCTGAAGCCGGGCATTCATTTCCATGAAGCGAAGCTCGCCGTCTTCGTCGAGTAAGAACTCCATCGTCCCTGCGCCGACGTATCCGATCGCACGCGCCGCCCGAACCGCTGCGTCGACGGTGCGTGCACGCTCAGCGTCACCGAGCACGAGGGCCGGTGACTCCTCGATCAATTTCTGGTGTTTGCGTTGCACGGAACAGTCTCGCTCTCCGAGGTGAACGACGTGGCCGTACTTATCTGCCAGAAGTTGGATCTCGATGTGACGCCCGCCTTCGATGAGCTTCTCGAGGTAGAGCCTGTGGTCCGCGAAAGCGGCCCGTGCCTCGGCTTGGGCGGAATCGAAAGCTTCCTTGAGCTCGCTCCGGTTTCGGACGACCCGCATGCCACGCCCGCCGCCGCCGCTTTCGGCTTTGAGAAGCACGGGTAGGCCCACCGACTCGATGAGCTCAGCGGCGTGATCGATGTCGCGCAGAACCCCGTCGCTCCCCGGAATCAACTTCAAACCTGCTCTGGCCATCGCGGCTTTGGCCGGGGTCTTTCGCCCGAGCTCTTGCATCACGGCAGCTGGAGGCCCGATGAATGTGACTCCGTGAGCCTCACACAACGATGCAAAGAGTGGGTCTTCCGCGACGAAGCCCCAGCCCGGATGAAGGGCGCTGCACTGGGTTTGAATCGCGGCCTGAACGATTCGCTCTCTGGCCAAGTAGCTCTCACTCGAACGCGACGGTCCCAGCACGACCGACTCTCGATCGCGGAGATACGGGGCATCACGGTCCGCCTCGGATACGCCGAAGACGGGGGTGATGCCGAGGGCATCGCACGTCCTAGCAATGCGGGCCGCGACCTCGCCACGGTTCGCGATGAAAAGGCGCCTGAAACGCTCCACGGGCGCGCACTTTAACACTGTGGGTGCGTCCTGAACAGCAGAGGCGGCATCGGCACTCGGTTCGTGTCAGAATGGTGGCGTCATGTGTCGCCTGTTCGGCTTCCGCAGCGTCATTCAGAGCCAGGTGCATCGATCCCTCATGGACGCTGATAACGCGCTTGGCGCCCAAAGCACCGACCACCGGGACGGCTGGGGAGTTGCGTTCTACGTCGACGGCGCGCCGCACATCACCCGAAGCCCGACCACCGCCATCGATTGCGCCCTTTTTCGCCGGGTTAGCGGGATCGTCGCATCCGAAACGGTGCTTGCGCACGTGCGGCGGGCGACTACCGGCGAGCTCTCGGTGCTGAACTGCCACCCATTTCAGTACGGCAAATGGGTCATGGCACACAACGGCGATGTTCGAAGCTTCGCGGACCACCGAGAGGAGCTGGTGCAACGGATCGCGCCACGCCTTCGCCGGTACATTCTCGGCGACACGGACAGCGAGGTGCTGTTCTTTCTGTTCCTCACGCACCTCTCGCAACACGGTCCTCTATCCGGTCGCATCGGTGTCGAGGAGACATCGATGGCCCTGCAGTCGACCCTCGATCACGTGCGCGGCATCTGCGACAGCGATCCAGACCAAGAACCATCACTGCTCACGACTATCGTGACCGACGGCACCACCATGGTCGCCGTAGAGGGTGGAAAAGAGCTCTTCTGGTCGACGTACAAGACGCGATGCGGTGACCGAGAAACCTGCCCTAGCCTTGCGCCCGAATGCGAGGCCCCCTCAGAGAGCGGCTACGTCAATCACCTTATCTTCTCGAGCGAGGTAATCGAAGGCGAAAACATCTGGCTACCCCTGGACCCCGGCGAGCTCATCGGGGTCGACTGGCGCATGAAGCTCCTACGAACCAGCAGCCACCGCCACCTGGCGGTCGTAAACTAAAAAAGCGAGAAGAAGGGGATGCCCTTTTCCACGTCGGGCCTGCGGCCCGGTAATTGGATGGATGAGGTTTATAAGAGTTTGGTGAATCGGGAGGTGCCGCTCGCGCGGGCGGGGGAGTTTGCGCCGATCGGGATTGGAGCGCTGTCGGTGTGGCCGCCGGTGGTGCTTGCACCGATGGCCGGAGTCACGAACTGGCCGTTTCGTGCGATTTGTCGTCGGTTTGGTGCGGGGCTTTATGTCAGCGAGATGGTGACGGCCCGACCGCTCGTCGAAGGGCGCGCCAAGGCGCTCATGCTCGCTGAATTCGGGACCGATGAGTCGCCCCGGAGCCTTCAGCTTTATGGCGTCGACCCTTACTACGTTGGCGAAGCCGTGAAGTGGCTCGTCGGCGCGGGGCATGTCGACCACATCGACATGAACTTCGGCTGCCCGGTGCCCAAAGTCACGCGTAAGGGCGGTGGCTCTGCAATCCCCCTCAAGCCTCGCTTGCTCACCAACATCGTTCGCGCGGCTGTTCAAAGTGCAGGTGAGATCCCGGTGACGATCAAGTTCCGGATGGGCATCGACGACGGCCTTCTCACCTACGAAGAAGCCGGGCGAATCGCCGAAGAAGAAGGCTGTGCGGCGGTGGCATTGCATGCCCGAACGGCGGCCCAGCTCTACGACGGCGAAGCGCGCTGGGACGCGATCGCGCGCCTCAAGCAGCGCGTGAAAACGATCCCGGTGCTAGGCAACGGTGACATCTCGGAAGCGCACGATGCACTTCGCATGATGCGCGACACCGGCTGCGACGGCGTCGTCATCGGCCGCGGATGTCTCGGACGTCCGTGGCTCTTTCGCGACTTGGCAGATGTGTTCGAGGGCCGCGAGCCGAGCGATCCTCCTTCGCTTGGCGCAGTCGTCGATGTTGCGATCGCGCACGCCACATTCCTTTGCGAGTGGGCCGGCGAGGATCAAGCGATGCGAATGTTCCGTCGGCACAGCAGCTGGTACACCAAAGGCTTCCGCGGCAGCGCAAAGCTCCGCGCACGCCTGATGCGGGTCACCACGCTGCAAGAGCTCGAGGAGATCCTCCGCGCCGCAGACGGATCGGAGCCGTTTCCGCCCGAAGCCATGCGTGTCCCCCGAGGCAAGACCGCCGGCCGCCAAAAAGTCTCCCTCCCAGAAGGATTCCTCAAAAACCGCCTGCTCGACGACACCCCCCCAGTCCACATCGAAACCCCCGCCCTAGCCGGCGGCTAACGGACACTCTCCACCCCCCTAACCTCCTAGTGCTCGGGTGTAACAATTGTACTAATTCGTAGTACGCTTGTTCTAGAGGTTGGAGATGGGGACTCGGATACAGATTTTGGAAGCGGCTACGGAGCTTTTTGCGGAGCGTGGGTTTTATGGGGCCTCCGTGCGCGACATCACGGGGCGGGTTGGGGCGAGCGCCAATGCGATCAGCTACCACTTCGGGTCGAAAGAGGAGCTCTACCGAGAGATCATCGAGCGGCTGGCGTCGGACCAGTTGGAGCTTGCA
>Ga0255057_10000315_pt1 | contig 27484 bp, 16 predicted proteins | sample Cases_109_6_MG_FD_189022 | JGI IMG/M metagenome (GOLD analysis project Ga0255057, IMG submission 189022) | Seawater microbial communities from Amundsen Gulf, Northwest Territories, Canada - Cases_109_6 | ecosystem: Environmental > Aquatic > Marine > Gulf | place: Canada: Northwest Territories... | reverse complement strand
ATCGAACGCTCTCGATCGGCTCGCTCATGCGACTGAGTGGCGCGGACCTTCACCTCGGTGAAGCGTTCGGCTTGCTCTTCGACGACCCGGCGGCGCTCGCCCAGCACGCTCTCGGCGACATGGATGGTTTCGTCGCCATCGGCCACGCTGCTCTGCGCTTCGGACAACTCGCGTTTGGTGTTGCCTTCGTCGATACCGATCTGAGACAATGCCGCCCGGTCTTCCGTCTCAGCCTTGGCGAGCTCATCGCGGCGCTCTGCGATTCGTTGAAGCTCCATCTCGACGGCCCTGAGGTCGCGCTCAGCGCCAAGAATCTCGAGCTCGGCGTCGTGAGCTTGGACGCGTGCCACGTCGATGGCCGCCTGGCGCTCCGCGATCATCGCCCGGAGACGGCCCTGCTCCGACGTTGCCCGCCCGAGCTCCGCCTCCTCTTTGGATGCGACCTCTTCGAGCTCGCGGATCTCACGTTTCATTCGAAGCAGGTGCGCAGCGGACTCGTCCTTGGCACCACCCACGACGGCGCCGTCGGAAAGAAGCGCCTGGCCGTCGAGCGTGACGAGCTTGCCTTCGAAGCCGTCTTTGTGAAGGCGCGCGGCGGTGCTGAGGGACCCGACGACGAGGATGTCGAAGAGGAGATACCTGACCCAGGCCTCGTCTTCGCGGGCGAAGCGAACCAGGCTCGAAAGCGGCCCGACGACCCCCTCGCCAGACGGAAACATTGGCACGACACGGGCGCGGCCACTCGGCAGGCGCGGGAGGAAAGTTGCTCGACCCTTTTTCTCTCGTGCGAGGTAGTCGGCGGCACGCAGCGCGGCGTCGGTATCTTGAACGAGCAAGTACTCGAGCGCTCCACCAAGTGCGGCCCCCAATGCGCGCGTGTGTTCGGGCGCGCATTCCAACCGGTCAGCGACCAATCCTACCAGGCCAGAACGCGAAGAATCGCCGGAGGCGTAACTCGTCATGACCGCTTGTGCGCCGGCACCAACGCCCTCGAACCGTTCGTGAATCTCATCGAGTGAGCGCAAGCGGGAGCGCGTGACGGCAAGCCGCTCGCGCAGCTGATCGACCTCCGAGTCCGCTTGCTGGAGCGCCTCCTTGCCGGACGACAGTGAGCTTTCGATTTCGTTTTGGCGTTCCGCAGTTTGGACCTTGCCGCTCCGCAGCCCCACCATGCGCGCATCGAGCTCGCCGCGTTGCTGAGCGAACTCGACCTCTCGTGTAGATAGCGCTTGTGCTTCGTCTTGTAGTTGTCCGATACGCGCTCGAGTTTCGTCGCGGCGAGTACCGAAACCGCCCAGCACCGCCTCGGCTCGCGCCGCTCGCGCTCGGCCTTCGGCCAGTCGTGCACGTGCGTTTTCCAGGGCGAATTCGGCCTCTTTTGCGGTGTTTTTGCGCGACTCAAGCTCGGCTTGGACGCCGGCGAGAAGCCTCTCCGCCTCGGACTCCAATGTCTCCAGCTCGCCAAGTGAAACCCGCACCGTCGAACTTTCTTGGCGCAGACTCTCCCTTCGCTCCTCGATCTGACGGAGCTCTCGGGCGGCGAGATCTTCGCGTTCGTCCAACGCCGCTTGTCGATCTTGCTGCTGACGGATCAGACCTTCGAGTTGGCGAACCAAGTTGTCGAGCTCATAGGCTCGGCCTTGCCCGCGCTCGACCTCGGACCCCATCTGCTGCAGCGAAACCCGCTCTGCTTCAACCGACGCCTCTTGCGCTACTAGGGCGCGACGAGTCGCCTGCACGTCCTCGCTGGCCTTGGACAGAGAGGACGTCACGGTGGTGATCTGTCCACGGAGCTCGAGGAACCGATGCGACGCGACCCAGAGGTCGAGGGCACGCATCTCTTTCTTATAACGCTTGTAACGCTCGGCCTTTTGAGCTTGGCGCTTGAGCGAAGCCAAGCTGCGCTCGAGCTCGCCGATGATGTCGCTGACGCGCAGGAGGTTCTGGCGCGTCTGGTCCATCTTTCGCTCTGCCGCGCGCTTGCTGAGCCTGAACTTGCTGATGCCCGCCGCCTCTTCGATCATCGACCGTCGGTCTTCGGGCTTGGAGGTGACGATGAACCCGATGCGGCCCTGCTCGATGATCGAGTAAGCTCGTTTGCCCACGCCGGTCCCTAGGAACAGGTTGGTGATGTCGAGAAGGCGAACCGGGGTCTTGTTGATAAGGTAGTCGCTACGGCCCTGGCGATCGAGCCTTCGGGACACCTGAATCTCCGCATAGTCCCGATATTCCGGGGGAGCGAGGCCGTCGGTGTTGTCGAACGTGATCGCCACTTCGGCAAAACCATGCGGTCCTCGACCCTCCGCGCCGCTGAAGATCACGTCCTCCATGTGCTTGCCGCGAAGGCGCGATGGAGATTGCTCGCCCATCACCCATTTGATGGCGTCCACGATGTTGGACTTGCCGCACCCGTTAGGCCCAACCACGCACGTGATGTCGTGGTCGAAGTGCACCATCGTCTGGTCGACAAAGGATTTGAAGCCGGCGATTTCGAGCTTCTTGATCTTCACGTAGCCCCCGTAAGGAGTAGTTGCACGTGGCTATCACTGAACATACGACAATGCAACGCTTTACGCGACCAGAAGCGCCTGTCAGTGCATGACCCCCACTACATATTGGGGGCAAGTGTCAGGGCGTCGCCCAGGGCAAAGCTCAGTTGGAGTCCGCTTCAGCGTTTTCGGCCGGCGCCTCGGTGGGGTCGTGGGCTGGCGCTGGGGGAGCGGAGCGTCGGTCCGCGAGGAGCTGGAGGAAGGTGCGGACCACTTCGAAGTCCTTCGGAGCGATGGCGTCGACCAGGTCGTGTAGGCGTCTCCGGTTGGCGTCCGGAGCGGCCGCTTTGGAGCTCCCGCGCGGGAGTGACGGAAGTGACTCCGGCTCGGTCGCTGCCTCGGCATCGACCTCCTCAACGGTTGGGACGTGCCACTTGGGCCGTTCGACCGAGTGAATCCCGTGAGCAGTCAGCCAGGAATCCATGCAAGAACGAAGTCTTTCAGACCGAAACGCAAACCAGCGCTCCCGGTCGACGGGATGGCTCATCAGCGCGTCTTTGAAGCGCCGAAACGCGCCCTTTCCGTCGATCGCGATGTTCAGACGCCGCCTGAGCTCTTCGTCCTCGACCGTGACGATGAATCGCTCCATCCAGCGGTATTGCTCCCTCGACGAAACGGGGTCGATCCGCAGGTATCGACTGTCGCTCAGGATGCGCGAATGCATCGACGGGTCGGCGACTCCATCGACGATGCGAATCACCTCGCCAGTATCGAAATGCAGGTAGCTGTGCACCTCGGGTGCGTTGTTCTCAAATGCGTCCTCCAATGCTTCCCAAGCTACCGGTACTTCTAGTTCCTCTTTGTTTTGCCCGACATCCGAATCATTCTCATTCATGTTATCCCCATATCACTTCGCGCTCGCCGTACCGCGTCGCGCCATCGCCCGAGATGTCCCTCTCTTTCCTCAGAAGTCATCCGGGGCTCAAAGCTACGTTCGATACGGTAAGCATCTACAACAGATCGCAGGTCGTCGAAGACACCAACGGCCATTCCAGCTAAGTAAGCAGCTCCAAGTGCGGTGGTTTCGACAGACTCGGGACGATCGATCGTCACCCCGAGCATGTCAGCCTGAAATTGCATGAGTAAGTCATTACGAGCCGCACCACCGTCGACCCTCAAACGCTTTATAGGACGATCGGCGTCCGCATGCATCGCGTCGAATAGATCCACGATTTGGAACGCTATTCCCTCGAGAGCTGCGCGTGCGATATGAGCGCCGGTCGAGTCCCGCGTCAGCCCGTAAATCAGGCCCCGAGCACGGGGGTCCCAATGGGGGGCTCCCAACCCAGCCAGCGCCGGAACAAAGACCACATCACCCGTGGAATCCACCTGTTTTGCAAGGGACTCAACCTCTTCGGACGAGGAAATCAACCCCAATCCGTCTCGCAGCCACTGGACCGCGGCGCCGGCGATGAAAGCGCTGCCTTCGAGGGCATACACGGTTTGATCGCCGATGCGCCACGCGATCGTAGTCAGGAGCCCGTTCTTGGAATGCACCAGGTCCGTTCCGGTGTTCATCAAGAGAAACGCGCCGGTGCCGTAGGTGCACTTGGCGTCGCCGACCTCGAAGCACGTTTGTCCGAAGAGCGCGGCCTGCTGGTCGCCAGCCATGCCGGCAATGGGAGTCCCATCGACGAGACCAGGCACGCCAGACGTGCGAGCGTAAACTTCCGAGGAGCTTCGCACTTCGGGTAGAAGCGCCATCGGAACGTGCAGCTCGGCGGCGAGCTCTTCATCCCAGCGCTCCTTTTCGATGTCGTAGAGCAACGTCCGTGACGCGTTGCTCGCATCGGTCACGTGCGCCTCACCGCCCGAGAGCCGGTAGACGAGCCACGAATCGATCGTGCCAAACGCCAGCTTCCCCGCTTCGGCGCGCTCTCTCAGGCCATCGACGTTCTGGAGCAACCACTCGAGCTTCGTGCCGGAGAAGTAGGGGTCGAGAACGAGACCCGTCCGTTCGCGGAACAGCGGCTCTTTGCCAGCCTCCTTGAGCTGGAGACAACGGTCGGCGGTTCGGCGGTCCTGCCAAACGATCGCCCGGTGGACAGCCTGGCCGGACTCCCGGTCCCACAACACCGTGGTTTCTCGCTGGTTGGTGATCCCAATGCCCGCGCAGTTCGAGGACTCGACGCCGGCCTGTTGAAGCGCCTGGACGATCGAATCGCCGACGCTCTTCCAGATCTCGTCGAGGTCGTGCTCGACCCATCCGGGCCTCGGGAAATGCTGGCGGAACTCATTGGTCGCCCTCGCGAGAATCTTCCCGTCTGAGGACAAAACCATGGCGGTGGAACCCGTGGTTCCCTGATCGATCGACAAAAGAAAGCCCCGCATCCGAACGGCTACGGTACGAAGCTGCGGCTCCAAAGTAAAGGGCCGGTTTGCCGCGAAAAAAACGAGCCCGGCACGGCATTTAGTCGCGTGCGCTGCCGCCCAGCCACGCCTCGAAGCTAGGCCATGCCGGCCCCAAGCGCTCACGCAGATCGTCATCCGCGGGCTCGAGGATCGCCGCGTCGGCCCCGGCGGCTCGCGCGCGCTCGATACACACCATCGCGGCCAGGTTCTGATCGCGGGCAGCCAGCGACTGGGCGAGAAGCGGCAGCGCTTCTGCTTCGCTCGCGCCAAGCGTGATCGCCCGTCTCAAAAGCCCGATGGCCTCCCCGTGCTTGGCGGCGGACACGGACGCCCTCCCGAGGGCAAGATACAGCCCCGCGGCTTTGGTCGAGTCTCCGGCCCATTGAATTCCAAGACGGAGGACTTCGTTTGCAGCCTCGTATTCACCGAGCTCCGCGTAAGCCGATCCGAGCAAATCGAGGCTGACGGAGAGCGTGCCGTGAACCTCTTCGGCAAGCTCGCCTGCTTCGCCCGTCCGAAGCAGCATCGAGATCGGCGTGAGCCATGGACTGAGCATGGCAATCGTGGCCCCGAAGTTGCCGAGTGTGTTGGCTTCCTGCGCCCTTTCGACGATCGCCAGGTCGATGGCCATTTCACCGCTCGGACGTCCCATCCCGAGCTCCGTGCGGACGCGTTCGTCGATTACGTCTCGGAAATCTTCCAGGGCCAGAACGTGCCGAAGGTCGTTGAACTTGAGCGTGATCTCGACCAGGCCGAGCTCGACACGAAGCTCGAGTGGTTGGACGTCGAAGAGCGCAGCTGCGAGGAGATATCGGCCGCCGATGTACGCCTGTAGTGCTTCGACGTCGGGCGACTCGGGGAGCGCTTGAGGCTGGAGAGGCGACAGCAACGCCGTACCGACCGCTTGCCGAAACTCCGCCACTGTCGTCTCTCGAACGGCTTCTCCGGGACCCATCGCGAACTCCACCGTCGCGAGGTCTGCCGCTCGGGGGTCGGGCGAGAGGCTCACAATCCGAACACCGGCAACGAGCGCGAGCCCGAGGGTGGCGTGACCGATCAACTCCGAAGCAGCCTCGAAGTCCTTCGACTGCTTGATGACTTCGTCGAACCAGCCATCGGGCCGTGCAGCGGACAGATCAAAAGCATGCGAACCGTCGCCGGTCACCTCACACCTCGCCGTTGAGCTTGCGCCGGTACCAGTCGATCGTGTTGAGCAGCCCCTGCTCGAGCTCGATCTGCGCGCGGAAGCCCAGCAACGCTTCGGCCTTCTTGACATCCGGGACGCGCAACTCGACGTCTGGGAAGTCCCAGTCGATGAACTCAATGGGGGATTTGCTCTCGGTCAGGCGCAGGATGAGCTGGGCGAGCTGATAGATCGTCACCGTGCTGCGAGGGTTTCCGATGTTGAAGCTCTCCCCGACCGCTTGTTCACGCTCCAAAGTCAGCATGATCGCGTCGACAATGTCGTCGATGTAGCACCACGAGCGAATCTGGTCGCCCTCGTTGTGAATCTGAATCTTTTCGCCCTGAAGTGCGCGGACGACGAACGCATGGACCGCACCCTCCCCCACTTGGCCGGGCCCGTAGATGTTGAAAGGTCGAATCGATACGGTCGGCAGCGAGAACTGCTTGAAGTAGTTGTGTGCCAGGTGCTCGGTGGCGAGCTTGCTGACCGCGTACGTCCAGCGGGCCTCTCCTACGGCGCCGAGGCTAGTGACGTCCGCCTCGCGAACCCGAAACGCATAGGATCCGAACACCTCACTCGTCGAAAAATCGATGACGCGCTTGATCCCATTGCAGTCGTTGGCAGCGCGGAGCACGTTCATCGTGCCCTCGAGCGAGATCTCCATCGTCATCACGGGGTTCTTCAATACCGTGTCGACGCCGGCGATCGACGCCATGTGAACGACGTAGTCGCAGCCCGTGACCGCACGACGTACCGCTGTCATGTCCCGGACATCGCCAACGATGAGCTCGACGTTGGGATGGTGGTCGAGCCCTGCCTTGGAGAGCGCGTTTCTACGCAGAATGTCCAACACGCGAATGCGGTTGTTTTCGGCAAGACGCGCCGTAAGGGCGGTGCCAATGAAACCGGCGCCACCGGTGATCAGGACGTGTGCCCCTTGCAACATGTTCCCCCTGCCCTTCAGCTAGCATAAACGGAGCACCCACGTCGAGAAAGCCCAGCCTGTAAAGTCGACGTTCCACGTCGCCCACGGGTCCTCGCTGGCACTTAGCCCCGTGGTGACGCAGTCACTTTACGGGGTTCTCTTTACACGCGTCTCGGTGCGTGGGATCTTGACGCTGGCCGCTAAGCCTCATCATCATGGAACGCTTCATCCTTTGGCATAGGATTTTGCCCCCCGCATTCGAGGAGGAGGAAACCACAGCCGCGGCCGGACAATGGGCCCGTTATGTCACCCACGAGGTGCAAAACGCGGGTGGGGAGACGATCTCTTCACTTGCTGGGACTGTCGTCTCGAGTTTTGCGCTTCACGAGCTGCGAGCCGCAATCAATCTCGCGCTCAGGCTCTTGGCCGAGGCCGAAGGCCAGCCAGTCCCTGCCGGTGGGCTTCCGATAGCGTTTGGAATCGCGACCGGCGATGTGCAGCGGGCCCGAGACGACGCAGGACAGCTCACCAACACCGGCAACGCGATCGACCGCGCGCAGCTGCTGGCAAACCAAGCGCACGCGGGCGAGGTAGTGCTAGACATCGAGTCGCGAGAGGCGGCATCGCGCACCTACCTGTTCGGTCGCAGCGTCAGCACGACCTCGTTCACACTCCGAGGCGAGGCGATCGATCGGACTCGACCACTGGTCGAGGAGTGTCGTCAGGCGGTCTCCTTGTTGAACCCGGCGCCGATCCCTGCCAGCGTTCGACATGCGTTCGAGCCGCTGAAGAAGGCTGCCGCGGGGTCGCGAACGTGCGCGCTGTACCTCGACGGCGCGCTCGGCGTCGGTGCACGAGCGGCGATCTTCGCGCTCCGGGACGAGCTGACGCCTCCGGCCTTCCTGGAGATCGGCGCGGTCCCGGGAGGTCTCGAGCCTCTCGGCGGGCTCCGGCTGGCACTCTTGAAATCGTGGCGCGCCCTCGAGCCAACTCGGCGGGCCCTCAAACAACAGGAGCCCGGCGTCGCAGATGCGCTCAAGGCGATCGCTTGCGCCACTCCCCCAACACGCGACGCCGCCGTTCACGCGATGAAGGTCGCCCTGCGGGCCCTCAAGACCGAGCGAGGCCTTCCGTGGATCTACGTCGACCGGATGTCGGCAGTGGATCCGGCGACGTTTTCGGTACTCGGCTCAGCCCTCGAAGACGATACGGTGGCGGCGCTGATTTGCGTCCGAACGGTCGAATCGAAGATCCCGGTCGGTCTCAAGATGGTGCGGCCAGCGGTACAGATTGCGCTTTCCTCGCTCGATCCGAATGAAGCGCTGCTGGTCGCAGGAGCCATCCTTGGTCCAAAGACGGACCCAGAGATCGCGAAGCAGGTCGTGATTACTGGAGGTACCACCGTCCTCGGCCTGATCGAGGCAGCGCGAACCATGGTCGCCACCGGAGACATCGTTCATGACAGTAACAGTTTCCGCTGGCGTGAAGATGCACCTGAACAGCGCCAATACCTGGGTCCGCGAGCGCTACTCGAAGAACGCTTCGCGACGCTCGACACGTCATCGATGCGCTACCTCGAAATCGCCTGTGCTGCTCTTCCCGCATCGTCGCAACTGGTGATCGACGCCGCAGTTGAGCTCGACGGTGTTCCGGAGCAGACGCGACGTCGTGCGCTCGATGCGCTCATCAACGACGGTCTGTTGAATGCACGCGCCAAACCCGACTCAGAGCTTCTTCGAAGGGCCGTCGTGCAGCGAATGCCGCCCGCCCGTCGGACCGAGGTGTATCGCTTCGTCGCGCAGGCGCTGCACGAATCGGAGCCGCTGGTCGGTCCCTCAATGGCCGCCACGGTTGGAGCGTATCTCTGTGAGGGTGGCGACCTCGACCGGGGTGCGCATGCGATTCTGGAGGCCGGTTCCCTAGCCGCCGACAAGGGGTACACCGGGACCGCGGTACGCCTGGCCGCAGCCGCCGTTCAGTATCAGCCCGACAAGGATACCCGATCGGTCGCCTCCGAGATCAGCCGCGCAGTTCGACTCCCGTCGGGCCCGCCGCACGAGGCAGAGGACGAGGAGCGCCCAACGATACCGGGGCCGGAGGCCGAGCTCGAGAACCCGATCCAAGAAGTGATTCGCGCCCTGAAAGAGCAAGATCACGACGCATTCGACTTGCTGATCGACGCGGCCATCGCGGCTGGAGCAGGTCTCGCCGGAACGCATTGCTTACAAGTGATCTCGTTCGTGACCCGCGGTGACGTTCCGGCGGCGCGACACGCCCTCGAACTCGCGAGGAAGAGCCCCAATCAAAGCGCCGGCGCCAGCATCCGAATCGGGATTGCCTCTGCGTGTCTACACCTGGCGCAAGGCAGCGCGCGAGACGCGATGCTCGACGCGCTAGAGGCGTTGGCGACGGCTCGCGCTCAGGAAGACGGCCTCGGGGAGGTTGCGTCGCTCAAGATGATTTCTACCAGCTGCCTTGCCGCAGGGCTCGAAAGCGACGCCGAACGACTCGCGCACGTCGCCGAAGCTGTCGCAAGTTAGGGACGGCGGACGCGTGGATGATCCCGGTCGGGCCTGCGGCCCGTCAATTTGTCCCGCCCCACCGCCCCCACACTATCGCCTAGGCTCCGCGGGCTCCTCACCACCGAGACCGCCTCACAGAATGCCTCGGAACCTATCTGACGCTGTTTAGAGACTGCCTTCGGCCCGTCGGGTATGAGCCGAGAACGGTGAGAAACGTCGTGACGGTGCCGAGCTCGTCTAGTGCCTCTTGGGTCGCGCTGGCGTCGATGTTGCCCTCGAAGTCCATGTAGAAGATGTACTCGAATGGAGTGTCGGGCTTGGGGCGGGATTCGATCTTGGTGAGGTTCAAGCCTCTCTCGGCGAAGATCGAAATACAACGAGCGAGCGCACCTTGCTCGTGGATGGTCGAAAATATGAGCGAGGTCTTGCAGGGCACGTCCGGCCCGTAGTGTGCCGGCTCAGACGCGACGATGACCATGCGGGTGTAGTTCTCAGGGTGGTCGGCGATGTCCCGACGCAAGATGGGAAGCCCGTGAAGGGCCGCCGCTTGCTCGCTGGCGATGGCGGCTTGCGAGGGATCGCCATCGGCTTTGACCTTCTCCACGGCCATCGCGGTGTCGGCGAAGGCTTCGACGTGACAGTCCTCGAGTGTTTCGAGAAACGCACCGCACTGCGCGAGGGCGACGGAGTGAGAATAGACTCGCCGGATGTCGGTCACTGGAACCTCGGCCGCGCCGATCAAACAATGCGCGATCGGCTGAAACTCTTCTCCGACCAGCGAAAGACCCATGTGCGCGAGCAGGTCGTAGCTCTCGTTGATCGACCCGGCGATTGAGTTCTCGATCGGCAAGACCGCGTAGTCGACCTGTCCGTCCCTGAGGGCCGAAAGCATCTCGCGGAAGCTGTGAAAGCCCTCGCATCGCACCGGCGTTGGCGCCTCAGCGAAGTAACGGGTCGCGGCGAGCTGGCTGTAAGCCGCCTCGGTGCCCTGGTATCCGATCACGAGCTGTTTTTGAGAGTCGGCCAACGCAGGTGACCTCAGTTGCGGAAGTTCGTGAATTGAAGTGGGAGGTCGAAGTCTCTCTCTTTCAAGAAGGCGATCGTATCTTGAAGGTCGTCGCGTTTCTTCCCGGATACCCGAACCGAGTCGCCCTGGATGGCCGCCTGAACCTTGATCTTGCCGTCCTTGATGGCCTTGACGATCTCCTTGGCTTTCTCCTTGGAGACCCCTTCCTTGAGCTTGATGAGCTGCCGCCACATCGAACCCCCTGCTTGCTGCGCCGGCTGCGCGTCGAGGGACTTCAGCGAGACTTGGCGGCGCACCATCTTGCTCTCGAGGACATCGCGCGCGGCGTCGATACGCCCCTCACTGTTCGAGCGAATGACGATCCCCTCGTCGGTTTGTTCGATCGAGCTCTCGGTGTCTTTGAAATCGTACCGCTGGGCGATCTCTTTTTTCGCCTGATTGCACGCGTTGTCGACTTCATGTTGATCGATCTGTGAAACGACATCGAACGACGGCATCCCTACCTCCGAGGGCGGACCATATCACGCCGTGGGCTTTCGGCGACCCGGCTTTCGCTCGTCGACGTCCTGGTCGCCGCTGACGAGCGGCGAAAAGAAGTTGTCCTTCTTGGTGTACTCGTCGACCCGGAACGCGAACTTGTAGCTCGGAGCAGACCGCATGTTGCAGTCGGTCCGCTCGCAGAAGCGACACGTCGTTCCCACCGGTACTGCCATCTTCTTGGGGTCGGCGAAGGGCATATCGTCGGCGTATGCGAAGAACTTGGCGTTGTCCGCGTGTGTTCCGAGGCCGATGCTGTAGGTCGTACCTTTCACGAGAGACCCTTGCTCGGGCTCGCTGACGACTTTCGCGAAACAGAAAAAGGTCGAGCCATCGGGGAACGCCGAGTATTGCTTGGTGATGACGTTGGGCGTCAGAAACGCGAGATGGACGGCCATCTTGGGACACGAACCGTCTTGATGAGCGAAGCGAACTCCGTCGCCGGAGTAGCGCTTCGAAATGTTGCCAGCGACATCCACCCTCAGAAAGTGCATCGGGACCCCGCGGCGCCGTGGGTCGGCGAGGTTGCACATCCGATGAGCGACCGTTTCGTACGACGACTCGAAGAGCTGCGCGAGAAGCTCGACGTCGTAGCGAGTGCTCATGACATCATGATAGAATTCCGGATACGGCAACAACAGCGCGCCCGCAAAGTAGTTCGCGAGATGGATCTTGATCAGCCTTCGGGTCTCGACGTGCTGACCCGCGTAACCCTCCAAGATCGGCTTGTGAAGTTTCTCCTCGTCAAAAAGCCCGAGTGCGATCGTATGCGCGAGTTGGAACTTGAGTCGTTGCTCGAAAAGATCGCCCGACACCGTGATCACCCGGTCCTCCGCGTTCCACCTGCGAATCACGGAGCTGTGTGCGCGCTCGGATGTTTGTTGCACCCGTACCCCGAGCTGTTCCCGCAACCCCCGTTGGAGGTCGTCACTGGTCACCCGACGCCCAAAGGCCGAGTCTCGGCGAAACTGCTGCGCACGCTCCTCGAGCGATTCGAACCAGTTGTCGTTCTGCTCGAGGAAGTCGGTCACCTCGTCGTACGGGCTGTAATCGAACCTAACGTCGTCCTCGCCGGTCTGGCGCTCCCGCTGGGCCATGCTCGCCATGACGTGATCCAACTGACTGCGGGTGTTCTTGTAGAGATTGAAGAGCGCGGTGATAGTCGCTACCATCCGGGGCTCCGCGCTGATACTGGCGAGATCCTCCTCACTCAGATTGAGCGAGCGAAGCAAGGGTTCGTCGAGCAGCCGAGCCAACCCGTCGTCGACGCGGCGCTCGCCGAGGCTGCCCATGAAATCTTCGACGGGGACCCCGTAGAGCTCGAGCGCTTGGAAAAGGAGCGGGAGCTGCACCACGCGCCTTCCTTTTTCGATCAAGCTCAGGTACGCGGGCGAGATCTTGAGCCGCCTAGCAACCTCGCCTTGCTGGAGGCCACGACGGAGCCGAAGCTCGCGCAATCGTTGCCCCATGGCGGCGTTCGTCTCTGCCATTCTCAGCCTTTACCGCGAATTTACAAGAGCTGCCAGGGTGCAAAGAACACCGAAAACAGCGGTATCTCGACAGCTTGACGCATGCATACCATATGATAATCCAACAAGGCTCGGGCTTGGCTGTGTGAAGCTGTAAAGAAGCACCGCAACGGCCGCAAGGGCTCGAGACGGCAAGCAAGGATAAAAACGAGGTAGGATTTCGCCTCGCGCGAAATCGCGAACGAAAGGATTCGGTGCATGGCTCCGAGCGGCAGGCGTGAACGTGACAAACCGTGGATTATGCGGACCTACGCCGGCCATAGCACTGCGGCGGCGTCGAACGAGCTCTACCGAACGAACCTCGCCAAGGGCCAGACAGGCCTCAGCGTCGCTTTCGACCTTCCTACACAGACCGGTTACGACGCGGACGACCCGCTTGTGCGCGGCGAAGTCGGCAAGGTTGGCGTGCCGATCTCCCATCTCGGTGACATGCGCGACCTTTTCGAAGGCATCCCGCTCGAGCAGATGAACACGTCGATGACGATCAACGCGACCGCGGCGTGGCTGTTGTCGCTGTACGTGGCGGTCGCGGAAGACCAGAACGCCGACCGAGCGGCGCTTCGCGGTACGACCCAAAACGACATCATCAAAGAGTATTTGTCCCGCGGCACGCACATCTTCCCGCCAGCAGCGTCGATGAGGCTGATCACCGACCTAATCACGTACACCGTGATCGAGGTGCCGAAGTGGAACCCGATCAACGTCTGTAGCTACCACCTGCAAGAGGCGGGCGCGACGCCTACCCAAGAGCTCGCGTATGCATTGGTCACGGCGATCGGCGTGCTCGACGCGGTCAAGGCTAGCGGTCGCATTCCAGACAGCGAGTTCAGCAAAGTCGTCGGGCGCATGAGCTTTTTCGTCAACGCGGGGATTCGATTCGTCGAGGAAATGTGCAAGATGCGGGCGTTCGTCGAGCTCTGGGACCGGGTGACCCACGAACGCTATGGCGTCGCCGATCCGACACTCCGTCGTTTCCGTTACGGAGTTCAGGTGAACTCTCTCGGGCTCACCGAGCAGCAACCCGAGAACAACATCATTCGAATCGTCCTCGAGATGCTCGCAGTGACGCTCGCCAAAGACGCGCGGGCGCGCGCCGTCCAGTTGCCCGCGTGGAACGAAGCGCTCGGCCTTCCGCGCCCCTGGGATCAGCAGTGGTCACTGCGGGCTCAGCAAATCCTCGCATGCGAGAGTGACCTCCTGGAGTACGCGGACCTCTTTAAAGGAAGCGAAGTCGTCCAAGCGGAGACCCAGCATCTGGTCGAGTCGGCGTGGGCCGAGGTGCAAGAAGTGCTGAAGCGCGGCGGTGCGGTCGAGGCCGTCGAGAGCGGCTACATCAAGCAGAGGCTCGTCGAATCCAACGCAGCCCGACTTCGCGCGATCGAAAGTGGCGAGCAGGTAGTGGTCGGGGTCAACGAATACACCGACGGAGCTCCTTCGCCTCTCATCAAGGATCTCGACGAAGCGATCCTGACGGTCGATCCCGCCGTCGAGGAAAAGCAGATCGAGGCACTCGATCGCTGGAGAGCGGAGCGCGACGCATCCGCGGTCGAAAGCGCCATCGCCGAGCTCCAGCGCGTGGCTCGCTCGGACGAGAACATCATGCCGGCTTCCATCGCCGCGGCACACGTCGGTGTGACGACGGGCGAATGGGCGAACATTCTTCGTTCCGTTTGGGGCGAGTATCGAGCGCCGACGGGCGTTGCGGGCGCCATTGTGAAAGCCTCGGGCTCTGGAGCGTCCGCCGAGGTCATCGATGGGCTGCGAAAGCGGCTCGGCGAGCTCGAAGTCCGCATGGGGCGGCGGCCCAAGTTGCTGGTAGGCAAACCTGGCCTCGACGGGCACTCGAACGGCGCGGAGCAAATCGCCATCAAGGCACGCGACGTCGGGTTCGATGTCGTCTACGAGGGGATTCGGGTTTCGCCCGAGCAGATAGTCGCCTCGGCCCTCGAAGAAGGGGTGCATCTCATCGGGCTCAGTATCCTGAGCGGGTCTCACCTCGCCCTCGTGCCGGAAGTCGTCGACCGTCTCCGAGAGGCAGGCTTATCGGACATCCCCGTCGTGGTTGGCGGAATTATCCCCGACGCCGACGCCGAAAGGCTACGTCGAGACGGAGTGGCAGCAGTATACACCCCGAAAGACTTCGAGCTCGATCACATCATGAGCGACCTGATCGATCTGGTGGACCGGCAGCATGCCGCCGAGTGATCCCGTGGATGACGCTAAGCGAGTGATGACCGCAGACAAGGCGGCTGTCTCCAGTGCGCTGAACCTCGTCGAAGACAAGAGGGCCGACGCCCACGATCGGGTCGCCGAGCTGCTGGCGTCACTCCAGGGCGCGCCGAAGGCCCTCGGGGGACACCGGGTCGGGCTCACCGGACCGCCGGGGGTCGGCAAGAGCACCCTCACCTCGGCAGTCGCAACTTCGGTCCGCGCACGTGGCCGTACGGTAGGGGTAGTGGCAGTCGATCCCTCGAGCATTCACTCCGGCGGCTCGTTGCTCGGTGATCGCGCCCGCATGAGCTTCGACCCCTCGGACGAGGGCTTGTTCGTGCGCTCGCTCGCTACCGCCGGGGAAGTCGGTGGCCTGGCGTATGCCGCGAACTCCGCCGTCCGCGTTCTCGCGGCCGCCTACGACGTAGTCATGATCGAAACGACTGGCGTCGGTCAGTCCGAGATCGACATCATGCACGTCGCGGACACAGTCGTGTTGGTCATCCAGCCAGGAAGCGGCGACGTGCTCCAGTTTCTCAAGGCAGGTATCATGGAGATCCCAGATATACTTGTTGTAAACAAAGCCGACTACGACGAGCTTGCCCGTCGCGCGATCGCCGACCTCCGCGGCGCGCTTAACACTGCGCACGCCGTCGGGGCAACCGGTCGGGAAGACGGCGATTGGGAAACCCCGATCATCGCGACGAGCGCGACGGAAGGCACCGGAATTGAAGAGCTCATCGATGCGCTCGATGCCCATCGGGAACATATCGAGCCCACGCTCACGACGCGCAGACGTCAGGGCGAAGTGCGATGGGTGCTAGACCTTTTCATGCGCAAGCATGGCGAACATGGGGTCTCGACCCTACACGGTTTGGCGGAAGTCACAGCCCGCGCCGAGCGAGAGCTCGACGAAGGCGAGACCCCGTTGAGCCTTTGCGAACGTCTGAGCCAAGAGTATGTAGCAACGCTCCGCCAGACTTCATGAGGAAGACATGAGTGAACGCCCTGAAATCGTACCCGTCGGTCAACTCCCGGAGCTCGGTGTCGTGCCCGAAAAGATGCACGCCTACGTGATCCGCCCCGAGAGGTTCGGAGAGCCCAAACAATCGTTCCAAGAGGAAGCGGTGCCCGTGTGGAGCCTCGGCCCCGACGAGGTTCTCGTTCAGGTCATGGCCGCGGGTGTGAACTTCAACGGCGTTTGGGCTGGCCTCGGAAAGCCGGTCAACGTGTTGAAGGGTCACGGGCTCGATTATCACATCGCAGGCTCGGACGCGTCGGGCGTCGTGTGGGCGGTCGGCTCCGCGGTGACCGATCACGAGGTCGGCGACGAGGTCGTTCTTCACTGCAACTACTTGATCAACCCCGGCACCAACGACCTACAGAGCATCTGGGGCTACGAGACCCCCGATGGATCGTTCGCGCAGTTCACGAAGGTGCAAGGCCAGCAGGTCCTTCCGAAGCCGGCACACCTCAGCTGGGAAGAGGCCGCAAGCTACGGCCTCGTCTACTACACGGCACACCGGATGCTGATCGACCGGGCCGAGATCGAGCCCGGCGAAGACGTCCTGGTTTGGGGCGCCGGCGGTGGCCTCGGCGTGTTTGCTGTCCAGTTGTGCAAAGTAGCCGGAGCACGCGCGATCGGCGTCGTCTCGAGTGACGACAAAGCCGAGCTCGTCATGCAGCTCGGCGCACACGGTGTAATCAATCGAAAAGAGTTCCCTGCCCTCCAGTACCGGGACAACATGACGCCCGACGAAGAGAAGGCGCACCAAGCCGACATCAAAGCCTTCGGAAAACGCATCTGGGACATCCTCGGAGAACGCAAGGGCCCGGATGTCGTGTTCGAACACGTCGGCAAGGCGACTTTCCCTGCAAGCGTCTTCCTCGCCAACAAGTACGGGCGCATCGTGATCTGCGGCGCTACGACCGGCTACAACCTCAACTTCGATGTGCGCCACCTGTGGATGCGCCAAAAGAAGATCATCGGCTCTCATTTCGCGGACGCGGATTCGGCAAGCCGCGCCAACCGACTGGTGATTCAAGACAAGGTCAAGCCCGTCATGACGCGATTGTTCGCCTGGGACGAAATCCCTGAAGCGCATCAGCTCATGTACGAGAACAAGCTTCACGGGACGGTCTCGTGCTTGGTAGGCGCCCCACGTCCCGGCCTCAAGAATCTCGAGGAAACCCTCGCCGCGGTCGCAAACGGTTAGGAGTGGCCATGGAGGAAGTCATCCAGGCCATCGAGGCCCTCTACCAGCGCGCACACGACAACATCAAAGCCAGGGTTTCCGAGGGAGATCGCATCAGCGCGACCAAGCTCAACGAGAACCAACTCGGTGCCCATGCCCTCGCCTATTTGGCTACTGAGCTCGAGGCTTGCCGCCAGCTGGCGCTTTGGGCAGAGCGCGTGGGCGGCGAATACGAGAATAGGATCGCCCGCGCATACATCGGCGAGGTGGCCCGAACCATGGTGGGCGGAGTCGACCTCGCCGCCTGCGAGAACATCGGTCTCAGCGAGCTCGCCATCACCGAGGCGGACCTGATGGAAACGTTGCTTCGCCCGGAGATCGTCGCGTTTGCCGATAAACACGCCAGTGGAGCGGTGTACCTCGAGCTCGCGGCCCGAGCCCGCGATGACGGGTTTCCGAACCCGGGATTCGGCGACGAAATGCTCGACGAAGTTCGTTCGCAGTTCGCGAAATTCGTCGACGGCGAGGTGATTCCCCAGGCCCAGGACATCCACCGCAACGACGTGTTGATCCCGATGGATATCGTGGACCAGATGAGCGAGCTCGGCGTGTTCGGTCTCACGATTCCAGAAGAGTACGGTGGCCTCGGCATGAGCAAGGTCGCGATGTGCGTCGTCACCGAAGAGCTTTCGCGCGGCTACATCGGCGTCGGCTCCCTCGGCACTCGCGCGGAAATCGCCGCTGAGCTCATCATGGGCGGCGGCACCGAGGAGCAGAAGCAGAAATGGCTCTCCAAGATCGCCGCTGGCGAGGTCCTTCCGACCGCTGTCTTCACCGAGCCCAACATTGGCTCCGACCTGGCGCACCTCGGCACCAGGGCCGTGAAGCAAGATGACGGCAGCTACGTCGTCAACGGGGCCAAAACGTGGATCACGCATGCGGTCCGTGCCGACCTGATGACTTTGCTCGCGCGCACCAACCCCGATGAGCCTGGCTACCGCGGGCTCTCGATGTTCCTCGCAGAGAAGACGCGGCTCACGGGCGAAGATGGGCAGCCGGAGTTCGTCGACGAGGGGCTGACCGGAACCGAGATCAAAGTGCTCGGCTACCGTGGCATGAAGGAGTACGAGCTCAGCTTCGACAACTTCAAGTTGCCCGAAGAGTCGCTTCTTGGCGGCGAAGAAGGCGCGGGGTTCAAACAACTCATGCGGACATTTGAAAGCGCGCGCATTCAGACCGCCGCGCGAGGCATCGGGGTGGCGCAAGCCGCGCTCGAAGACGCGATTCTCTATGCCACCGAGCGAGAGCAGTTCGGAGGCCCGATCTTCCAATTCCCACGTGTCGCTCGCAAGATCGGTCGGATGATCGCGCGCATCCAAGCAGCGCGGCAGCTTACCTACTTCAGCGCGCGTGAGAAAGACGAAGGGAAGCGTTGCGATCTCGAAGCGGGGATGGCAAAGCTGTTGGCGACTCGGGCTGCATGGGAATCGGCGGATGCCAACGTGCAAATCCACGGCGGCAACGGGTATGCCGAGGAATACACGGCCTCCCGGCTCCTGGTGGACTCACGCGTGCTCAGCATCTTCGAGGGCGCGAACGAGATTCAGGCTCACGTAGTCGCGCGACGCCTTCTCGAAAACTGACGCTTTCGGCCTAAGCGGCCATACTCCCGGCCGATGGGCCCTGATCGCGTCGGTGGCAGGCGAGCGCTCGTCTACGGGGCGTTCGCCGTCTTGCTCGCGCTTCAGGTTTTCCTCGGGCTGTGGGGCGTGGCCGACCAGTGGACGCGCGGCCACAACGGCTGGAATGGGGCCGCCTATCACAACGGCGCGCGCAACACCTTACGATGGGGCGAGCTCTTCCCGCTTCAATACGATACCGCCAACGTCCCCCCCAAGAAGGAGCGGCTCTACACGCACGCACCATTGGGGCTTCACCTTCACAACGTGGCAAGCGTCAGCATCTTCGGCGACCGCGAGCTGTCGATCCGCCTCGTCGCCGCGTTCTGGAGCGTTGCGGCGCTCTGTATGCTGTTCGCGGTCGTGCGACGGCTGTGGAGCGACGCTCACGGGCTCTTGGCGGCCGCCATCTACGTCGCCCTACCGATCAACGCGATCTACACCAACATGGCGAACCACTCCGCCGGCTTCATCTTCTGGAGTCTCCTGACGCTCTACCTCTACGTGCGCTCGGCGGATGCGGCAGAGTGGCGTTGGCCCCCCTTCATCCTCTTCCTCTTCGCCTTCACCATGGCCGCCACCTGGGATTGGCCCGCCTACTACGTCGCCCTAGCCATCGCCGCCCACTGGACCTTAGGCGATAGCGTGGGGGCGGTGGGGCGGGACAAACTGAGGGGCCGTAGGCCCGACCGGGATCAAAGGAGCACTATCGCTGTCCTGCAGTTAGGGATCTTTTGTGGGTGGGCGTTGTTGTTGTTTGGGGGGCACTTTGCGCTGGTGGAGTGGTTGACGGGGAGCCTCGACGAGCTGACGGGCACATTCAACGCGCGTAGAGCGCTTTCATGGCAGCGGTTTCGAACGCACCTCCTCGTGGTCCCGGAGATCATGTTCACTCCGCCGCTCTTGGCGCTGTCCGGCGGGTGGCTCATCGCGTGGGGAGCTCGGCTGGCGCGCGCCAAGGCCGAAGCGCGCGACCTCGTGCCCATCGCGTTTCTCTTCGCCGGGCTGGTTCATTACTTCACCTTTAGGTGGAGCGCGATCGTGCACTCGTATTGGGCCTGGCCGATGCTTCCGTTCGTTGCGATTGCGGTCGCGACATCTCTGCTTGCTATGGGACGCTGGGTCGAGGGCCACATGCCAGCCCGTGCACAGGGTAGTCTCGCTAGGGCCGCTGCCTTCAGCGTGACAATCTTCCTGGTGCCTTTGGCCGTTCGTGACGCACAGATCTTTCCGCAAGGGCGCTACGCGGGAGGATCGATGTGGTTCTTCACACCGGTGCGCGGCGCAATCGACACCTACGATTCCGGAGGACCCGAGCTCCGTTTTGCCGAACGCATCAAAGCATGGACGGATCGTGGCACCGGCGTGCAATTGCACCCGAGTCTGAAGTCACGCCGCCTCGAGCCGCGTTTCGACATCACACTCGATCGGGCGACCTACCGGTGGTCGCCACGGCCCAGGCCACACATCACCAACGACCAAGGAGTCAATGGCTGGGTCTTCATCGCTCCAGTCGAAGAGCTCCCCGAAAACGAACGCATCGACCTAGCGGCCCGGTACCCGTATCGACAGTTCGACGGGTACCTCATGGTCGATCTGCGCACCGAAGGAACGGACATCGAGATTTGGGACGTGACCCCGCAATCCACAACACCGAGCTGGTGGCTCTTCCACAGCGCGTTCGAGCCTCCGGTCATCGCGTCGAGATCGACGGCCGAAGAGGCGTCCCTGCGGGACAAAGTAAGCCAACACCATGCCGAGTGACTTCACGAAGCGTGTGCTGACGCTCTGGGCGGCATCGTATCTCGGATGCGCCGGATTCCTGATCGGCGAGCTCGTCATCCGAGGCGAATCGATCTCGGTGGCGCTGCTGGTACAACTTCTGTGGCTGGCTGTGCTCGCTTCGCTTCCCGTTTCCGCGATGCTTGGAGCGGCGTGGTGGGTGGCGCGCGCCTCCGGTACGGTGAAATGGGCTTCGGCCTTGGCTCTTGCATCGCTCGCCATGCTCGCCGCGTGGGGCCATAGCGACTTCCTGTTGTCGGGTCCGAGCTGGGCCGCGCATCCGCACCGGACATGGCTTCGATTGATCCTGGTCGCATTCGTGGGACTCGGTACGGGTGCCGGGTGGGCGTGGCTTTGGCTGCCCTACCGAACCCCTCGAAGCGTGCTGGGGCGGTCGCTCTGGCTCTTGGTCACTGTCCTGGTCGTCACCGCGTGCTCGGTCTCGATCATCCGCTATCGCGCCTACGACTACTCGATCGTGCAGTTGGTGCTTCCGGCATGCGTTCTTTCCGCCGCCGTCGTCCATTCCCTGGTCCGAAGCTGGCGACACTGGCCTGTCGTATTGGGCGCCGCGACCGCTTGCTTGCTCTTCGCGCTCGGCTCGCAGCTCGATGCTGGTCTGGCCGCCACGGGTGAGCGCGAAACGATCGCGAAAAGCCGCGTGGGCGCCCTCGCAAGGCTGTATGTGCTTCCCCGTCTTGGCGATGACGACGCATTATCTTCAGGCGGCCTCGACTGCCCACAAAGACGGACGGTCGTCGAAGAGGACTTGACCTGGGCGACCCCGGACGCGCGTCGAAACGTGATCGTGATCAGCGTGGATGCGCTCCGCCAGGACGTCGTAGGGATGATTGCAAACGGCCGTTCAGTCACTCCCGAACTGTTGCGTTGGAAGGCTTCCGGCGTCTCGTTCGAAAACGCCACGAGCACATATCCTGCAACACTGTTTGCGGTCGGCAGCGCGTTCACGGGGCTCAGCCCTGCGGAGCTCTATCTGTTCCCCGGTCTACCGGAGACGATCTTCACTCGCTCGGTCGCTCACGTCGATCGGCAAATGGCGGTCTTACCCGATGTCGGCTGGTTCCGGCTGCCCATCGTGGCCGAGCTGTTGGCCCGCGGGGTCGACCTGGATTTCGTGCCTACGGACGAAGCGGCAACCTCCGCGCTGATCCGACAGCTCCGGGCCGCCCGCGCGGACGATGCGACCGTCATGGCCTGGATCCACTACTACGCCCCGCACGACCCGTACCGCGAACACCCAGATGTCCGGATGGGCGCTGGGAAGAAGAACGCCTACCTCAGCGAGGCGGCGTACTTCGACCGAGAGCTCGGCCGGCTGATGCGCTACTTCGACGAGGACGGATGGCTGAACGATAGCCTCGTCGTGTTCTTTTCCGACCATGGGGAGGCGCTCGGAGAGAAGTCGTATTGGGGTCATCACGTGTACTTGAACGGCTGGATGACCGACGTTCCCGTCGTCCTCTGGCACGCAGACCTCACTCCTGGCACCCGAACGGTCGGAGTTGGACTCGCTGATGTCGCTCCCACGGTGCTCCACTTCTTGGGCCTGCCGATTCCGCAGGACACCGCTGCGCAAAGTCTTTTCACACTGAGCCCCGAAGACGCGGAGCGACCTTCGTTTGCCGAAGCCTTTCCGATTCGTGGACGCGAGCTGTTCGACCGTTTTCGCCTCGATGAGCTCGATGACGCTTCGATCCGAGATCGGCTCCACCAGACTCGCGTCATGAACGAAGGATACGAACCGAAGATCGCGATCACGCGGGGGCCTCACCGGCTGATTCACCACCGTGCCGCAAATGCATCTCTCTTCTTCGACCGCGAAACTGACCCCGACGAGGAACGGGATGCCTCCGCGATCAACCCCGAACGCGCCGCGCTTCTACAGGAGAACCTTGCGACCTGGCAGGAGGAACAGCTCCGCAGAATTCGTTGCCGCCTGAACCTCAGCGAGAGTGAGCCTGATTCAACCGATCCCGAATGAGGATCGGGTCCCGATTCTGTGCCCTACTGAACGATGACCGCGCAGGTCTCGGTGCATCCGGAGCCGGGAACCCCGTTGGCTGGACCGGCATCGCAGCCTTCGCCGAGCTCGGGCTGTCTGATCCCGTCACCGCAACTCGGGCCGGCCGTGCAATCCGGACTGCACCCGCTGGCCCCGCCGAGGTTGTCGCCGTCGTCGCACTCCTCGAAAGCCTCATCCAAGTTACCGTCGCCGCAGTGCGGCCCGAGGGCCGAGCAGTCGTCGAGGCAGTGCCCGTACTCGCCAGTGTTCTCGCCGGGCCCGTCATCGCAGAACTCGAAACGCGTGGCGACGCCGTCGCCGCACGTGTAATCGCACGTCGAGCGCTCGGTGACGAAACCATCGAGTGTAAGGCTGAAATTCGACGCGCCGGTGTGTCGCTCCGCATGGAAGATCGCCACCTCGTAGACGTTACCCGCTGTCAGGCGAGCCTTACAGGCAGCTACGATGGCCTCTTGGGTTGGGCTTCCTGCCTGGGTCGGGTCGTCGAAGTTCATCTCGCCATTCTGGCTCGGATGAAGCCCTCCCACGTCCAGACAGAGGAACCCGTCCACGAACACCCACAGGTCGTCGTCGCCGCTAAACGAGAGCACCTCGTCGCCCTGGTAGACGAAGAAGTAGTGCACCTCGGTCGTGAACCCGAAGTTGTGCCCACCCGAAAGGAGGCTCTCCCCGTAGGTCGGCTCGCTCGGCCAGGCGAGCGGGCTCAGCTCGGGATCGTCCAAAGGGAAGAACGAGGTGCTGGTAGCGTTCGGCGACCGATAAATATTAGCGCCAATCGATTCGAGCACGAGCTCCCCAACGACTTCGAGGTTCCCCTGCGGATCGAGCGTTGGGCTCGTGCGGTACCACTGAGCGAACGACGCTGCGGTGTGTGGCGGGCCTTCGTTGCTGCCCGACACATAGAGATTCGCGTCAATGTCGTCGGAAAGCTCCGGCCTACCCTCCGAGTCGAGGAAGTCCTCCGTGATGTCGAACGCGATGCTCCCGTTCGAGTCGGTCGGATTGTTGAAGTCGGGGCTAAATAGCGGCGAGTTCGGATCGCCCGTGTCGTTGCTTCGGAAATCCCTGTAGATGACCGGAATTGTGAGGGGGTCGGGAAGGTCCACCGGCGACGTCACGCACTGGAATCCCTCTTCGACCTCACAGATGCTCGAACACCCGTCGCCATCCTTCGTGTTGCCGTCGTCACACGCCTCACCCGTGCCGGGAAGGATCACAGCGTCACCGCACACGGCCTGGCAAACTCCTCCATTACAGTTCGGCTCGTTCTTGCAGGTCACGTCGCATCCATCGAATGGCGTGACGTTGCCGTCGTCGCATTGCTCGGTCCCCTCGCGGACGCTGTCCCCGCACTGAGTCGGCGTGCACGCCTCACCGGGCGTGTCGCACTTGAATCCGTCTTCGAGTTGGCATTCGTCGGAACATCCGTCGGTGACCGCACCTGCGTCGTCGCACTGCTCGAAGCCCGCCACGATTCCGTCGCCGCACTCGGTAGCAAGGCACGCCACTCCCGGAAGTGGGCAGCTCCATCCCGCCTCGGGCTGACAGGTCTCGCTACAACCGTCGGCTCCGGCCCCGTTGCCGTCGTCGCATTGCTCGGGTGGGTCGATGCGGGAATCCCCACATACCAACGGCACACACAGAGAGCCCACTGTCGGGCAGCGAAACCCAGGCTCGATCATCATGCAGTCGGACGAACAGCCGTCGCCGTCGCTTCGGTTCCCATCGTCGCAAGCCTCGACGGCGTCGCGCTCACTATCGCCACAGGTCAACGACACGACACCGCCGGCCCCGCCGTCGCCTCCGACACCTCCGGTTCCGCGTGGACCGGTTGAACCCAAGTCACCCGAGCAGGCAGCCAAACAAGCCAAGGAGACGCACAACCCCATCGCCCCCATCAAGATACGAATAAGCTTCATCCCTTCATAATAGGTGGTGGACGAGGCGACAGCCAAAGAGTCCAAGGCAGGATCCGCTGTCGCTGGAACCTCAGTGGGGATGAGTCCGAATCACCTCATCCCGAATGAGCGTCGGCTCTTTCGACTCGACCCGCTCCCGCGTCATCGAGATGGTCGCCTCGTGGAATCGGATCTCGGTCTCCTCTCCCGCAACCGTCTGCGCGTACAGTTGAACCACGAGCTGACTCGAATCGGTAGGTGCACCGAACGAGTAACTCAGCTGCCAACGGTCCCCCCCATCGAGCCGGATACCCGTGCGCTCGAAGACCAAGTGCCCGTTCATGAAGACGTCCTGGTGAAGCTCGACGGTCGCAGTTGGCTCGCCGAGCACCTCGAGGTCGAAGTCGACCCGAACCAGCGTGCCGGAGGGGACACTCAGATATTGCCCTCCGATGATCAACTTCTTGCCGTCCTCCGCGGGAACGAGGACTTTCTCGTCACTCAGAAGAGCAATCCCGGGGAAGAGCGTCATGTCACCGCGCCCGGATCGCGTGAGTCGAGCGACCTCCGCGACGAGCCTTCGGGTTCTCGCAGACGAGGTCTGCGTATCGGTCACCGGACCGAACGGTTCTTCGGAGGTCGCACGCGTGCAAGCTTGGAAGGCTTCGTCGCAATAGACCGCGCTTCCGGTCGGTTCCCACATGATCACTTTGCGGGCATACGTGTTGCCAGCGAACAATCGGCGAGGCGCGTCGTATCGGCGAAACATGCTCCGCCCGATGAAGTCCTGCGCCCGATCCTCCATCCCGAGCAGATCTGCCACGGACAGCGCGAGATCGACGTGCCCGTATAACTCATCAACCCGCTTCGCTTGTGGTTCCGGAAGCATGACGAGCGCGAACGACCAATTTTGGGAGAGGAGTCGTTGCGCGGAGCTCGACGCCTGCGACGTACCCGCCGATTCGTCCGAGGTGACGATCACCACCGCATCGCGAAGGACCCCTGCCTGCTCGAGCTGCGCGAGGAACTCGGCAAGCGCGTCGTCGGCCCACCGAAACGCCCTCGCCTGTGGGCTCGCGACGCCCTCCGGCGCGTACGACTTGGGAAAGGTATACGGATGGTGCGTACCCACCGTCAGAAGCGTGGCGAAGAACGGCTGAGCTGCCCGGTGGAGGTCGACGACACGCTGAAGTGCCTGCTCGAAGAAGGCCTTGTCGTCGACGCCCCAATCCGTCCGAGCGTAGCTGCGCCGGAACCATGGATCCCCGATGAGCTCGTCGAAGCCCGCCTTCCGCATGAACTGGTCCTTGAGCATGAAGCCGAGCGGCGCAGATTGGATGTAAGCGGTCGCGTACCCTGCCTCCTTGAAGAGCGCAGGCAGGCAACGGTGTGCGTCCCCGTAGACCTGCTCGGTCATCTTGGATTGATCGGTGACAAGCTTCGGATAGTCGCCACACAACACCCCGTACTCGCCGCGATTCGTCTGCCGTTGATGGGAGACTACATGGCTGAACAGGATGTGGTCCTTTGCGAGCGTGTCGAGCTTCGGCATCATCGTGGCACTCTCGATGTCCTCAACGGCGGCGATCGATGGAAGGTAAGCGCCCGAGGCCGCTTCGATCATGATGAGAATCACGTTCGGGTTGCCGTCGATCGGATCGATCCAGCGGTCTCCCTCGAGATTCGGGCGAAATACGTCACGGACGTCCGAGCTGATCGTGCGGGCGGTCCTCGCATCGCTGGAGATCCGGAGGACGGACAGATTGGCATGCAGGGCGTGACGCTGCCTCCATTCGTCGTGCTCGTGCGAAATGGGGAGCACCACTTGCCCTAGGACGGACGCTGCGAACACCACCCCCAAGCCGCTCCACCACCATCGTCCTGTCGGCGCGTAGGCCAACGCCACTGCAATGATCGACGACGTGATCATGAGAACGAAGAGAACGGGGTGTTGCATGTGACGAACCGACCCTCCGAGGAACGTGGAATCCGCGAGAAAGCCGGCGTGACTGAGCGCGTATAACGAATCGAACACCGATACGAACTCGAACATCGCAAAGCTGATGAACACCAGCGCGAGGAGAACCGCCAGCGCAGCGATACGCGCCCAAACGCGACGGAGCAACAGGAGAGCCCCCACGAGGGCGAGAGCGAGCGCTGCAACCGACACGTCGGCGAGCACACCGCGAACGTCGACCACCGATCCACGAATGCCTTTGTCACCCATCAGAATCAGGCGGTTGACCAAAGGGGCGGTCACGCAGACCAGCACGACGAGCGACCAGCCCACCCCTCCCCTCACGTCGCTGCGATTCGTTTCGATGTGAGGAGTTATGGGCTATGAACCGCGTGAACAGCAAGTTCACGGGCCATGGAATGACGAAAACTTTCGCACCTGCCGCAGAGCGTAACCAGCAACCGATTCTCGATGTGCTCCGACGAAGTCTGCCGTCTGAAGGCTTGGTGCTCGAGATCGCGAGTGGAACCGGTCAACATGCGAGCTTCTTTTCGAAACATCTAACGACGGTTCGATGGCAACCTAGCGACGCGTCTCGCGAAGCCCTCGAGAGTATCAGAGCTCGAGTTCGCGAAGCCAAACGCGAAAATCTGCTGCCTCCGCTCGAATTGGATGTCAGGGCAACCCCATGGCCGCTCATCGATGCCGAGGCGATCGTGTGCATCAACATGATTCACATCGCTCCGTGGGAAGCGACGGCGGCCCTTTTTCGTGGCGCCGCGAAGATTCTCGATGAAGCCCAGCCCTTGATCACCTACGGCCCCTATCGTCTCCACGGGGCGCACACCGCGCCGAGCAACGCCGCGTTCGACCAGAGCTTACGAGCCCGCAACGCTGAATGGGGCGTGCGCGACGTCGATGACCTGCAACAGCTAGGCGACGAAACGGGCTTCGACCTCGGGGAGCGGGTCGCGATGCCGGCGAACAACATGACGCTGATATGGAAGCAACGCAGTGACCGGGCTACGACGGCTGAACGAACAGCATCACGAAGTAGACCACGAAGAGGCACACCAATACGAAGCCTGTCT
>Ga0255057_10000314_pt1 | contig 27533 bp, 27 predicted proteins | sample Cases_109_6_MG_FD_189022 | JGI IMG/M metagenome (GOLD analysis project Ga0255057, IMG submission 189022) | Seawater microbial communities from Amundsen Gulf, Northwest Territories, Canada - Cases_109_6 | ecosystem: Environmental > Aquatic > Marine > Gulf | place: Canada: Northwest Territories... | reverse complement strand
ACCTTGACGTCCAGCACGATGTTTGGTGCTGAAATTGCCGAAACCGGTGATATTCACCTTGCGACCGCCATCCAACTCAACAGCGATGATTCCCTCACCATCTTTGGTCGAGAAAATGTGGTCAATAATCTCCGCGGCTTGCGCCTTAGAGATATCAGCCTTGTCGGCCAGCTTGTCCGCCATCTCAGATTTGTTCACGGCCCCTCCTTTGGGTCGGGTGACTTTGCGGCGTTCTGCTGCGCCGAATTGTCAGTAACCATAGGACTAAAAGGGACTGGCACCGGTGTTTTCCGTCCTTTACGATTCGCGACCTCAAGGAGGACAATGAGCGTCAAATACCAACTCGACGGCGACGTGGCCGTCATCACACTCAGCCGACCCGATCGGTTCAACGCCATCGAAGTCAACCTCGCGAGGGGTGTGATCGAATCGATGGAGCGTGCAAGAACCGAAGCGAGGGCGGTCGTCGTCACCGGGGAAGGAAAGGCGTTCTGCTCGGGAGCGGATCTCTCGGTCCTTGAGAGCGACGACGACCAGGGCTCCGATCTCGAGGAGTTCCTCGACAACGTCTTCCACCCGATGGTCCACGCCATCACCGACGCGCCGGTTCCTGTAGTGGCTGCAGTCAACGGAGTCGCCGCGGGAGCCGGGATGGGTATCGCCCTCGGTTGTGACATCCGGGTGATGGCAGACTCAGCTTTCTTCACGTCTGCATTCACTGCGATCGGTCTTGCCCCTGACTCGGGCACGACGTTCTGGTTGCCTCAGCATTTGGGAGTGTCCAAAGCAATCGAGTTGGCCATGACCAACAAGCGGGTGCCCGCAGAGGAGGCATATCGATTGGGGTTATGCGCGGAGGTGGTGCCCGACGACGAGGTGGTTACCAAGGCGGTTGAGCTGGCAAAAAGCCTGGCCGACATGGTTCCGGACTCCTTGGTCACGACCCGAAACCTGATCCGCGGCGCAACGAGCCTCAGCTTCGAAGAGGCATTACAGAAGGAAAAACGAGAGCAGGGCCGTCTCGGAATGACTGCCGAGCATCGAGAAGGGGTGGCGGCTTTCATGGAGAAACGGAAACCCAACTACCGGGCAGTGCAGAAATGAGGCCATGCGCCCCGCATGTGGGGCGTTACGCCCACGAAGTGGGCGCTACTACCTGAGATTCGCAGGATCCACCTGGTGAGGCCTCAAGGCCTCAGGAGGTGGATGGTGAGGGTGATCTTGCCGCCCTCACCATGACCAAAGCCAACGCCAACCTCGTTGTTGAGCCAGGCCAGATCCTCGTTCCCCGTCTGGAAGACGATCAACTCCTTCGGGTCGGCCGACTGGTCGGGGTTGGCAATGGATACTCCGGTGGCGGTATATGAAACCGTCTCACGCTTTTCACCAATGGTGGCGTGGACGTCGAGAACCATGTTGCCGTCCGAGCGAGCCGTGAGGTAGTCGACACCACGCACCGGACGCTTGCCCTCCCAATGCTTGCTGGTCGCTGTGCCCTCGAAAGGGAAATCGATACGCATTCCGGCTGGGGTCTTCCCAATGATGTTCATCCCCAAATCGGCCTCAATCGTGCAGAACTCTTCCATCGACGGCATAACAATCCTCTCTATGTCGAAACGGCGTCACCGTAGCCGTGATTCAGCGAGCAGCGCCCGAACTTCGATGTCGGTTGTTTGTTGGAAGTCGCGATACCAGCTCCCCACGGAGCCAAAGACCCTCGGCTGGGACAGAACAATTACCCGGTCAGCCAAACGCTCCATTGAGCGGGTCGTCTCCCGGGGAGCTACCGGAGCCGCCAGCCAGACCTCCTCTGTACCCCTCTCGCGCAGTACGGCAATCCCAGCGGCTGCCGTAGATCCGGTGGCGAGACCATCATCAACAACAATGGCTGTGCGACCCGACGGGTCAACTGCTTCAGCTATTTCCCGGTACGTGCTGGCTCGACGTTCCAACTCTGCCCGTTCCCGCTCAACCACACTGTTGAAGACGTCGGCTTCTACGTGGGCGGCAGCGATGATCTCATCGTTGCCAATGATCACGCCATCATCCCCAATGGCACCCATTGCCAATTCGGGCTGGTTGGGCACACCGAGCTTGCGAACCACGAGGACGTCGAGCTCGCAGTCCAATACATGAGCCACCTCGAAACCGACAGGGACACCTCCCCTGGGCAGGGAGAAGACAACTGGATCAATCGGATCGGCTTCCTTGACCAGAACCCCCAACAACTCCCCAGCCGCTCGACGATCGGGGAACCTCATGGCTATCCGTAACGACTGAGGTATCCATCGATCCAGGGCATCACCCGATCGAGGTATTCCATCGCCTCATCCACACGAAGGGTGCGGGCGGCGTAATTCATCAACATGATTTGACGCGCCGCATGGAAGCCGTCCAATTGAGAATCATCCACAATCGGCCATTCCGCGATGGTTTCGAATCCCTTGCGGTAGGCCGCGCGGACCTCCTCGCGCTGGTCGTCATTGCGAGTCTGGTAGAGACAGATTGCCGCGTCCTGAGCCGGCAGAGCGAGCATCACGTCCTCGAAATCGAATGCGTAGAGCCGACCCCCCACCGTATGGACATTCCACTCATGGAGATCGCCGTGAACCACCTGTGGCGTGCCCGATGCCCACGACTCATCAATCACTTTCTGGCAGATGATGGCAGCCTTCTCGATGGTCCTTTGTCGGCGAATGTCGAAGAGATGACCAAAGAAGGGGTCGTCGACGATGATCGGATCCATTTCGGAGTCGTAGTAGAAGACCTGATCCCACCTTCTCATCTCACCCAGAGGCGGTGGCGTCCAGGTACGCCCATGATGTTGCAGAGCCGCCGACATTTGACCAAGCACCCGGTAGCCAAAAGGACCGGCACCGTCGCCAAGGGGGGTTCCAGGCACCCAGCTGAAGAGAACACAGGGTCGCTCCTTGCCCAACGCTGGATCCATCTCGTCGACGATCAACCCGCCACCTGCGGTTCGGACGGGAGCCACCAGATCGAGTGAAGTCTCCCGATTGAGGGCGTCGAGCCAAGCCACCTCGAACTCGATGTTCGATCTGGTATTCGCATGAGGAGTGCCCACACGCAACACAACCTGCTCACTGCTGTTTGTGACAACCCGATACATCACATTTGAGTGAGTGGCTAGGTGCTCAATCTCCTTGGTCAGGAAGGGATATCTCTTTAGCACCCTGTGGACCAGAGGTAGGAGAGCCGAAGCCTCTTTTGCGATTCGTGATGCATCCATGAAAGAGGGTGACCTTATTCAGCCCGCGTACCGATTTCTTGCCGATGAGGGTCCAGCCGGAAGTGTCGCCGCAGGTGCTGTCGAGCCAACCTGTCTATAGGTCTGGCCTCACACTCTTAGCGACTCATCCAAATCGTCGGCGATGGGTGGGTCGTCTCGCTTGGCATGCCACCGATCCCAAAGAACCAGCATCGACGGCAGTACGAGCACCGCGGCCAACATGGCCAGCAGGATCGTGTACGCGGTCACGAAACCGAACTGGCGGAAGGGAATAGTTGTCGATGTAACGAGAATTCCAAACCCGGCCACAGTTGTTAGGGCAGACCCGGCGAGGGCGCCACCCGTGTTCCCGAGCGTCAGCTCGATTGCGTCCTCTACTGATGAGGAGCGGGCCCGATCCTCGAGGAACCGATGAGTGATGTGGATCATGTACGGAATCCCAATACCCACCGCTAATGCGGAGATCGTTGCGGTCACTGGACCGAACGGAATTCCAAAGGCGGTCATCAGCGCGAACGACCAGAGAACAACAAGGATGACAGGAATTGTTGTAATCACCCCCAACATTGGCCGTCTCGCCTCGAACCAGAAGTTGATCACGAGAAGGATCAACGCTGCGAGCAGGGTGAGCAACAGCGATGACAGCTGAGAGTCACGCAAGGTCGTGATGATGACATCGTTGATGATTTCATCTGACGTAGCGACAGCGGTGAGGCCGACTGCGACAACACCCGAGAAGGCATCCGTGACGTCATCTCTAAGCTGGCCGGCTGCTGACTCTCCGGCCTGTGTGGTGAAGTCAAACAAGGCCGCGTCATATCCGGCTCCGGCTTTGTGCAACACACTCGAGACCAATTCTGGCGAAGCGGAAAATGCTGCGTCGTATACCGAGAGGACATCCGCACCAGACGGGAACGTGAACGTTGCTGGGTCGACTCCGGCAGCTTGCATGGCTTGATCCACCTCAGGGACAAATCCCGGGGACTCTTCAGAGGCCATCGCCCCAATCACCGAAACGGGCGAGGTGCCCGCAGGGTTACCTGCAAACGTGACGACGTTTGGAACCTCGGTGAGATTCGAGTTGGCGACCACCATCTCATTCCAGGCCTCGGCAGTGGCGACATCACCCTCGACTAGAACCTGCGTGTTCTCTCCGAATCCGCCGCCGAAGTCGTTCAGCAAGGTCTCGAATGTGCCTCGAAGAGGTGACGTTGTCGGTATGAAGTCGATGAAGCTGAACTTGGTTTCGAGATTGGTGGTTCCCCAAGCACCGACCAGACCCAGAACGAGAGCCACAATTGTTGCTGCCGCAGCGCCCTTCTTGGCAATGCTCGACGTGCTGCCGATGATTCGACCAAGCGCCCGCTGCTCGCCACCAACGAGGCGCTCCGGTTCAAATGTCTCTCGTCTCACCCCGCGGCGGTCGAGGATCTCTCGCACCGCCGGCACAAATGTCAACATCAAGAGGAACGAGGCAAGTATTCCAACCGCAGCCAGAGCACCGAACTCCCTGAGTGCCGGGATCGCGTTGAAGAGGTTGGTGAGAAAGCCAACAGCCGTGGTCACTGTCGCCAGGACCAGAGCCACTCCCACTGTGCGGATGGCCCTCGAGATCGACTCGTCGACAGAAGCTCCATGAGAAACCTCTTCTCGATAGCGCGACGTCACGTGGATCGAGTAGTCGACTCCAAGCCCGATCAGCAAGATGGGCAAGATCTGAGCCATTGGGCTGGCATCTTCGAATAGCAAGTAACCGACACCGTTCATCCAGGAGATCGCGAAACCGATTGTGATAATGGTCAACATCGTGTCCGCAGCCGTACGTCTCAGTCCACGGTCGACAGACGCCCAGATGAGGAAAACGACGAGTAGAAGAATGGCCGTAGCCGCAAAGATCGTGTTGGAATTCCAGTCCTTCAAGGCATCTGGGAAGGAACTGTCGAAGATGATCGCCAGGGTCGGAAGCACGACCAGGACAAGAGCGACTATCACTGCCGAAAGTCCAAACACCAACACATAGCGACCTATCCTGCGCTGCGGCTTCACCAGGAAAACCATCGCCAGGACAACCATGATTATCAGGGCGGCTGTACCAAAAAGTCGACTAATTTCCGCTGCGAACTCGTCCTGATCTCCGAACAGAAGCTCGAATGAGAAGGGCTCAGCCGTGTAGCCGGGCGGCAGGTCGGTTGCGCTGATCTCTGCGGCGGCCTCGACGCTGGTATCCACGAACTGATCAATTGTTTCGGTCGACTCAGCCCCACTGGTGAAGATGATCATCAGCCCGCTGCCAGCATCAGGACCAGCTATGTCACCGCTTTCTGGCAACAGTCCTTCGACGAACCCGGCTTGCTCTGGAGGGAGCTCGCCGAGCGAATTCAGGAACAAGGCCTGAAGCTCTTCATCCGTTGTGGGCTCGGGGGCACCCTCGGCAACTGCGCCCTGAACGGGAGCGAGGAAGCTGAAGATCGGCCCACCACCCTGGTCGACGAGAACGTCGCTGAACGCACCGGCCACAACTGTTTCCGAAACGGCGTTGACCGCCTCCAGACCATCAAGGCTGAAAATGTTGCCACCGTCCTCGGCGGTGATGATCACTTGCATCACAGAAACGGTGGACTCCCCACCAAAGAGCTCGTTGATGCTCTCGGCCGCGGTCAACTCAGGCGCCTCGGGAGCAAAGGAGGCGTTGGAATCCTCTTCCGGCTGAAACTTCCCGGACAGGTTGCCGAGCACTACCGACACAAGCACTGTGACGATGATCACAACCCATGGCCATCGCCGAACCGATGACGAAAGTGCTGATACGAGGGACTTCACTCTGTTTCCTTTGTTACCTGTGGATGCGCATAGCCATGGACACGATCAAACATGCCTTTTTGGCCGGACAGGAGGCTAGATAATTTTGGCAGAAAGGGGCAATCTAATTCGATCGGGCTCGGCTGTCTGGCTCAGCTGGTCCTCTGTGAAGGATGTGATCCAGGGCCGAGACGAACTTCCTGTTTTCATCGGGTGACCCCACCGTGACCCGCACCCACCCCCCGACTATCGGACGCAAAATGACCCCTAACTCGGTGAAACGGTCGCTCGCAGCGCGTGAGTCGTCGCCAGGCATCTTGAAAAAGATGAAGTTGGTGTGGCTCTCGGCTTGTGGGAGATCTCGCTCAGACAGGGCCCCAGAGAGGTGGTGACGAGCCGCAGCGTTGGCATCCGAACGTCTTTCCACTTCGTCTGCCTGACCCAATGATGCCAGAGCCGAAACCTGGGCCACGGAGTTCACGGCGAGAGGCTGTTGCGCCTTTCTCAGCTCTTTGATGGTGCTGGTGTGACCGACCCCATACCCCACCCGGTGCGCGGCCAACGAGTAGATCTTTGAAAACGTCCGAAGAACCACCAGATTCTCACGTTCCACGGCTTCAAGAACCTGAGAGTGGTATCTCGCGTCCCGGACGAACTCGTGATAGGCCTCGTCCACGACGACAAGGACGTCGTCCGAAAGACTTTCGATGAAATCCTCGATCTCGCCAGCAGGCTTGATCGTGCCGGTGGGATTGTTCGGGTTGCAGACGACCACACACCGGGTGTCTTCATCGATGGCGTCACTCATGGCCTCGAGATCAAGCTCGAATCGATCATTGAGAGGAACTTCCGTGTAGGCCGCACCAGCCCAGATCGCTGCGAATCGGTACATGACGAAACTCGGCCACCCATAAACGACGTTGGTTCCCGGCCCGCCCACGGCTTTCACGATGTCTGATATCAGAGCGACACTGCCACCACCGAAGAGAAGGTTGGCGCGACTTACACCCAACCCGACAGCGAGTTTGGTGCCGAGATCCCAACAGTCGTTATCCGGGTAGCGGTTCGAGTTTGCGAGCGACGACGTCGCTGCCTCAACCACACCCGGAAATGGGCCCTCCGGGCTCTCATTGGCAGTCAACTTGATGATCGAACTGGGATCGAGGCCGAGCTCGCGGGCCACCTCTTCGATGGGCCGGCCAACCTCATAGGGATTCAAAGCGGCGATCCCTTCCCGATAACGAGGCATGGACGGAACTTAACCAGAACGGAGTCGTCCGAGGTGTGGCAGACTCGGTTCGTGGGCCAATTCGAGACGTTGCGAATCCTCGGCGCCGACGGTGAGCTGGTTGGCGAGGACCCCGGGCTCAATCCTGAGCTCTATCAGGAGATGTACCGGAACATGGTGCTGTCCCGGGAATTGGACCGACGCATGCTTTCCCTCCAGCGTCAGGGACGGATCGGCACCTACGCGATGCTCGAAGGGCAGGAGGCCGTGCAGATCGGCTCGGCGCTGGCGATGGAGCCAAACGATTTCGTCTTTCCGTCTTATCGGGAGCACGGTGTCCAAATCACAAGGGGACTACCCCTTGAGGCCCTTCTCGCATATTGGAAAGGGCTCCCGAACTCCCGTTGGGACCTCGACAAATACCGAACAGGGATCGTCACCGTTCCAATCGCCAGTCAACTCCCACACGCCGTCGGGTACTCGTATGTGACCAAACTCCGTGGCGAAGACACAGTTACCACAGTGTATTTTGGTGACGGTGCCACCTCGGAGGCCGACTTTCACTCGGGTATGAACTTCGCCGGTGTCTGGAAGACCCCGACCGTTTTCATCTGCTCCAACAATCTCTACGCCATCTCGGTTCCATACGAGAGACAGACAGCATCGGAGACGATCGCTCAGAAAGCCCAGGCTTACGGGTTTGAGGGTCTCCGGGTCGACGGAATGGACCCGATCGCCGTCTATCTGGCCACCAAACTCGCTCTAAGCAGGGCCCGGGAAGGTCGGGGGCCGACCCTCATCGAAGCGATGACCTACCGGTATGGAGGGCACGCCACCGCCGATGATCAGACCCTGTATCGGTCCAGCGAAGAAGTGGAGGCTTGGAAAGAGAAAGACGCGATCGAGCGTCTCCGCCGATTCCTCGAGAAACGTGGTGAATGGGATGAGCGGGTTGGTGAGAAGGTCGCCGCCGAGATAAGAGACTCTGTCGATGCCGCCATAACTTCGATCGAATCCGAACCGCTCCCGGACCGGGACGATGCGATCCGACACGGGTTCGCCCGGATCCCATCACATGTCGTGGAGCAACTGCACGTCATGCAGCGCTCCCATGGCGAAACCGAAACTCCTTTCGCTTCCGACGAGGTCTGGCAGATAGGCCACGATGAGATTCCCGTGGGACCAACCAAACACTGGACAATGGCCGAGTCGATCAACGCCGCTCTTCATCAAGCAATGGAACGGGACACAGAGACCATCGTCTTGGGGGAAGACGTCGGATTGACGGGTGGCGTCTTTCGGATAACCGAGGGCCTGCAAACGCAATTTGGCGAAGGGCGAGTGATCGACACGCCTCTCAACGAGTCAGGCATCATCGGCTCAGCGATCGGCATGGCGCTTGCAGGTGCACGACCCATCGCCGAGATCCAATTCGAGGGCTTCGTCTATCCGGCCTTTGACCAAATCGTCAGCCATCTCGGTCGCTTTCGCTATCGAACCCGCGGCAACTCGACCGTCCCGGTGTTGGTAAGGATGCCCAATGGGGCCGGAATCGGAGCCCACGAACACCATTGCGACTCACCAGAAGCCTATTTCGTCCATGCGCCTGGTCTGGTGGTGATTTGTCCTTCGACACCAACTGACGCCAAGGGCCTCCTCGCCGCCGCCTTGGAGAGTGATGATCCTGTGATCTTCCTCGAGCCCAAGGTCTTATACCGGGCGGGCAGGGAGGACGTTCCGACCGATCACTACACAATGCCGATTGGTCGGGCCCGCATCCGTCAGGAGGGTTCGGAACTCACTCTGATCACATACGGGGGAATGGTCCCGGTGGCGATCGAAGCGGCAAATGCGGTTGATAACTCTGTCGAAGTGATCGATCTCCGCACTCTCTTCCCATGGGACCGAGAAACCGTTCTCGAGTCGGTCGCGAAGACCGGGAGGCTCCTCCTGGTCCAGGAGCCACAGGGTTCTGCCGGCGTTGCCGCAGAAGTTGCCGCAGTGGTAGCTGAGAAAGCCATGTACGAGCTGACAGGCCCCATAGTCCGTGTAACGGGATTCGACGTTCCCTGGCCACAGTTTGCGATCGAGAGCCATGCCCTGATCGATGTCGATCGAGTGATCGCCGGGATAGAGCAGGCGTTAACAGGTTGACCCGATCAAGGGCTGTGGCCGTGTTTGGTTCGTCGCAAACAGAACGCGATTCCCCCAGCTGGATCGAGGCAGAGCATGTTGGACAGCGTCTGGCCCGCTCGTCGCTTGCTGTGATAACCGGTGGGTACGGCGGCACGATGGAAGCCGTCTCCAAGGGTGCGAGTGAGGAAGGCGGCCACGTCATCGGCATTACCGCACCGCCCCTGTTTCCCGGTCGGCACGGCGCCAACCCCTTCGTGGACGAGCTCATTGAAGCCGAGAGTCTGGCCGACAGAATCGGAAAAATGATCGATCGTGCAGTCGGCGCTCTTGCACTCCCCGGCTCGATTGGGACTGCCACCGAACTCCTCTTCGCCTGGAACATCAATCACATCGTGAGACGCAACGGAGGTTTGCCAGTTCCAACCTGTGCAGTCGGCCCAGGATGGGATGTGGTCGCCACAACACTCGCCAAAGAGATCGACGCTGTCCCTGCAGACATCCATCTGGCGCCCGACATCGCCAATGGGATGGACTGGCTGCTCGCACAGCTGTAGCCAACAAGATCCGACAATTTTCAAATTCGCGATCTAGCCTGGTCGGCCCGAATGAGTCATATCCGTCCCGAGGGCAAAGCTCAGAAACATCGCCGTTCCGACTGTCGGAAAGGCCGGCATGAGTATGGCGGGGCGCAAAATGTCGGCGCCGGAATTCGACGCCAGGTCTGTGTCGAGTGTGGAGCGGTGACCATTGACCTCACGGGCACTGACGAGCTAACCACACCTATGGTTTCCCCAAACACCAACATTCTCGCGTGGACGGCCAAACAGACAGGCACGTCGAAGCCCGAACCGTTCTAGCCTCCAGTTTGTGACTCCTGTCGTCCGGGCCGCTGGCGGTTTGATCCTTCGCCGTACCGGCAAAGGAAACCTCAAGATTCTTATTGCTCATCGTCCCTCGTATGACGACTGGGGCCTGCCGAAGGGAAAGGCCGATAAGGGTGAGACGCCCGAGGAAACCGCGATCAGAGAGGTCCTCGAAGAAACCGGATACGAGTGTCGCATCGTCGCGCCACTCGAAACGACGAGGCACCGAATGACCAACGGCGTCAAGGAAGTCCACTGGTTTGCAATGCGACCCCTGCCCTCCAGTCCCGGTTTCAAGAAGAACGATGAGATCGACAAAATCCAGTGGGTCACCCGCAATAAGGCGGTGGAGATCCTCGATTACGAAAACGACAGGAAACTGATCAAGAACGCCGACTACAAGCGCCTGGCCCAGACCGGAACTATCCACCTCCTCCGCCACGCCGCGGCGGGGAACAGAAACAAGTGGACTGGGGACGACACCAAACGGCCGGTAACCAAGAAGGGGCGTAAGCAGGCAAAGGCACTAGCCGAGAGTTTGAGGGGTCGAGAGATCGAAAGAATCGTGACCAGTCCCTACACCAGGTGTGTGGAGTCAGTTGAACCTCTGGGCAAACTCATCGGAGCGAGAATCGAGGTCAGCGATGCTCTCTCAGAGGAACCTGACATAGACGCCGCCTATGACCTGGTCGATTCGCTGGTCGGCTACAACGCCGTGTTGTGTTCGCACGGTGACGTCATCCCTGCGGTGATCAACCGGCTCATGTGGGCTGGGCTCACCCTCGACTCACGGTTCCATTGTTCGAAGGGGAGTGTCTGGGAGGTAGGCGTCGAGAGCGGCCGGTTCACAACAGCCCGCTACGTCCCACCACCCAAAGTCTGAGCGTGCTCAGACGCTTTTGGTACCCGCCGACCAGTCTGAGTAGAGATCTGCGTAGACCCCGTGCTCACCGATCAGTTCACGATGATGACCTCGCTGCACCAGACGCCCACGGTCGAACACCAGCACCTCGTCGGCACCTTCAGCGGTCGAAAGCCTGTGAGCAATGGTTACCGACGTCCGACCTTCGGTCAGCTTGTCAATGGCGTGTCTCAGGGCGACATCCAGTGCGGGATCTACAGCTGAAGTAGCTTCGTCGAGCACCAGCAGATCGGGGGTACCGATCCAGGACCGCACCAAGGCGACCAGTTGCCGCTCGCCGGCCGACAGATTGTCGCCTCTTTCACCGACCCTGGTATCGAGTCCCGCTCGGAGACCCTGGACCCACTCTCCCAGCCCCAACTCGTGGAAGGCAGTCCAAATCTCAGCATCGTCGGCCTGGGGGCGTCCGTAGCGAACGTTGTTGGCAACGGTGTCATCGAAGAGAAACCCTTCTTGAGGCACAAAGGCCACCCTCGACCGAAGATCTGCCAGTCGGATGCTCGATACCGGAAGCCCACCAATGTGGATTTCACCGCCGACAGGATCGAGAAGACGAACCAACAGCTTGGCAAAGGTTGTCTTGCCGGAACCCGTCTCACCAACAACGGCCACCCGTGCCCCCACAGCGATGTCTACCGAAACCTCACTCAACACTTCTTCACCGTCCGGATACGAATATCGAACGTCTCTGAAACGGGCGCTCAAACCGCCTGGGCTCAAAAGCCCCGGGTTGATTGGTTCGTCAATCTCAACGTCACCGTCGAGAACCTCGAGGACACGGCGAAGACCCGAGGCTGCTGACTGGGCAAATTCGAGCGTCTCAACAAGAACCTGCAACGGCTCAATCAGCAGGTTGGCCAGGAACAGAAACGCGATCAGAGTCCCCGCAGACATGTCCTGATTGATACCGATCAACACACCGGCTACCACCAAAGTGGCTGTGAGCACTCCCGAGAAGATCTCAGCCGTCGAATAGAGGGTGTTTCCGAAGCGAAAAGTACGAAATTCGCTACGGAAGCGTCTCTCCAGAGCAACGGCAACCTTGCTTTTGGTCGACTCCTCGGTTCCATAAGCGCGAACAATGGGAATGGCCGTAATCGATTCCGACAGTACCCCCAGCGAAGCTCCAACGTCCTTGCGGACCTCGTCGTATCTGGTAGCCAGCATTCGCTGGAACCAACGCATCATCGACAAATAGATCGCGACGCCACCGAGGGCGATCAGAGCGATCCGCCATTCGTAAAACACCATGACGCCCATCGCCAAAACGACTTGGCTCGACGCGATGATGAGACCGATACCGCCCCACTCCATGAATTCCTGAAGTGTCGAAATATCGGAGGTGACTCTGGACACGAGATTGCCTCTGCGCTCCGCCTGTACGTGGAGCACCGACTGACGCAGCAAGTGGTCAAAGGTCTTGGTGCGCAGGTCGGAAAGACCCGACGACGATGACCGAACCAGCCTCAACAGGGAGATTCGCCCGACCACGACGCCGATGACCAGGGCAACCAACGCCACTCCAGCCATGGCCACGACATTGCTCATGTCGATGCCGTCGGGCCCGAGGATCTCCTTGTCGATGATTTGTTGGATCACGATCGGAGTGACAACGGTTATCGCCTGACCCGCCATCGCCAGGAACAGCGTGAAACGAAGTCCTTCTTGGAAGACCGGCGCCTCTTGGAGAGCCCTACGGATGAGGGCGCCAGTGCTGTAGTCAGCGGTCATGACGCCTCCCGTCGAAGCCGGAGCGCCTCTTCCTCATAGGCCTTCATCAAACGGGCATAGCCCGGCACGGTTTTCAGCAGCTCCTGGTGGGAACCGTGCCCAAGAATGCGCTTGTTGTCGACATAAACGACCTCATCCGCCAGACGTATCGACGACGGTCGATAGGCCACCACGACAATGGTCGACGGTAAGGCGGCGCCCTGGAGCGCCTTTAGGATCTCGGCCTCGACCGACGGATCCACGGCCGATGTGGCGTCGTCAAGGATCATCAACCTGGGCCTGCGAATGAGGGCGCGGGCAAGTGCCAGACGCTGTCGCTGACCACCCGAAAGGGTGGTTCCACGCTCTCCTAACTCGGTATCGAGACCATCGGGGAGGTCTGCGATGAACGAAGCGGCGCCGGCTAGGCCAATAGCAGTATCCACCTCTTCATCGGAGAATTCCTCCTCCAGGGTGATGTTGCCGCGGACCGTGGTGTCAAACAGAAACGCATTCTGAGCCACATAAGAAACTTCCTTGGGCAACTCGGAGACGGCAAACTCCCGAAGGTCTCTACCTTCGAGATGCACCGCCCCAGAGCCCGGATCCCACAACCGGGCCAGCAACAACCCCAGAGTCGACTTCCCGGAAGCCGTCGGCCCGACCACCGCCAGGGTGGTTCCGGCCTTTAGGTCAAGATCGAGGCCGGCGAGAACCGATTCATCAGCGTATCTGAACCCGATGTCCGAACCGGCGACAGGTGCCGCCCCGAAGGAGTCACTTGCCGTTCTCTCGCCATATTCGATGAATTCGTCGGCATCGAAGACGTCCTGCACCCTCTTCCAACCGGCAAGGCTGCCTGCAAGGTCCCAGAGAACAAATCCGATGAGCTGTATCGGAAATGAAAGCAGGGCTAGCAGATACGCGATTGTCACCATCTCGCCGGCCGTCATTGCACCGGCTGAGATTCGGGCGGCACCACCCACCAGGAGAAGGACGATCAGCATCTGTGGTAATGCTCGGACAATCACCTGGTATTTGGTCCAGGTCGAGTTGACCTCGATGATCCGGTCTCGTAGTTCGTCGCTTGCAGAACCGAACCGCTCCGAGACATACCTCTCGCGTCCGAGCGATTTCACGGTGAGGGCTCCGTCGAATGCTTCGTGTGCGACCGAGGACACTTTGCCACGCATGACCTGAACCTGTTCCCACATCCGATAGGTGATCCAGCTGCCATGGACATCGACGGCGATGACAACGACCAGCCCGACGACTGCCCCGACAGCGAGCCAGGGATCGATCAGGGCGATCATTATCACAGTGCCCACCAGAAGCAGCGAGACGCCGGTCGCGTAAGGAAGCGGACCGAGGACACCGGTTCCCTGCTGCACATCAGAGTCCGCCACTGCCAGAAGATCGCCGATCGACTGACGATTGAACCATGACATCCTCAGTGATAGCTGGTGTTCGAGAAGCTCATTTCGCACATCGCGCCGGACCGCTGACGAGAGCCACCCGGCGGAGGTGCGCCGAATCACGATCCCAACAGCCTTGATGATTGCGACTAACACAATGATTGCTGCAGCGAGGCCAAGCAGGTCGGGATCGTTGCCCTCGTCGAGGATCGGGATGATCACGCTGTCGGTAACCCACCCGATCACGAGAGACGAGGCAATGATGGCGGCAGCGAATAAAGCCGCACCAAATACTGCGATGGCAAAGGCTGCTGGGTGCATCCGCACGAAACGCCCGATCAGGCGGGATCCGTCGCGCACCACGGTCCATGGAGTCATGGTCTGTTCAGACATTTGGGCAGGTCAACGTAGGGGCATCAATTTTTCTCTGTCAAGGTCATTTCGGGTTACAGCCCTCGACAATTGGTACCTTCCCCCACCATGGACATCAAACCTGGCGAGATGTGCATAGGGCGCACACAGATCGCGGATGAGCACGACGGCATTGCTGACTCGATCGAAACGGTCGAGATCGGCCTTGAGAAAACCGACATCAGGGTGGCCGAGACGAAACTGGTCTGGGTGCCGGTCGGCTAGGACGTCTGCGGATTAATGCGGTTGGTCAAGTCGTCGAGCTAGACAGTGTCCACCAACGACTTGAGCAGGTGGTGGATAGAGACCACACCCAAGAGCGAACCGTCGTCACCTACAACAGGCATATGGCTGTATGCGGACTCAGCGATCCATGCGGCAGCATCCCAAACATCGAGGTCGGGATCGAAGGTGTCCGGATCTCGACTCATGATCTCGGAGACATGGGTCGCGTCGAGATGCACTCCGTTGGCAACGGCCCGACGGATATCGCGTTCGGTGATCAGGCCAAGCAGCGTCATGCCTTCCACCACGGCCAAAGAGCCGATATCGGAATCCTCCATTGCAGAAGCGGCCTCAGTAACCGAAGTGTCAGGCCCACAGAGGTAGGGCGCTTCCCCAACCAGCTCACCAAGCTTCACAGACGGCGCCCCTGGGGCAGCAAATCAAAAAGACCCGCCGGTGGAGCGGGTCTTTTTGCGAATGTCGATCTATTGCTCAGACGAGATCAGCTTCGCGGATACCGAAAGAGGGATGACGGAGTCTGCACAGAGCGAGCTTCTCGAGCTGACGAATTCGCTCCCTCGTCAGATTGAATTCGTCGCCGATCTCTTCAAGTGTGCGAGGCACACCGTCGTAGAAGCCATAACGAAGTGCGAGAATTCGACCCTCACGCTCTGGAAGACGCTCGATGGAGACCCGTAAAGAGTTGGCGACATCCATCTCTTCGGTCATCTGGACCGGGTCGGCGGCGTCTTCATCCTCGATGAAGTCACCAAGCTGGGCACCGTCCTCACCAATGGGCTGCTCGAGTGAGACGGTGTCTGCGACACTGAGCGCAAGCTCGACTTTGTCGGTGGTTACACCAGCCTCTTCTGCGATCTCGTCTGGACGGGGGTCGCGCCCGAGCTCAGCCTTGAGAGAGGCCTGGGCTGCGCGAACTGCAGCCAGAGTGTCATGGAGGTGGACCGGGATTCTGACAGTTCGCGACTTGTCTGCGATCGCACGTGTGATGGCCTGGCGAATCCACCAAGTGGCATAAGTGGAGAATTTGAAGCCCTTTCTCCAATCGAACTTCTCGACGGCGCGAATGAGACCGAGGTTTCCCTCCTGAATCAGATCGAGAAAGTCGATGCCTGATGTGTTGGCATAACGACGGGCGTTGGCGACGACCAGCCGGAGGTTGGCGGTCAGAAAGTCGTCTTTGGCCTGGACACCGCGTCGGGCGTGGCGCCGAAGCTCCATCTCTTCGCGCTTTCCGGAATAGTTGCCCTCCTCGAGCTTCTCGGCGGCCTCTTCACCAGCCTCGATCTTCTGGGCGAGCTCGACCTCTTTCTCGGCGTTGAGCAGGTCGTACTCGCCTATCGCGGTGAGGTACTGAGAAACAAGGTCGGTTGTGAGACGTCCGCGCTCGTCGGTCAGCTTCGAATGAAGGCGAACGCGACGGGGCTTCTCGGTTTTACTTTTACTCGTCTGAGGGACGGCCATATCTACAAAATCCTCCGCAAGGGGCAATTAGAACGAGGGGTGGGGAACCCCGAACAGTCAAATATACGCAGTTTGGGAGGTTTGTGAACCCCCCTCTTTTCCACAGATCTAAGACGTCGCTGAAGTGTCGCCGGTTCCCACAGGCTTCAAAGTCAATACCACCTGCTCCTGGGACAGCAGAAGCATCTCAGAATCAGACGGCTCGAAGGAATCGACAGACTCGAAATGGGCCAGGATGATGCGCTCCTGAGCCATCAACTCGTCAGGCCCGGCCATCGTCGTCGTCACCAGCATTGGAAATGGATTGTCGTCCCCAATCGTCCCCATGAAGCGATTGATTCCGGCGCACCCGGACACCCGACCCTTCTCGATCTCCAGGGTGAGGGGTCGCCCACCCTCGAGCGGCGGCACCAACTCGCCTCCAACCGCCAGGTTCTCAACCATCCAAGAACCCTCAAGATCCAACTGTCGCTCCGAGGTCCGGGGTCTTGACGCCAAGCCAACCGAAGGCGGCGAGGAAGGTGGCTGTCAAGTAGACGACAACAAATATGGGTGACGAAAACATCGCAAGAAAGAAGAAGAGCACGGCGGCTCCCAATGCCATCCGACGCTCCCTGCCTTCGACCCTATCCGCAAACCAGGCAAGGACACCCGCGAATGTCATGATTGCCAACCACAGGTACGCCTGAGGAAATCCGGACCGATCTTCCACTCCGACAATAACGGCAAGGTAGAGGGCAGCGCTGAGGAAACCGATCACGCCGGCGATCTTCAGCGGTATCCGACGGATGATTCTGGGGCTTTCGGTCATCATTGTCGAGCTTAGATGAGGTGTCAGGGTGTCAACCGGTCGTGATGGAAAGCCGCGTTAGCTGATCTTGTCAGCCGACCCCGGCTGATAAACCCGGACACCGTCGTCGGTGACGATCTTGCCAACACCCGGCATCGGGTAGTGCCCGGCGACAAAGTCGGTACCGGAATCCTTCAATTCGCTGAAAACGCGATCCCTGGTTCTCCCCGCCAACACCTGATCGTTGTCAACCGGCAGGCTCCAGTGGGGATGTTCCACCTGGAATGGGTGATTGCTCACATCTCCCCCGATCAGCGTCCGGGTTCCATCAGAGATGAGACTCACCGTCAGATGTCCCGGGGTGTGCCCAAAAGATTCGACGGCAGTGACCCCGGGAAGGACATCCGTGTCCTTCCCGATGAAGTCCACCATGTCTCGATCCAGTAGTGGCTGGATGATCTTCCGCGCCGCCGCGGCTGGATCACCCTCAGCCGATTTCCAGAACGCCCACTCTTTGGTGTGAAAGACATGACGGGCATTGGGAAATACAACGTCGCCGTCGCGTTGACTTCCACCGATGTGGTCGTAGTGCATATGGGTGTAGAGGACCGTTTGGACGGACTCACGAGCAATCCCGAGAGCGTCTACCGCCTCAGGCATCAGGCCGGACGTCATCCCGGGAGGTCCCCCAGGGTTGTCGCCGATGCCGGCGTCGATCATCATTGTCTGATCCCCGTTTGTGATCAGGTAGCAGCCAAAGTTCATCCTGACCTGACCGTCGTCATTGCGGGGATGAAATCGCCAATCGGTCTCCGTGGCGTTCTCGTGGTATCCGGAAGGGTCACGCCAGTAGTAACCGTCTTCGATGACAAACAGGGTGTATGAACCGCAGTCGAGTTTCCAGGTCATGACCCCGATCTTGGCACAAGCTTCAGCCGAGGTCCCATTGGGTACCAAAGTATGGCCGGGGGTGCTGAAGCGAAGTCAACACGCCCTGAGCTGCTGCCAAGTCAGTCCAATCATCGACCGTGAACTCGATCGCCGCTATCGAGGCAGTTTTCAAGTCCGCGACTGCACCGGTGAGCCGGTTCACCAACATCCCCCATGTCGGCTGATGGCCAACCAACATCAACCGCTCCACGTCAGGGGCACCCGCCGAAATCTCGAGTACGGCCTCGGGGCCGCTCCCGTAGAACCCGCTCTCGAGAGCAATTCGGGTCTCCCATCTCCCGGAGTCGGAGGCCAACGCAGCGGTGGTGCGGGCCCGAACTGCTGTCGAAGAGATCACATGATCCGGTGTCAGGTCAAGACCGGCAACCAGCCGACCCATCAGACGGGCCGACCTGACGCCTCGGTCGTTCAGCGGACGTTCGTGATCAGCGGCATAATCGGCGGCCCAATCAGACTTGGCGTGACGCATCAATAGAAGCGTCTTCAATTAGCCGGCCAATCGCGCTGCCGTCGTGAAGATTCGCTGGTCCGGGTAGTCCTCGCAGTAGTTGTAGAGATAAGCGACACGGACCATGCCGTCGGTATCGACCACAAACTCAGCCGACTGCATCCAGGGGTCGTCGACAAGGTTGTAGACGCCGTCTCTTCGCCCTGCCTGGAATTCCTCGCCAACCTCCCTGGTGAGCGTGCACAGCTCCTCGGGAGCGTCGTAGAGGAGCTGTTCTTTCGACCAGTGGGAGAGACCAAATGCCTTGTGTGTTGTGTAGTCGGGATCGGCCAGGATCGAGACCGGCAAATCGTGCCGCTCTTTGTACGCCAGCACTCGCTCGACTTCACCCGGGGCTACGACCACAACATCGAGACCGGCCCCCTCGTAATCGGCGGCCTCAGTCTTGAGTCTTGCAATTCGCTCAATTCCACAACCACAGCCCAGATGACGCCAGAGCATCACCAATGCAGGACGCTCTGACCAATGGTCGCTGAGCATGACTCTCGAACCGTCTTCGGCGGTGAGTTCGAGGTCCGGCGCCAACTGACCACGCCGCACCGGTTCACCCTCGAGGGTGGGGCCCGCAACCCAGTTGTCCAGAAATCTCTGCTCTGCCGACATGGTCATCGCCAGCATGTCTCGGTCTGTCATCAGACTCCTCTCTGCCCGGTCCAACATAGACAACATGACAAGACGAGTAACTTTCGGGGTCATGCCCAACCGTCTCGCCAGCGCCACCTCGCCCTATCTACTCCAGCACAAGGACAACCCGGTCGACTGGCACGAATGGGGTGACGAGGCCTTTGCCGAGGCCCGCGAGCGCGATGTCCCGGTCCTGCTGAGCGTTGGCTACGCGGCATGTCACTGGTGTCACGTGATGGCCCATGAGTCGTTCGAAGATCCGGAGACAGCCGCTGAGATGAACCGTCTCTTCGTCAACGTCAAGGTCGACCGCGAGGAACGACCAGACGTCGATGCGATATACATGGAAGCTGTCCAGGCAATGTCGGGACATGGTGGATGGCCAATGACGGTATGGCTCGATCCCGACGAACGACCCTTCTTTGCCGGCACCTACTTCCCAAACGAACCACGACATGGCATGGCCAGTTTCGGCGAGGTCATCACGGCTATATCGACAGCCTGGGCAACCAAGAGAGACGACATCGTCGAGCAGGCCGAACGTCTCGTCGAAGCCATCTCGCAAACCACTCCCACAGGAGCCCTGGCCAACGCTCAAACCCTGCGGAACGCCTATTCCGCACTCGCATCCCAGTTCGATCCCGTGAACGGTGGCTTCGGCGCGGCACCCAAGTTCCCCCAACAACCGGTTCTCGAATTCTTGCTGAGGGTCCACGAGGAGGGGTGGGCAGACCGGGCGTCTCACATGGTTGAACACACGCTTGACCAGATGGCGGCGGGAGGTATTCACGATCAGATCGGCGGGGGTTTTGCCCGCTATTCAGTCGACAGTCAATGGCTGGTCCCTCACTTCGAAAAGATGCTCTACGACAACGCCCAGTTGGCGAGGCTGTACCTGTGGGCGGGTGTCGAGTTGGGCCGGGCCGACTTCGTTGAGGTGTGCCGTTCAACACTCGACTACCTGCTCCGCGACCTTCGCCACCCGCTCGGAGGTTTCTACAGCTCGGAGGACGCCGACTCGGAGGGTGTCGAAGGGAAGTTCTACGTCTGGTCCGCTGCCCAGATACGTGAGCTACTCGGTGCCGAGGCCAATTCGTTTCTCGCCTTCTATGGGGTAACCGAAGCCGGCAACTTCGAGGGCACAAGCATCCTCAATATCGTGCTTGAGGAAGCGCCGGACAACCTCGACGAAGCCAGGCAAGTATTGCTCGAAGCCAGATCAGGTCGGATTCGACCCGGTTTGGACGACAAGGTGATCTCATCATGGAACGGGCTGGCGATACGGGCATTTGCTGAAGCGGGCGCCGCCCTCCACTCGAATGAATACCTCGAGGCTGCCCGGGACGCAGCTCGGTTTGTAGCTGACAGTCTGATCGTCGATGGTCGTCTGATGCGGTCCTGGCGGGAGGACCAAACCTCGGTTCCTGGATTTCTCGATGACCATGCCGCGATGGCCGTTGGGCTTTTCGCCCTATACGCAGCCACCGGCGAGATCGAATGGTACGAGACGGCCGACGGACTGGTGAACATGCTCGAGCGTTTCACCAATCCAGACGGTGGCTATTTCAGCACGGCAGACGATTCGGCCGCCTTGATCAAACGCCCCACCGATGCCAGCGACAACCCGTTGCCATCGGGCAATGCGTTGGCAGCGGAAGCCCTGCTCCTTTCCGCTCTCTATACCGGTGACACCGCCCGCCGGACCGCAGCGGAGGGAGCCTTGGAGTCGGTTGGCGCGCTCATGGAGAAATACCCATCGATGGTTGCCCACCACCTGGCGGTGAGTCATACGCTGACGCGCACCAAAGAATTGGCGATTGTGGGTGAGGAGTGGGAACAGCTGGCGGAGGTCTTTTGGGCAAGATTCCGGCCACATGTTGCTCTGGCAGGGTCATTGGAGGACTCCGCCGGGGTCGTTCCGCTCTTGAACGACCGGCTCCAAGCGGGCCAGACGTTGGCATATGTCTGTGAGGGTTTCGTCTGCGACCTACCCACTGATGATGCCGGAGCGTTGGCCGAGCTCCTCGGCTGACATCACAAACGTGGTGTCGATCTTTGAAGCGGATGAGCTCTTGGTCGGAATCCAACAACTCCCGTAGATGTTCACAAGCTCATGCCATCACTATCGCTGAATCACGCTGTCCTCTTCGTTTCGGATCTGGACCGGGCCCGAATTTTTTACACCGAGATCCTCGGATTCACCGTGGCGTCGGAGGAAACCCAAATGGGTGCCGCCTTTCTCCGAGCACCAGAGTCGGAAAACCATCATGACCTCGGTCTATTTCAGACACCAAGCGTCAAACCGCCCCGGGGATCGGTCGGTCTCTATCACCTGGCATGGGAGGTTGACAACATCACCGACCTGGCAGACATCCGTGACGCTCTGACCGACTCGGGAAATCTCACCGGTCAGTCTCATCATGGAGCCACCATCTCCATCTATGGCGCCGACCCAGACGGCAATGAATTCGAAATCATGTGGCTGCTTCCCCGGGAGGCGTGGGGCGAATACGAGGAGAGAGCCGTTGTGATGGCACTCGATCTCGAGGCCGAGATCAAGCGATGGGCTAGCTAATCTAAAGAGGACCCGGGCCTTCCCTGACTCAGTTGCCCTCGCCGCGTAACCTTCCTTTGGTGAAATCAATGGCTTCCAGAGTGGCGTTGAAGACAAACCGCTCACGTTTGGGCGAAGCCAGAAATCGTCCAGCGGCGATCATCGGTTCCCGTGTGCCAAGCACCTCGGACTCGACTAACGATGCCCGCGAGGTCTTTACGGCATGGGCGATCATGATCGGGGCGATCGAGTTGTCCTCCGTCGCTCCTTGAGCCAGTGCCCCGTGGAGATCTTTTACCGGCCCCTCGAATCCTGCGATCTGCGCCTGCACCCCTTCGGGATCCTTGTTGCGGATCGAATCCAAGACCGAAGCGGGGTCGGTCGTGACGAATGGCACCACGGGATCGGATCCATCGCGTTGATCGAATCGACGGGTGAAGTTCACAAACCAGACGGCGTGATAAACACCACGCAACACCTCAGGCGTCGGATCGACCGACCACGCCCACCGCAAGGCGTTCAGATAGGTCATGTTGTGGGTCACGTCTAACCATCCCCACTCGTTGGTGTCATCAGCATCGAGATCTATGTCAAAACGTCGGAACCTCTCAGCAGCGGCTAGCGAGGTTGCGTCAAGAATCTTGGTCACGGACACGCCCGCTTCAAGCGCCCCGTTCAGAGCCGCGAATGCACTCCGATCGTCCTCATCGAGCAAGGACCGGCGAAAGATGGCATCGTCGAATGACACTCCGTTCTGTCGTGCCAATAGAGTCTCGAGGTTAGGCGCCGCCGAGTCCCAAGCCTTGAGGTACTTCTTCATATACGGGAGCCGGTCGTACCGGGTCGAGTAGATCATGTTTGGCACCAGCGGCCCAAGAACGGTGTCGGCATGTTCGAAACCGATGGTGTCCAACATCTCAAAAGACTTCTGGGTATAGATCATCGGATGGCCATAACCGAGAAAATGGTCGGTTATCGCGGATAAAAGGGCATGACGGATACGGCTGGGAGCGACATCGGACGCTATCAGCCCCCGCATCAATGCTTCGGCCGAGTCGTGCTGTTCGTCATCCACAAGCAGCGGGTACGCCGCCAGAGCGTCTTCGAGGCTGCCATAGGTCGCCACTGGATCAATCGGCTCCGGTCGGGGTCGGAATGGACGACGCACCTCGGTCTGGGAGATCACCGACATTCCCTGGACAACAGGCAAAGCCTGAAGCTCGCCCTCGAAGAGGGAAGCGAGGTTCAAACAATCGGTGAGGGTCGCCAGGGAGTGATTCCACCCGTATTCCATCCGGGGAGCGCCGTAGTTGACTCCTTCCTTCACGACTTCGGCCAGTGGGGTGCCGAGTTGGCGGAGACGCATCGTGTCGCGAGCCATACGGCCAACGTCAACATCGCCGATCGCCTCGATAAGACTCTGGAACAATTGGGGGGCCACTACTTCGGCTGCCGGGTCAGTCACGTCCACAAATACCTGCCCACCCCTGACGTCCACAGGGTACGAGCGCACGGATTCGCCCCCAAAGCTGCAGAAGCCACCCTCATCAAGCTCGAACTTCCAGTTGTGCCAGGCACAGGTGAGTTGTTCACTCTTCACGTCGCCCTGAAGCAGGGCATACCCCTGGTGAGGGCAACGATTATCGATTGCGTAGATGGTTTGTTCGGTTCGAAATAGGGCTATCCGCTTGTCGTAGTGGCGGAACAATTTGCGACCACCGACCGGAAGGTCATCAGTACCGACAGCGGGAATCCAGTCGCCTGCTGGTGTCGTCATACACACAACCTACAACTTCAAGTCCACTTGAAGTCAAGGGGGTACAATGTGGAACCATGGATTGGCTGACAATTGGAGAAGTGGCATCGCGATCGGGTGTGGCCACATCGGCGCTCCGGTTCTATGAAACCAAGGAGCTCATCGAGTCAGAACGAACAGAAGGGAACCAACGCAGGTACCCACGAGCAACACTTCGTCGAGTGGCGTTGATCCGCGCCGGACAGGAGATCGGTATCTCACTGGCGGAGCTCGGCGAGGCGCTTTCGACCCTCCCCCACGACAAGACTCCCTCAAAGTCCGACTGGCAGAAACTTTCCCGATCGTGGCGCAAACGGCTCGATACCCAAATTGAGGAGATGATGGCTTTGCGGGACGAACTCACAGACTGCATCGGATGTGGTTGTCTCTCGTTGAAGTCTTGCGCGATCTTCAACCCGGGTGACGCCGCGTCGACTCTGGGAACCGGCCCCCGCTACCTACTGGGCGACAACAGCGAGGATGCGATCAAGCACTGATTGGCGTTGGTGTGGGCTGAAGCGAATGAGCTGAGGTGAGCACGTAGGCAATCCACAAGGCGTCAGCCAGAGCCAGGTGAATCAGCTGCATCCAGACGGGGACGCCGAGCAGCACATTCACGGCGCCGGTCACCAACATCAGTCCAACGAGAATCGGCAATGCGCGGCCAGATCGAGTCCGGGGCAAAGATCCCTTTCCCGAAAACCACCATCCGAGAATCGCAGTGCCGACAGCCAGCATCGGGTGGATGACCCGAAGTCGAGTGAGGAAGTGGGCGCCGGCCGAGAAGTCAGCATCAACCCCCTCACCTGGGAACAACGTGTCTGCGAGGGCAGTCACCGCTCCTGAAGCGGCAATCAGGATCAAGGCGACGCCACCGACGATGACAGCCCGGGTCACGGTCGGCTTTGATGAGAGATCGAGACGATTGCCACCGCTCAGCCAGAAGGCAGTGAGGGCGAGAGCGGCAAGCAAGAAGAGAGTATTTACCAAATGGAGCGGCACTGCCACTGCCCTTGCCACCGACGCGTCATCAGCTACCCATTCGGCTAAAACGATCACTGCGCCGATCAAGGCCTCGCCGATAATGGCCACCAGCGCCAACAATGCGCCCAGTCGCGCCGGCTGGCCCTTGTTGAGAGACCTCCACACCCACACGACGAGAACGACAACCAGGATCAGGGAAAATCCACTCACCGTCCGATGGGTGAATTCGACCGCCGTCGCCCCTTCTAGCGAAGGAACCACCTCACCCTGACATGTCGGCCAGGACTGACCGCAACCGGCTCCGCTCCCGGTGGCGCGCACGAGAGCTCCAGCCAGGATGACACCGACATTGAAGAAGAGGACGAACCATGCGTAGCGAGCCAGTCGAGACACCGGGAAAGGATAGGAAACTCTGGGATTAGTAGTGACGCGCCTCCATTGAATCCGATGTGCCAAGATCGGACAATGTCAATAGCTGGTCAGGCTGTGATTATTGCGGACACCTCGGGTGCCTACTGGTTCGCCGGCGTCCTCACCCTGGCAGCCGCTCTCATCGTCATGATCGTGATGCTGTCCGAGTCCAGAGCAGACAAGACGCCCTAGCCTCCGCATCGAAATGGAAGTCTTTGACGATGTCCTTGCCACTATCGGCAACACTCCGCTGGTTCGCCTCACCCGACTCCATCCGCCCGGGAACCTGGTGGCCAAACTCGAGTTCATGAATCCAGGTGGCTCGATCAAGGATCGGATCGCTGTGTCGATGATCGACCAAGCCGAACAGGATGGCTCCCTCAGACCTGGTGGCACAATCATCGAGCCGACTTCGGGCAACACCGGTGTTGGTCTGGCGCTGGTCGGCGCCGTCCGCGGGTACCGGGTCATCTGCACCGTTCCAGCCAAGGTATCCAAGGAAAAACAGGACTTGCTCAGAGCCTATGGAGTTGAGGTGATCGAGACCCCAACCGAACTCGGACCGGACAGTCCTGACTCCTATTACGGAGTGGCGAGACGGTTGGCTGAGGAGATCGAGGGTTCATTTCTGCCCGATCAGTACTACAACATGGCCAATCCACGGGCTCACTTTGAGACCACAGGGCCAGAGATCTGGCGTCAGACCGACGGGGCGGTCGATGTGCTCGTCGCCGGTGTTGGAACGGGGGGAACTATCTCCGGGAGCGGTCGCTATCTCAAGGAAAAGAAGCCATCCGTCCAGATCGTGGGGGCAGACCCAGAAGGCTCGATCTTCACGAAGGGACCTAGCGGCGACCTGCACCAGTACTACGTCGAAGGTGTCGGCGAGGACTTCTACCCAGACACAGTGGACTTCGATCTCATCGATCTATTTATCGAAATCACAGACGCCGACTCGTTCGCGATGGCTCGCCGCTGCGCCCGCGAGGAGGGTGTTCTCACAGGTGGCTCTGGCGGGATGGCCATCGAGGCTGCGCTTCAGGTTGCGGTCACGGATCCGAATCGGCTTGTGGTGGTCATCGTGCCCGACTCGGGTCGTGGATATCTGTCCAAAACGTTCAACGACGACTGGATGACCAAACAGGGTTTCGACATATAGAGAAACTCCCGCCCAACGGACGGGAGTCCCTCAAACATCGACAATGGCGTTTTCCGCAATGCGCCGCAGGTGGACGAGGTCCGCAGTAGCCAAAGCCGGGTGGTCCGGGTTTGAAGTCGCCACCCTGTCTACGCCTCGTATGAGACGCGACGAGCAGCGCTTCCGGTAGTCGCGCTACTCAGCGCCCGACCACCTCCAGAGTCCTAAAACATTCATGCAACTTCGGACCACCTCCTTTCTCTGGTGATGAAAGTCTGCCACAACTCCGTCGTTCGCGGGGCGGATTTCTCGTCTTCGCCCTTTGAGTAGGGTTGAGAGGATGAAACGCGCCGCAACTTCAATCGTCTTTTTGGCAATCCTGACCACCGCGTGTAGTCCCTCCGAGCTGATCGCCGAGCAGATACTCGAAGGCCAGGAGGGTATCGAGAACGTAGAGATCGACGAGAGCACCGGAGAGATCAAGATCGACATTGAAGGCGAAGACGGAGAGGAGGGCGGCTCCGTCGCGATCGGTGGTGGCGAAGTTCCCGATGACTTCCCGATACCGCTTCCAGCCGGCGGTGAGGTGGTTGCGGTTTTCGAACAAGGCGAAGAGTCGAGTGTCCAGATCTACTACGACAGCTCGAGCTTTGAGGACATCAAGAGTTTCTTTGAAGACTGGAGTCAAGACGCCGGCGACGAGGTGGCAGGCACATTCGAAACAAGTCAGCCGCCCAGTTTCTCAGTGACCGTCCTCGATGGTGAGAGGTCCTACAACGTCAGCGTGTCGGAACTCCCTGATCAGGTCATTGTAACCGTCATTGTCGGGCGCAGCTAGAGCCTCAAGCTCCCAAAAAACTCATCCCACCATGTAACGAAGGCATCAAAACTCTGGGTGAGGGCCCATAGGAACGCGATCCCCAGAGAAACGAGGATCACGATGGTGGCGAGATTCCGTACCCGGTAGAGCTGACGTTGCGTCCGATCCTCCATATATGAGGGTTCATGCGGCGGTGGGATGGCGGTGGTGATCACATACGGCTCGGCTGGCGCCACATACGCGGGGACGGGTGCGGGTGTGGGTGCCGATGTGTCCAGCGGAGGCTGTGGAACCGGTTCGTCGTCGATATCTGAGCGCTCATTCTCGAGGTCCGCGGGCTCACTATTTTCGACGACTGCCTCGGGATTGAGAGTGGCGAGAGCCTGCTCCACGGTTGGGCTGTCCTCAACCACAGGCAGCTCTAGACCGGCCCTCTCAAACAGGACACTTTCGTCGATACCCAAAACAGCTGAAAGAGCCGTGATAACGCCAGGATCGTTTGGGCGACTCTTATCGC